>Ga0073928_10007160_pt1 | contig 14636 bp, 14 predicted proteins | sample PaiPotPPA55metaG_FD_76969 | JGI IMG/M metagenome (GOLD analysis project Ga0073928, IMG submission 76969) | Iron sulfur acid spring bacterial and archeal communities from Banff, Canada, to study Microbial Dark Matter (Phase II) - Paint Pots PPA... ... | reverse complement strand
GGCGTCGATGAGCAGCTCCGAGAAGCCGAGGATCGCATTCAAGGGGGTCCTGAGCTCGTGGCTCATGTTGGCGAGGAAGGTCGTCTTGTGGCGGTTGGCTTCCAGCAGCCCGGCGTTTGCTTCCAGGAGCTCCGCGTTGATGCGAGTCTCCTGCGTCATGTCTTTTGAGATGAGGAGGAATCCGATGATGACGCCCTTTTCGTCGCGTCGCGGCGTCATCACCACGCGAGCCGTAAACCTCGTGCCGTCCTTGCGCAGCCGCTTGACGTTGCCCTCGAACTTGCCAGTTTCGAGCGCCGCCTGCCTCATCTTCAAGGCCAGTCCGGAAGCTATGTCCTCAGGGACATGGAGGATTGTTGCGTTGGCATTGTCGATCACCTCTGCCGGCTCATATCCGTAGAGCCGGCGCGCGCCTTCGTTCCAGAGCTCGATGATGCCGTCGAGGTTCTTGCCGATGATCGAGTACTCCGTCGAAGCCTCGAGCACGCCGGCCAGGAAGTTCGCGGCCGCGAGTGGGTTCGTGACCAGGACGGGGCTGAGCAGCTTCGGCTTCTCGCCGGCGATGATGCTGACAACTCCGCTCACGACAGGCGCCTTTGCCTTACCTGGCTTCACCAGGACCCGCACCACAGGAGACCGTTTGTGGGTCAGCTTCTTGGTCATTTGCCTACGTAGATCTCGTCACAAATCTCGGTCGGACGCCGTGCATGCTGAAACGGCTGGTTGGGCCAGAGCATCGGGGCAACTTGAACGGAGGATTGCTCTCAGCCCGTAACAAAGGCTGCAACTCCGCGCCACCATCTGGCGCCGCGAGCAACTATCGTCACACTCCGACCCCTTAACCTTCGGCAGTGCCCTCAGCCTCCAATCGCAGCGCGCTCTTCGGGATCGTCGGCGCCGTGTTTGTTTCGAGCACAGGCATCGGCTCACTGCTCCCGGTGCTGCCGCTGTACTTGCGTGACCGCGGCGCCTCATACGCGCTGGTCGGCGCGATCGTCGCCTCCGCGCTCGTGGCGCAAGCGATAGGCCAGTGGCCGGCTGGGCGGCTGGCGGAACGGTTGGGGCGGCGCGAGATGATGGTGGCAGGCCTCCTGGTGGCAGCCGCCGCCTCGGTCGCCTTTGTGCTGCCGCTGTCTGTGGGCTGGCTCCTCGCGCTCCGCTTTGTGCAGGGGCTGGGCTTCGCGGCGGCGATCCCGGCGGAGCTCGCCGCTGTCGCCGACGTCGTTCCGCCGGATCAGCTGGGACGCGCCTACAGCTGGGTGGCAGGCGCGCAGCAGGGCGGCTTCATTTTCGGACCGGCCATCGGCGGGCTCCTGGCGGTCTTCGGCCGCTGGACCGTGTTCGCCGTCACAGGCTTTGCGCTTTTCGCGGCGGCGATCGTGGTCTGGCAAGCGCTGCCACGATCCCCGAGGACTGTGCCAGCCACAAACGTCAAAGGGCCCTCGCTCCTGGGCCGGACCCGGCTCGGAGCAGCCGTCCGCGCGATGGCCCTGCTTTCGATTGGCCTCGGTCTACTGATCGGGATCTACGACGTGATCTGGAGCCTGTACATGCGCGGCCTCGGTGCAGGCGATCCATTGATCGGCCTTTCGTTCACCCTGTTTGCGCTGCCGCTGCTGATCGCCACTCCGTTCGCCGGCTGGAGCTCGGACCGTTGGGACCGCCGATGGCTCGCGCTCGGATCGATAGTCCTCGGTTCGTTGATGGGCCCGATCTATCCGTTTCTGAAAGACATCCCGGTCGTGCTCGTGGTCGGCGCATTCGAGGGGGCGCTCTGGGCCTTCACCCAACCGGCGATGAACGCGTTCCTGATGGACGCAGTCCCAGAGCGGCGCGCCGAGGCGCAAGGCGTGGTCGGTTCGGCGCAGAGCGCGGCCATGGCGGTCGGCTCGCTGGTGGGAGGCAGCATGTTCGCCATCGGCGTCGCGGTGCCGTTCATCGCCGCGACCGTCGCCGGCGTCGTTTTCAGCGTGCTCGCCATCCCCGGGCTGAGGGCTGCCGGAGCGCGCTTTGTAAGCGTGCGCTCCTAGCCTCCGGCGCGGATCTGGTTGGCGATGTCCTTGAGCTCGCCTGGCCCCTCGCTCTCCGGGTCGCCGCCGCGGCCCATCGCTGCCGCTGCCAGCAGCCGGCCCCCGCGCATGTAGCGAACGATGAAGTCCCGGTCCCGCAGCGAGCCCTCGACGGTGATGCTGTCCCACTCGGAGGCGAACCCGACGTACTCGAGGGACTGGTCGAACTGGTCACTCCAGAAGCTGTGCACGTAGTCGTACGGCGCGCCCTTGCCTAGGACCGACGCCGCGGCCGCCCTACCCTGCTTTTCGGCGTTGTTGTAGTGCTCAACGCGGATGCGTCCGAACAACGGGTGAGCGTGGTTCGCGATATCTCCCGCCGCGTAGACGTCGGGCAGGCTCGTCCGGCAGTGCTCGTCAACCTCGACTCCGTTCGAGATCCGCGCGCCGGCGGCCCTGAGGAGATCGACCTCTGGATCGATGCCGACGCCGGCGACCACGAAGTCGCATTCGATCTGCCGGCCGGAACTGGTGACGACGCGCTCGGCACGCCGGCCGCCCTCGATCCGGTGGACGCCATCGCCCAGCACTAGCTGCACGCCGCGAGAGCGATGGAGCTCGGCGATCACGCCTGCGACCTCGGGGCCGAGCACGCGGACCAGCGGTGCCGCCGCCGGGTCGACGGCCGTCACTTCGAGTCCAAGCGTGCGCAGCGAAGCCGCCACCTCGCAGCCGATGAAGCCGAGCCCGATCAGCGCCACCCGCCGCCCGGCGCTAGCGGCGGCCTGGATGCGTTCGCAGTCTTCGACCGTGCGCAGGTCGAGGACACCTTCTAGATCTGCTCCTGGACACTGCAGGCGCCGCTTGCGCCCTCCGGTGGCGATCACAGCTCGGTCGTAGGCAACGACCTCGTCACCGTCGAGGCGAATCCGCTTGTGTTGCGGCTCGAGCTTGACCGCTTTGCGGCCGAGGACGAGCTCGATTCCGAGCCTCTCGTATTCGCTGCGTGGGGCGACGAGCGCGTCTTCGAACGTCGAGGTGCCCCGAAGAAACTCCTTGGACAGCGGTGGGCGCTGGTATGGAAGGTGCCCCTCCGCGCCGGCGAGGGTGACGTGAGCATCCGGGTCGAGACGTTTCAGCTCGAGCGCTGCGTTGCCGCCGGCCAGGCCGGCGCCGACGACCACGACCGACAACGCCTTAGCCACGCGCAGGTGGATCGATCCGCATGTTGGCGCCCGGCAGGGGAGCGGAGTCCGGCGATGCGAGCCACGCGATGACTCGAGCGACCTCGCCGGGCGAAAGGGGCTCCTGGCCGATGCCCGCAAGGCGGCCCATGTCGGTGTCGACGCTGGCGGGGCTGACCGCATTGACGCGAATCCCCACGGGTCGCCCTTCGACCGCCATGGCCTCAGTCAGTCCAGCCAATCCCGATTTCGCCGCCACGTAGGCGGACATCTTCGGAAACTTATCGGCCCCGGCAACGCCGGAGAGGCTGCTCACGTTCACGATCGTGCCGCCGGGCTGCATCAGGCGGAAAGCGGCTTGCGAACAGAGGAATGCGCCCCTCAGGTCGACTCGTATCACCTCGTCCCACGTCTCGACCTTCATGTCGACAATCGAGGCGAGCTCGAGGATCGCGGCGTTGTTCACCAGCACGTCGAGCCGCTCCAGCTCGCCGAAGAATCGGTTGACCGACGCTTCATCGCCCACGTCGAAACCCGAGGACCGGCTGAGGTCGCGGCACTCGTAACCGCGAGCCGTCATCTCTTGAATCACCGCCGCCCCAATCCCGCGGGATCCGCCGGTGACGACCGCGATCAACCGGCCAACCCGGCCAGGACGGCCTCGTACGCGTCAATCGATGCGTCAAGGCCGAGGCGGTTGACGGCGGATGCGCGAACCGCCGCCCGATCGAGCCTGGTCGCGGCGAGGGCTGCCTCGCCCAGGGCCTTGACATCGCCGGCCTCGCTCAAGAAGCCCGACACTCCCGGCTCGACAATCTCCACCAATCCACCGCGAGAGTATCCGGCGACCGGGCAGCCGGCCATCTGCGCCTCGGCGCCGACCATCCCAAAAGGCTCGTCCCAATGCACGGGCAGCAGGGTGACCTTCGCTCCGGCCATCAGCTGCCACAGCTCGGATCGGGGCTGCGGCGGTAAGACCTCTACGCCAGCCAGGTCGAGCTGGTAGCTCTTGTCGTAGGGCACCCCGACCACGAGTGGCTGCAAGCCGATCGCGCGAGCAGCAGCGATCCCATCTTCGAATCCCTTCTCGGGCGAGAGCCGGCCCGCCAGCAGGGCAACGTCTCGGATCGAGACGTCCTGGACGCTGAAGACCGGCACCCCGTTGCGTATGACGGTCACCTGGCCGGCGCCCGCCGCCGCCCACGCGCGCCGGCACGATTCGGACACTGTTGCAAACGCGGCCCGGCTCGTGATGACCTCGCCCAGGACTCGACTCGAGATCGGCGGCATGTGAAGGGTGTGAAGCACCGGCAGGCCATCCGACATCTCGATCGCCTCGGCATCGAAGGCGTGCTGCGACACGGTGTCGGCGCCGCGCCGCCGGAGCTCCTCGAAAAGAAGCTCGAAGGCCTGCCGCATGACCGGTGAGGCCGCCGGCTCATCTTTCGATCCGGGCATCAACAGCGCCTGGGCCGCGCCGGCCGCCACTGGAATCTCAACGAGATCTACACCAGGTACCTCTGAGCCCTCGGCGCAGTACAGGGCGACTTCGTGTCCGCGCTGGGCCAGTCCACGCGCCAGATCGCACAAAAAGGCCTGCGCACCGCCAAGCTGGGCGGCCTGCAGGGGAGTTACCAGCGAAGCGACGACCGCTATCTTCAGTGGCTTTGCTTGATGTGTGACAGAAACTCCGCGCGCGTCCGCTGGTCGCTGCGAAACACGCCCAGCATGCACGAGGTCACCGTTTCGGACTTCTCCTTCCCCACCCCACGCATCTCGACGCACAGGTGGCGGCCCTCGACCACGACGCCGACCCCCCGCGGCGTGACCACAGTGTTTATCGCCTCCGCGATCTCCCGAGTCATCCGCTCCTGGACTTGAAGCCGGCGCGAGTAGGCGTCGACCAGGCGCGGCAGCTTGCTCAGACCGACAATCCTGCCGTCGGGCACGTAGCCGATGTGCGCGCGGCCGAAGAATGGGAGCATGTGGTGTTCGCACAGGCTGAAGAAAGCGATGTCCTTCACGATGACCATGTCGTCGTAGCCGTCGAGGGCAAACAGTGCATCGCCGACGATGGTCGCCGGATCGGCGGCGTAGCCCTCGGTGAGATAGCGCAGGGACGCGGCGACCCTGCTCGGGGTGTCGAGGAGCCCCTCGCGCCCGGGATCCTCGCCCAGCTGCTCGAGGAGCGCCGCCACCGTTTCGGCGAGCTCGTCACCAGGCGGGAGAGATTTGGCTGCGATGCTCATCCGCGGTCAACCTCGGCGACGTTGTTCTCGGTTTCTTTCAACCGGACCCTTTCCAGGCGAGCGGATGGGAGCTGCCCGTCCAGGCGGCGCCAGATTGCCAGCGCTACGTTTTCGGTAGTGGGCAGACAACCCTGGAGCCAGGGCACGTCCCGGTTCAGATGGCGATGGTCGACGTCATGGATCACGAGCTCCTTCACAATCCGGTCGACCTCCTTCAAATTGATCACCATGCCGGTGTCCGCGTCCACAGACCCGCTGACGGTCACCTCGAGCTCGTAGTTATGGCCGTGGTCGCCGGAACAAGCCCCGAACACCTCGCGATTGCGAGCCTGGTCCCAATCCGGCCGGGTCAGGATGTGGCCGGCCGCAAAGGTCAACCTCCTGGTGATCTTGACGCGCGGCGGCTGGCTCATACCCATATGCGTTAATCGAACAGTAAGTGGATTACTTCCAGGCCGCTTCCACCGCTCCCCTTGGCTGGCGGCGTTACAGCCTCGATGATGTGGCTCGGTTGCCGGCCGAATACCTTGCCAGCGTGCCCGCGGGGGAACGTGACGCGGCCACCAGCGGCAACCCCGAGGCGGCCGAACGGCTCCGCCGAGCCCTGTTTTGGCCGATGGTTTACGAGTTCGACCCCCAGCTCTGGGACGCCGTCAGCCAGGCCGAGCCCATTCACCCGGGCATCCTCGCGAAGCTCGAGATCGATGGACGCAGGCTCCTCGAGGTGGCCGCCGGCAGCGGCCGGCTGACCGTCTACCTCTGCCCGCGGGCGGCCAAGCTCATATGCATCGAGCCCTCCTCCGGGCTGCGGCGCATTCTCAGCGGCCGGTGCCCGAGCGCCGACATCCGCGCCGGCTTCGCCTCCGCGCTCCCGATTGTGGACGCGTGGGCTGAGCTGACCGTCAACTGCGCCGGCATGGAAGCGGATCCCGTCGCTGTCGGCGAGCTCGAGCGGGCGACGGCGCCGGGCGGCCTGATCGCGTTGATCAGCCCTGAGAGCCCAGATTGGTTCGAGGCACGCGGGTGGAAGCGGCTCACCTTCGACCCGAAAGAGGTCGCCCTCAAACCGCACGACCCTCGGCTCGAAGCGATGTTCGGACCGCTCAACCCGCCTCACGAGCTGCTGTGGCGCCAACGATGAATTCCCACCGCGGAAAGGCGAGGTGTCAGGGAATCCTCTGGTTCACATCGTTGGCCGCCCCGCGCGCGTCTGCGGACGCCAGGTCGTAAGCCACGAGGAAGGAATCGAAAACCTTGTTCTGCCAGAACGCGAAATAGTAGGAGTTGCCGCTCACTGCACCGATGCCGATCACGGACCGCGGCCCGAGCCCGGTGTCCGAACCGGTCATGACGCTGCCACCCACGAGCTTGATGAAGGCGATGTCCTTGGGTCCGAAGCCGAGCAGCGTGGAGTTGGCTTCGTAGGTCTGAGCCGCGATCGCCTCGCTCTTGAACTTCACCACCAGGGCGACCATCAGCCCGCCCGTAGGTGCTCCCGCGCTGGATGCAGACAGTGCCCGGCAGTCCGCGGCGGTCCGCCCATAGACCGCGAAATAAGCCTCGGACGCCCCCTGACGCCTCCACTGCTCCCACTCGGTCGCATTCAGGTCGTAAGCAGTCAGATTGTTGGACTTCTCGTCTGCAAGGACGGCCTCCAGGTTGCCGCTGCCGCTGCACCTCTGCAATCCGGACACGTCGCCCGGCTGGAGCGCGATGCTCTCGACGGTGACGGGCTTCCCCTTCGCCGCGAGGGCGGACGGCTGGCACCCCACGGCTGCCAGCGCGACCGCCAATACAAGGACCGCGCGTCCCACCTGCATAAAGAGAATCGCTGCCATCTCGCCTGTACCTGAGCTCGCGTGGGTACTGCGAGCAGGAGGTTCGCTCGTCAGGTGTTGACGGGCAGCGTCAGCTGTGGCTCCGGGATCGGCTTGTCGGCATCAAGTCGCCGGATCGCGGTTCCTACCGAGAAGTACTCGATCACGTGAGCTCCCCAGTAGTACTGGACCTCTTCGACCCTGACGCCGACGACGCCTTCGGCCTGGAGCTGCATGGCCTCGTACTGCATGCGGTCCATCGCCATCTCCCGGGCTTGATAGATCGCCTGCGTGTAGTTGGGCATCTCGGCGTTCTTCCCGAGCTGCCTCAGCGCCTGCCCGAATCCCTGGTGCGCCACGTGGTAGACGCACGTGCCCATGACCAGGCCGAGCGGCGCGTGGCCGGCTTTGATCAGCTTCCAGAAGTCCTGCCCGTTCAGGTCCGAGGTGAAGGGCTTGCCAGCGGCCGTCTTGTAAGAGGTCCCCGTCTCCGACTTGAGAGCTGTCCCGATGGCCATGAACTCGGCCAGGCCGGGTCCCCACTCGTAGGCCCTGAATGTGAGGCGGACGCCGGCAATGCCATCGGCGCCCAGCGCGTCGGCCTCGGCCTCCATCCTCGACATGGCCAGGAACCGGGCTTCGTACATCGCCTGGGTCAGGTAGGCCAGCTCCATGTTCTGGTTGAAATTGCCGATCTGCGCGCCTATGTGATAGATCGACGAGCCCACCACCAGGCCGAGGGGATGGAAGCCGGCCGCCTTGACCAGCAGGTACTCGTCAACCGAGAGGTCTGACGTGAAGAAGCCGCCCTGACCGCGGTGAAGGCGGTCCAGGGCCTCCTTCGGAAGCTGGGGAGGGGCGGTCGGCGTGCCGGGAGGTTGTGCGCTCATGGCCGGTAATGATCGCTCAGGCCGGAGGGTTAGTCGAGGGTCGTTTTGGCTACTTGACAAGCTGATCGAGGGCGTTGCGGGCGCTCGCGTTGGATTCTGCGTGCCGCGTCAGATGCTCGGACAGCGCCCCGATCCACTCCTCCAGCCGCACCGCCTGGTTTTTGAGGGTGACGCCGTGCACCGTGTGGTAGAGGCGCGCCTCGATTCCGTCGGCAGCCCGCCGGAGCTCGTACCCGTGCTCCTCTATCTGCACGCGGATCGCGCGGACGGGGTGCTCTTTCTTGAAGAGGCCGCCTTCCCGCTCGACCTGGACGAGGCTGGGCAGGGCGCCTGACAGCTTGCCCGCGAGCACCTCGAGGAAGGTCTTCATGTCGGCGGCGTCCGCCCGAAGTGAGGCCGCCAGCATGTCGAAATCGGACGCTGGGCCGCTGCTCAGGTCCCCCATTCGGTGCCAGTATAGGCAGCGCCCACCTAGAATCTCGGGAGGTTACGTCCATGGCAAGTTCGCCTTCTGGAGGTGCGTCATGAGCATTCTGCGCCGCATGTCAGACGTGTTCCAGCAGAAGGTGAGCGCGGCCGTCGACAAGGCCGAAGACCCGTCGCAGGCTCTAGATCTCTCCTATCAAAAGCAGCTTGACGCCCTGCAGCAGGCCCGTCGCAGCGTGGCCGACGTCCTGACCTCCGAGAAGCGCCTCGAGCTGCAGGCGGACCAGCTCACCCAGAGCATCGCCAAGCTTCAGAACCAGGCGCGGATGGCCCTCGGCCAGGGCAAAGAGGACCTGGCGCGGGAGGCGCTTACGCGCGCGCAGGTCGCGAAGACACAGCTGGACGGGCTCACCCAGCAGATCGAGACGGTCAAGCAGCAGGAGCAGAAGCTCGAGATCACAGTCCAGAAGCTGCAGGCGAGGATCGAGACCTTCCGGATGCAGCGGGACACGATGAAGGCCCAGTACCAGGCCGCCAAGGCGACCACCAACGTGTCGGAGACCGCCACCGGCCTGTCAGAGCAGATGGCGGACGTCAGCATGATGGTCGATCGGTCGCGGGACAAGATCGCCCAGATGCAGGCGCGCTCGGCCGCCGTCGGCCAGCTGCTGGACTCGGGCGTGCTCGACGACGTCGCCTCGAGCAGCGGCGACGACATCGACCGGCAGCTCGGAGCGGGCAGCGGAGACGCGGCGGTGCAGGCGCAGCTCGAAGCCATGAAGCAGCAACTCACCCTTCCCGACGCGAATATCGTCGTTCGTGTCCAGGGCGAGGGGCAGTTCCGGCTTGCCGGCTCCTACAAGAGCGAGCTCGATGGTTACGACCAGAGGGTGATGGCCGCGATCGACGCCGGCCAAGCCGCGGCCTTGAAGGAGTCGGTGCACGAGGTGATCGCGTTCGTGCAGACCCACGGCGTCCCGGTACCCGACACAGAGAACGTCGCCTCACAGGTGGTGCTCCCGTCGGAAGACCTGACCATCGACGAAGCCAAGAAGATCATGGCCGGCGCTTAGGGCTTACTCCCACAGCGTTCGCATCTGGGTCGTCACCGCAAACGGGTCCTCGCCGCGCTGCAGCTGGATGATCGCCTGAGCCCGCGGGTCGTCCTGGAAGAGGGCCTCGCCCGCGCTGACGCGCCGGTTCCAGGCCGCCTGGAAAGCCTGGACCCGGGGCTTGTTCGCGCCAAGCAGAGAAGGCACGGCGTGGTACACGACAGCCGCTCCGACGCGATCTCTGGCCAGGCGGCCGACCAGCAGTCGTAGGCCGCCGATCAGATTTCGCGGTGGGGCCGACACGTAGCGGGAGATGATCCAGCGCGGAGACTCGATCGGAGCCAGCAGCTCGTCAAGACATGAAGCGAAAACACTGGACTCCTGCAGGCTTGCACCCTCGAGATAGCAGCGGTAGTAGCCGTCGGGCTGGGTCGCCACCCTCACGGCGGCGGGAGTCAGACGGTTGTCGACCAGCCCGGTGGCGACCAGCGCATCGGCGACCGCCGCAGCAAGGTCGTCGAGTGAGCTCGACGGTCCCAACCGATCGGCGTAGGTCCTCATCGAGTGGGCGGCCCAACCAACGCCCCCCGCAATCATCAAGCCGCCAAGTCCGACCGCCAGCAGCTCCTGGCCGGCGGCGGCGCTGCCCAGCGCGGTGCCAAGCCCCATGCCCGTCCCCGCCAGGGCAATCGTCCTGACGAAACGAGGTGACTGCACGCCCGGCGCGCTGCCATCAAGGCGGCGCGCTGAGACACCGAGCGGATGCTGCACGTGGATGCGCACGGTCAGAGTCGGCAGGTTCAGGTACGGCTCGCCGATGCGCCAGAGCGCGTAGACGTGCTCCCGGTCCGCGGACCGCTCGATGACCTCGCGATTGACCGTTGCGACCACATCGTCAGCCGGCGGACCGAATGGAGACAGCCGTTGATCGACATGTCCGACGCCCGACTCGATCTCCCCCGCTCCGGTGATGGCGAAGTAGTTGCGGTGCTTGCGCACCATCCGCGCGTAGTCGGCGGCGCCCTTGGGGTGGTCGCGAGCGACGCAGATGATGTCCCAGTTGTTGGCCACCTTGTGCGCTTCGTTCGGATCGAGCCGCAACGAACGCCCGCGCATCTGATGCACAGACGTCGTGGTGGTCACTCCGGTCAGGTCGATGAGAACGTTGATCGACTTCGCGTCCCAGCCCTCGCCTAGCAATCCGCGCGTGCCCAGAAGACAGCGGCTGGTCCCCTGTTCGAAGTAGCGGGTGATCAATGGGAGGTAGAGCGACGGCGACCAGGAAGCGGTCGTGGGCTTGATCTGCATCAAGGACTCCCACCCGCCTGACTCCGCGGTCGTCGCCGGGTCGGCTTCGCCGGCCGAGCTGAAGAGCGACGCCGCACCGAGCCGGCCCTTCAGCTCAGGGCTCTCACTTTCCAGCCACGGCACCAGCACCGCCGCCGTCGCGCGCGAGCAGGCCACCGTCTGGCCGGTGACCAGGATGGGATCGAGAGATGCTGTCGCCTGGTCGGAGAGCAGCGTCCGCAGAAGCAGCGCCGCGGACCCAGCCTGGGCGTCGAGAACGCCACGCAGCTTGCCGACCACCTCGCTGCCCGCCACCTCGTAGTCACAGAGGATCAGGGCCCGAAGGCTGGAGCCGAGCGCATTGGATTCCGCGGCGAGGATCCCTATCGCGGCCACGCCCTTGCTTGCCGAGAGAAGGAGGACGCGATCGACTGGCGACACGTAGGAGCGGATGCCCTGGAGGCCCAGGACGTAGCCGAGCGAGGGCAGGGATTTGCGGATGAGCTCCCACGTTTCGATGTCCTTGGGGTCGGCGCTCTCGCGCAGGTGGCCGATGCAGTAGTCGCCGATCAGAGCCACCCAGTCGGTGGCGTCGGGCGCGCGGCGCTGGGCCTCGCCCAGCCGCGCCCCGTCGGGCAGGTCGACCTTATTCGCATAGCAGTAGCGAAGACCGGCCAGCGCGAGGTCGGGATGGTCGCTCTCGAACCGCTGCCAGGAAACTTCGACTCCGTCCTTGGTCTTCCGCTCGAAGATCCGACTGCGCAGCCAATCGACGAACGACACCGTGCCCAGGTCGGGACGCATCATTTCCGCGAGCAGCTCTTCGAAACGGGTCTTCTCCTCGGCGATGTAAGCCAGCTCGTGAGCGAGCGGCGACGTGATGTACGCGAGCTCCTGGTAAGGAGCCAGGTTTCCCTCCTTCACGACGGCGGGCGTAGGCACCTCGAAGTCGGCCCGGCCGAAGAGCTCCTGGTAGAGGACGGCCTCGCGGGCGTCCATCTCTGATGGCGGAGTCGCCGTCAGCCCGACGAGGAAGACGTTGTCTCCCAGCTCGTGGGCCAGCGCCCTGAGCAGGTAGCCCCACATCTCGAGGAGGTGGTGGCACTCATCGAGGATGATCGTGAACTGCCCGGCAGCCTTGATGCGCTCGATGAGCCGCTGTCCGTTGGGGTGGAGTATCGAGAGCAGCTTCTCGTGGTCGCCGGAGCCGGCGATCAGCATGCGGGCGTGGCCTCGGAGCCGCGCCGCTTCTGCCCGATGGTGTGGATTGGCGTCGGCGGCCGCGGGGTGCTCGCCTTCGACAGCGGCCTGCCATTCGGCCACCTGCTGCTCGAGCACGGGATTGTGCGAGTCGAGATCGCAGATCGCCTGGTAGGTCAGCGCGGTGATCGGCGCCGTGAGGTCCGCGTTGTCGCCGGCCTCGACGAGATTCGGCTGGTAGGCGCGCCACTGCTTGACCCACTGCTCCTGGATGGCCGTGTTGGGACCGAGCACCAGGCAGCGATTGCCAAGCCGGCGTGCGATCTCGAGGCCGACCAGGGTCTTGCCCGCTCCCGGAGGCAAGACCAGGTAGGCGCGGCGCCGTCCACCTGCTCGCGCCTTGTCGAAGGCGTCCAGCGCCATCGACTGATAACGGCGCATCCGGCCCGGGAAGGCAACCTGGGCGAAAACGGCTGCGAGCTCGCCGGGAGGCATCGGCGGCCCCGCCGGCAGGGCGGCGGGTGCGGGCGCCGGCTGCGCCGGCAGGCCGGGCACCGACGACAGCCCAGGCCCCGCTTGGCGTAACGACGGCGGCGCGTCTGCCGGGATTGCCGGCGGCGCCGGCAGGTCCAGCTTTGCCAGCAGCGCGGTGGCCGCCTCCGCCGCCACGGGCCAAAAGTCTCCCGCATCGAGAGCGCTGGAGTGGAGCGCCCACCGCTGGCCGCCCATCAGGCTTCGGACCAGGTACTCGGTCTCCCCGAGAGAGTCGAGGCGGATCGACCGGATGGTTTCCACGCGGCCGAGCCTCGGGGTCGAGACGCCGTCGATGATCACGAAGTCGCCCTCGGCGACGCGATGGTGGATGGCCACGACCTGGTCGACCTTGATCGGCAGGGGCTTGCGGGGATCGGCGGAAAGGTCCGGCCTTGAGAGCAAGCTGCCGTGCTTGCCGGAAAGGAAGCGGTAGCCGGCGAGGCCCATGATCGTGACCAGGTCGCCGGGCCTCGCCTCGAGGGGCGGGATGTCGAGCGCCGCCGGCTGATCCGCCAGCAAGCCGCGCAGCTCGCGAACGGTGATTCGAGAGTGCGCCGGCTCGTCGTCGCCTTCGGCCATTGGCACGACACCCTACACAGGAAGAGGACGCGCTCGAGGCCTGTTCCGGCACTTGATTGACACGACCAGGGAATCGTTCATGTTCGAGGTCGGGCCACGCGGTGCGCTCTACGTCGGATCGCCCGAGACCGTTGCGCAGAAGATAGTTGCCAATCTCGACGCTCTCGGTGCCAACCGCTTCGATTTGAAATTCGGGATGCCAGGCCTGTCGCAGCAAGCGCTGATGAAGAACATCGAGCTGTACGGCACGCGGGTGATCCCGCGCGTTCGGGCCCTCGTGGCGAAATCGCAAGGGGACGACAAGCAGCAGCGCTGAGTTCGAATCTGGACTTTGCGGCCGTGGTTGTGGTGATGTGTTTGACAGCGGGGTGCTTAGTCCTTGGCGTCACCAGACCTGAACCGAGCGGATCCGACACTGGCTGACAGAACGGACCGGGCCGCTGCCGTCAGCGTGCGCGGGCTCAGCCACACCTATCAAACCGCCGGCGGGCCGATCACCGTCCTGCGCGCCGTCGACCTCGAAGTCGAGCCCGGCGGTTACGTCGCCCTCACCGGCCCATCCGGCGCGGGCAAGACCACGCTGCTCTCGATCCTTGGCGGGCTCGAGACTCCGACCGAGGGTTCCGTGACCGTGGGCGGCCGCGATGTCAGCCGCCTGCGTGGCGACCAGCTGGCCGCCTATCGGCGCGAGACGGTGGGGTTCGTCTTCCAGCATTTCGGGCTCATGAGCGCCCTGGATGCTGTCGAGAATGTCGAGCTCGCACTCGCGCTCTCCCGTCCGGATTCGAAGGCTCGCCACCGGCGGGCGACAGAGCTCCTTCAGCTGGTCGGGCTGTCGGAACGCGCCGAGCACCTGCCACGGGCCCTCAGTGGGGGCGAAAAGCAGCGCGTGGCCATCGCGCGCGCGATGGCCAACTTCCCTCGCTTGATACTGGCCGACGAGCCAACGGGAAACCTGGATCCGAACGCCGGACAGGCGGCGATGGACCTCATCGAGGCGTTCCGCGCCTCGAGCGGCTGCACGGTGATCGTCGTCTCGCACAACCCGCTGGTGGCCCAGCGAGCGGAGCACCGGTTTCGCCTCGACTCCGGAGGGCTGAGGCCCTCATGAGGTGGTCGGACACGCTGAGGATCGTGACCAGGAGCATGAGGCGCCGGGCCGGGCGGACGGCGCTGACCGGGCTCGGCGTGGCCCTCGGGAGCGGCCTGCTCGTGGCGCTGGTGTCGATCTCGGCGACCGCTGACACCTACGTGATCAGCAGGCTCAGCCATGGCGGCCCGGTCTCGGCGATCAAGGTGGCCGCCGCCAACCCGCAGCCTGACCAGCTCGACAGCGACACGATCCAGAGCAGCGGCATCCATCTCCTGGACGACAAGTCGGTGGCGGCCATCCGGCACTCGCCTTATGT
>Ga0073928_10007159_pt1 | contig 14636 bp, 13 predicted proteins | sample PaiPotPPA55metaG_FD_76969 | JGI IMG/M metagenome (GOLD analysis project Ga0073928, IMG submission 76969) | Iron sulfur acid spring bacterial and archeal communities from Banff, Canada, to study Microbial Dark Matter (Phase II) - Paint Pots PPA... ... | reverse complement strand
GCGCACATCAGCGTGGTATCGGGCAATTTTGTGACAGCGCGGCCAGTCGGCATTCTGGACGGCGTCGATTTCCAGCACACCGGTGTGGTGCGCAAGATCGACGGCGATTCCATTCGCCACTCGCTCACCAGCAGCAAACTCGTGCTGCTCTCGCCGCTCGGTTTTTCACCGACGGGCGAAGCGTTCAATTTGTCGATGGAAGATGTGGCGTCGGCAGCGGCGATTGCACTGCGCGCCGACAAGATCATTTTCCTGACCGAAACCCCGGGTCTCCTCGATGAAGAGGGCGAGCTGGTGCGTGAAATGTCGCTGGACGACGCTTACCGGCTGCACGAAAGCGGCGAACTGCAAGGCGACGCCGCGTTTTACCTGAAGCACACCATTCGCGCCTGCCGCGGCGGCGTGGCGCGGGCGCACATCATTCCCTACGCGCTCGACGGCAGCATCCTGCTCGAATTGTTCCTGCACGATGGCGTGGGCACGATGATCTCGTACGAGAATCTCGAAAGCCTGCGCGAAGCCACACCGGATGACGTCGGCGGGATTTTGACGCTGATCGAACCGCTGGAAATGGACGGCACGCTCGTGCGGCGCGGCCGCCACCAGATAGAACGCGATATCGACCATTTCTCGGTGATCGAGCACGATGGCGTGCTGTTCGGCTGCGTGGCGCTGTATCCGTACACACAGGAACGCATCGGCGAAATGGCCTGCCTGACGGTCTCGCCCGAAGCGCAAGGTTCCGGTGACGGCGAACGCCTGCTCAAGCGTGTCGAACAACGGGCGCGCGCTCGTGGCCTCACGCATATCTTCGTGCTGACCACGCGCACCGAACACTGGTTTCTCAAACGCGGATTCGTGAAGGTGACGGTCGACGATCTGCCTGAAGACCGCCGCCGGCTCTACAACTGGCAACGTAAATCGCTTGTGCTGATGAAGCAGCTCTAACTTATTTCGAGACGTGTTCGTCGGGTTGCAGGCGCACTCATGCGCGGCCCGACGCGAGGCGTCCAGCTACCCCGCTACAGGAGAAATACAGATGGCCCGAATGGTTCAATGCGCGAAACTCGGCAAGGAAGCCGAAGGACTCGACTTTCCGCCCCTGCCGGGCGAGCTCGGCAAACGGATCTATGAAACGATCTCGAAAGAAGCGTGGCAAGGCTGGCTCAAGCAGCAAACCATGCTGATCAACGAAAACCGCCTGAACATGGCTGATCCGCGCGCACGCCAGTACCTGCTCAAGCAGACGGAAAAGTACTTCTTTGGCGAAGGCGCCGATACCGCCCAAGGCTACGTACCGCCCACGCAAAGCTGATCCGGCGAGTCGTTTTCCGGCGATGAAAAGCCGGCCTTTCAGAGGCCGGCTTTTTCTTTTCTGCGCGAGCTTCACTAATCGTTGCGAACCCGCAAGAGCGCCCTCCTCCGCGCCCCCGGTTTGCGCATCGTCTTGCATCGTGCTAACATCTCCCTCTTTCCAACTGCAATTCAAAGTCAATTTCTTGGCAATGACGCGCCTGAAGCATTCATTCAAGCGCTAATTCGAGATATCGGCGAGTGGTTGTGGAGGCTTCCGCGGGTCTGGATTTGCCCGTGGACAAGTTGCTCTCAAGCCTTCTCAATCCGTGACACAGCACGCAACCGGACTGCAGCGCGTTTTCATGCGCTTATCGCGCCTCCGTTGCCCAATTTAGCTGCGTCCAGCCATCTATCCCCGTAGTACCCGTGCACGCTGTACCCGTGCTACCCACGAAGTGCCATTTCGCGACATCGGCGCGAGGCTCCGGCATTGTCCATCGCACCGTTAGCGCATTTCCCATGCGTTCGACGGGCGGGCCACCGCTTTCGGTGCACGCACTGAAACTCGCCTCGTCGCGAAACCGCACTTTCCCGGCAACGTGCGCTTATGCGCACGCCGAACCGTCCCTCGGGCGGCTCGGCAACAACCTGGAGCTTTTATCTTCATGGCAACACCGAACGACGGCCTCTGGCGACAAACGCAACCCGAAAAAGACCTGTCGCTCGACGACATCACCATCGTCGATAAATCGCTGCTCAAGCGCGCAGTCGGCGCCATGGCGATCGGCAACGCAATGGAATGGTTTGATTTCGGCGTCTACAGCTATATCGCGGTGACGCTCGGCAAAGTGTTCTTCCCGTCGGCCAATCCGGGGGCGCAACTGATCGCTACGTTCGGGACGTTCGCCGCGGCATTTCTCGTGCGTCCGCTCGGCGGCATGGTGTTCGGGCCACTGGGGGATCGCATCGGCCGCAAGCGCGTGCTCGCCATGACCATGATCATGATGGCGATCGGCACGTTTTGTATCGGCTTGATTCCAGCGTATGGAAGCATCGGCATTTTTGCACCGATCCTGCTGCTCGCCGCACGCCTGGTCCAGGGCTTTTCAACCGGCGGCGAGTATGGCGGCGCGGCGACGTTCATCGCGGAATTCGCGACAGACAAGAAGCGCGGGTTCATGGGTAGTTTTCTCGAGTTCGGCACGCTCGTGGGGTATGTGTTGGGCGCGGGATGCGTTGCGGTGCTGACCGCGACGATGTCCGAGCAATCGCTGCTCTCCTGGGGATGGCGCATTCCGTTCCTGATCGCGGGACCGATGGGGTTGATCGGCTTGTATATCCGGTTGAAGCTTGAAGAGACACCGGCATTCCAGCGCGAAGCCGACAAGCGTGAGAGCGAAGCGCACAACACGCCGAAAGAACAACTCCTCGACATGCTGGTCAAGCAGTGGAAGCCGATGCTGCAATGCGTCGGGCTGGTGCTGATCTTCAACGTGACCGATTACATGGCGCTGTCTTATCTGCCGAGTTATCTGACCGCCACGCTGAAATTCAACGAAACGCACGGGCTCTTCATCGTCCTGATCGTTATGGTGCTGATGATGCCCATGACGCTTGGCGCCGGCCATCTGTCGGACAAGGTCGGGCGCAAGCCGGTGATGCTGTTTGGATGCGTCGGGTTGCTGCTGTTGTCGATACCCGCGCTGACGCTGATCCGCATGGGCACCGTGCTGCCAATCTTCGGCGGCATGCTGATTCTCGGCGTGTTGCTTTCATGTTTCACCGGCGCCATGCCGTCCGCGTTGCCCGCGCTCTTCCCCACCAAGATCCGCTATGGGGCGCTTGCGATTGGCTTCAACGTGTCAGTTTCGCTGTTCGGCGGCACGACGCCGCTGGTGACCGCATGGCTGGTTTCATCGACGGGCAATCTGATGATGCCGGCGTACTACCTGATGGGGGCGTCGGTGATCGGGATTGTCTCGGTGCTCGCGCTTCATGAGACGGCCAGGAAACCGCTGAAGGGTTCGCCGCCGTGTGTGGGTTCGCGCTCGGAAGCGCATGCCGTGATGCGCGGTGTGCGGCAAGCAGCCGAAATGGATGACCGGATGCCGGAAGCGACCGCACGCGCGTAGCGCCAGGCGAAGGTGATCGACAGTCTCTGATTCGTTCAGTCGACAGCGAAAACAGCGCAAAAAAGCAAAGAGGCCGTTCCACGTGACATGGAACGGCCTCTTTGTCTTTCGGTCGCAGCCACGCAAACCGCTAACGCTGCTTTCACTCCACCAGTCGAACGATCTCCACCTGCACCTCGCCCTTGTCGATCAGCATGATGCCCAGCGTCACCGGCAGCTTGAACCGACGCGGCCCGGCGCTTCCCGGATTGACGAACAGCGTCGCACCGCGGCGTTCGATCAAAGGCTTATGCGAATGGCCGGTCACGACCACGTCGATACCGTCAAGTTGCTTCGGAACATCGGCTATGTCGTGGACGAGATGAATCGCTGTATTGCCGATATGAAACGTCAGCGCTTCAGGCAAGTCGTCGATCCGCGCGCCCGAGTCGTTGTTGCCGCGGACCGCGGTGACGGGTGCGAGTTCGTTGAGTATGTCCAGGGCAGCGGGATTGCAGATGTCGCCGGCGTGAATGATGTGCTCGCAGCCGCGTAACGCATCGAGCGCCTCGGGGCGCACGAGGTTGTGGGTATCGGAGATGATGCCGATGCGGATGACAGATGACATGGGCTTCGCTCGCAGGACTTCATGGCCCGAGCGTAGCACTGTTCACGCCGATAAAATCACCGCGGCGCAGGTCATTGTTCTTCGGTAAGCAGGGCTTTCTCCACGCGCCGGTCGGGCACGAGCCACACGACGGCCACCAGCGCATACAGGGCCGCGGCGACCCACGGCTCCCAGAACGATGCAGCGATCGCGACGAGATACAGCACCACGGAAATCTTCCCCTTGCGATCCGCGCCGATTGCACGCTCCAGCATTGAGTTGGCTCCGTGCAGGCCGATCAACGCACGCGTGAGGATGTACCACGCGACCGCCGTCATGAAGAGGTCGAAGCCGTAGAGCGCGGTGGGCCATGACGCCAGATGGTTCTCGCCCATCCAGTTGGTGGTGAACGGAAGCAGCGACAGCCAGAAGAGGACGTGAAGGTTCGCCCACAACACGCTGCCGTTGACGCGTTTGGCTGCGTGCATGAGGTGATGGTGGTTGTTCCAGTAAATGCCGACATACACGAAGCTCAGCACGTAGGCACAAAACACCGGGCCGAGCGCGCTGAGTGACGCCAGATCGGCGCCATGCGGCACCTTGAGTTCCAGCACCATGATCGTGATGATGATGGCGATCACGCCGTCGCTGAATGCCTCGATCCGGTTCGTGCCCATCTTCGTCCTTTCTTGTGCTTGCTCGTGCTTGCTCGTTGCGACGCGGGGGTGGATAGCCTGGCGGCCTGGGTGCCTGGTACGGCCGCACCCCGGTCGCGCGCAGCAAATTATGCGTGAGCAACCTGGCGTTGTCGATTTAGCGCAAGCGGGGGAAAGAACGCGGTGGTGTATGGCTGCAATGCAGCGCATCCCTGGCGACCCGGCAGACGCGGGACGCTAGCGCCTGTCTGGATTGGCCCGCCGGCCGTCCGATGGTAGAATGCCGTCCGCTTGGCGGGGTGATGAAATTGGTAAACATAGCGGACTTAAAATCCGCCGCCTAACGGCTTGCCGGTTCAAGTCCGGTCCCCGCTACCAGCGTCAGATTGATTGTCAGATTGACCGTCCGACTGACTGAGCGTCCGCTGAACGAAAGGGATGTTTTTCTGCCGCATGCAGATCAGCGCAATGATCACTGTATATTCATACATAAACGTATCAACGTCGTTGCGCCCCCCGGATTTCATTTGTACCGGTTGAAAGGAAACGAGAGAAGCCGCACCGCACGACGCTGGCCCGCTTTATCGATGCCGAAACCGCCGCCAGTCATCCTGTCTTCGCTTAACCGACTGCAGTAGACTGCGCGTCCTACCTAGCGCGAGCCATCATGAAACATCGAACCCTTTATGCGGTGGCCGCTGCTGCCGTTCTTACCTGCACCGCAGGCTGCACGACCCCGTACCGCAACGGCCAGGTGTGCAAGGCCAGGATGGTCGATACCTACCCGGCCTCCGAGCCCAAGCTGAGCTATGACCCACCCCGGGTTGCTTATCAAGGCACACGTGTCGTGGTCGAAGGTAGCTACACCAAAAAGATTCCGCCTGCGGGCGTGACTCCGATCAAAACCACGACATTGCAAGTGCAAGCAGCCGTCGAATGCACGTTCGAAGGCGACACGCTCAAGACGTTCCAGTGGCTGACACCGGCGGATCTCGCCGCAAAATATCCGCTGAAGCCGAGCACCGACGCCGCGGAGTAAGTCCATTCCGGCAACTTCGGAACACGCGATCAGGTCGACGCGTCAACGAAAGCCTGGACTTGGCCCGCGAATAATGTGCGCCGGACGCGCCCACAACGTGCATCAGGCACGACGCCGCAGCCGTCAGCGGACTCCGGTCGTCTTTAGTATCATCAGCGGCTCGCTTCATGCGTTGAATCCTCGAGCCCTCGCCCATGTCCGCTGCCGCCACCGATTCAAATTCCCACGCCCCGCATCATCCGCCTCACCCACATTACTCGCGGGCAACGCTGCTCGTCCTGGCGACGATCGCAGGCGTATCGGTCGCTAATATCTATACAAATCAGCCGCTGCTCGCGGCATTTCGCACGTCGTTCCCGGAAAGCGCAGGGATGATCGGCGCGGTGCCGGCCGTCACGCAACTCGGCTATGCGATCGGCATGTTATTGCTTGCGCCGCTCGGCGATCGCTTCGACCGCCGCCTGATCATTCTTCTGCAACTGGCCGCGCTCGGCATCGCGCTCGTCGCAGCAACAGCCGCGCCCACGCTCGGCGTGCTGATCGCCGCGAGTCTGGCGCTCGGTATCGTGGCGACCATCGCGCAGCAAGCCGTACCCTTCGCCGCCGAACTCGCGCCGCCGGCGCAACGCGGTCACGCGGTTGGAACGGTGATGAGCGGCTTGCTGATCGGCATCCTGCTCGCGCGGACGGTCTCGGGTTTCGTCGCGGAGTACTTCGGCTGGCGAGCCGTGTATGGCGCCTCTGTCGCCGCGACCATCGCGCTCGCCGTACTCGTGGTAATGCGCCTGCCGCCCAGCAAGCCGACCTCCACGCTCCCCTACGGCCGCCTGCTCGCGTCGATGTGGCATCTCGTGGCCGAGTCGCCGGCACTGCGCGAGGCATCGATGACGGGTGGCGCGTTGTTCGCGGCGTTCAGCATCTTCTGGTCGGTGCTCACGCTGCTGCTCGCCGGCGAGCCGTTCCATCTCGGCCCTCAGGCGGCCGGACTGTTCGGCATTGTCGGTGCAGCGGGCGCACTGGCCGCGCCGCTTGCCGGCAAGTCGGCGGACAAGCGCGGACCGCGGGCGGTGGTGTCGCTGTGCATCGTGCTGGTGGCTGTCTCGTTCGTGGTGTTCGCGCTGTCGGGACGCAGTCTCACAGGCTTGGTGATCGGCGTGATCGTGCTCGATATCGGCGTGCAAGCCGCGCAGATATCGAATCAATCGAGAATTTACGCGCTCAAGCCGGAAGCACGCAGCCGCGTGAATACCGTGTACATGGTCGTCTATTTCATTGGCGGCGCCGCGGGATCGGCCGTCGCATCGCTGGCCTGGCACGCGTTCGGTTGGGTCGGCGTATGTATCGCGGGACTTGCAGCCACCGGGCTTGCCGGGTTGAGCCATTCGCGAAGCCGTTCGAAAAGGGGCTTGAATCCGGGGGCTTGAATCCGAGGGCCTGAGTCCGGCGCTTGCTTCAAACCAAAGGCGCTGCGCCCCGGGCGCGCGCGTAGTGATGCAACTCGTCAAGAACGCGGTCGAATTCCAGGGATTTATCGAAGAAATGGCGCACGCCGTATTGCAGGCAACGCTCGCGGTAGGCCGGCAGCGCGTGGTTAGTCAGGACAGCGGCGAACGCCGAATCGGTCATGCCGGTACGCTGCAAGTACGCCAGCACCTCGACGCCGGAACCGCGCTTCAGTTGCAGGTCGACAATGACTGCATCGAATCGCTCCGCTTCGAGCAGCCCGATCGCCGTTTCCGGCGTGTCCGCCCATGCGGTGACCCGCAGTTCGCCGGACGCATCGATCGCTTCCACCAGGCTGCGCCGGATCAACGGCGAGTCTTCGATCAACAGCACGCTCAGCGGCCGCTTGTGCGCGAGACCGGTTTTATCGACGCTGGTTTGTTGGCCCACGGCGGGCATCCTCCTACTCGATCAAACCGTTCTTGATCGCGTAATACGTGAGATCGGCATTGTTCGCGAGCCGCATTTTTTCAAGAACGCGAGCGCGATACGTGCTGATCGTCTTCACCGACAAATGCAGTTCCTCCGCTATCTCGGTCGGAATCTGACCGCCCGCGAGCTTGCAAAAAATCTGGAACTCCCTCTCCGACAACGTTTCGTGCGGTCGCCCGGTCGCGGGTTTTTCGAGCTTGTCAGCGAGTGCGTCGGCGATAAATTCCGACAGGTACCGGTGGCCCCGCGCCACCGTCCGAATGGCCCGCACGATCTCGTCGGGCGCCGCGTCCTTGTTCAGATACCCGTTGGCGCCGGCACGCAGCAGGTTGATAGCGTACTGGCTTTCCGGATAACCCGACAGCATCAGCACGCCCTGCTCCGGGCGGATCTGCTTGATCACACGCAAGGTATCAATACCGTTCTTGTCCGGCATTGCGATGTCCAGCAGCACCACGTCAAACGCGCTTTCGCGCACGCGCGCGATGGTTTCGTCACCGGTGGACGCTTCGGCGGCGACTTCCATGTCGGGTTCGTCCGCGACGAATTGCCGGAACCCGCTTCGCACAATGGCGTGATCGTCCGCTATCAACACTCGAATCATCTGCGCTGCCCGCGGCCATTTTTAGGGTGAATCATTGTACTGAGGATGCCCGGCGAAAATCATCCTGCCGCGCGTCATCCTGAAACTTCGCTGGTATTTCAACGTTACCGCACAATCAGCCGTCCAGGCCGTCGAGCAGGTCCGCCATGTCGTCGGCGTGCTCTTCCTCGACCGCCAGGATCTCTTCGAAAATCCGACGGGTGGTGACGTCCTTCTCGCCGAGATAGCGAACGATTTCACTGTATGTATCGATCGCAATGCGTTCCGCGATCAGGTTCTCGCGAATCATGTCGATCAGGTTTCGGCCTTCCTTGTACTCGGAATGCGAGCGAGACGCGAGGCTGTCGGGTGCGAAATTCGGCTCGCCGCCCAACTGGACGATACGTTCCGCGATGGTGTCCGCGTGCTCCTGCTCTTCGGTCGCGTGCTGCGCGAATTCCGAAGCGACAGCTTCCGAATGGATGCCCTTCGCCATGAAGTAGTGGCGTTTATAACGCAGCGTGCAGACGATCTCGGTGGCGAGCGAATCGTTCAGTAGCTGCAACACGACTTCCTTGTCCGCGCCATATGACGACGTAACCGGGCCATCGTCCATGTGCCGACGCGCGTTGGCGCGAATCTTTTCCATGTCCAGCACAAAGGGATCGGACTTGCCGCCGGCTTCCTTCGATTGTGCCGGTGCAGCTTTTACAGCAGACGATTTCGACATTGATGCGCTCCAGAGAGAGAATGGTTTTTGTTCGACGGTTGGGCAGGTTCGTGACGGGTGCGTCGGCGGATATCGGCCGGCACCACCGCCCGCCATCACTCTCGTCATGGCCCGCATGCGGCGTGCCTGCCCGCGCCAGGTGCTTGCCGGCTATTCGGCCAGCGCTAATCGATTATTTTCTTCGTCACGATAAAACCGAGCACGAGGAACACGACGCACAGGACCAGGAAAAGCACGAACAGGAACTTCGCGATACTGGCCGCGCCCGCTGCCACACCGGTGAAGCCGAGCAACCCCGCAATGACCGCGACAATGGCGAAAAACAATGCCCACTTCAACATGATCGGTTCCCCAATAAGGTTGGACTAGTCACTGGATGTTAGCGAGGCGGTTATGAACTGCCATCTGGATGCGCGCCGTTTTTCGTGTAGGAGAGCGCCGACAAGCGCTTTCAATGCGCCTCTTACTTCGTCTGTTACCCCTGCGAATCGAGCGCAATTCAATCAACCCCCGACGACGCGAAAAGTTACACTGGCCGGACAGAAACCCGGCGACTCCCTATGACTTCCTCTTTACAAGAAGGCGGCGCGGCGAATCCGGTAGCGGGCGGCACGCGGCGCGCAACCCGGTTCAGCGCGCGTTTGAACGGCTGGATGCGACGCTGGAGCTGGGCCGTCGCGATGACCGTGGCCATCGTGATCACGGTTGGCGGCCTCGTGATACTCGAGTCGGGCCGTATGCGGATTGCCGCGGAATACGAAACCGCGCTCGATGCGAAAGGCGCCACCACGCAGTTGACCGCGCTGACGGCGGACATCGCGTCATTGACCGCCGACGAACGCGCGTTCCGCCTCGCGCCTGGCAACACCTACACCGCCGACTACAACGCGGCGGCGGCGAGGATCAGACAAACGGTCGCGTCGCTGGATGCGTACTATCGCCGCAAGGCGGACGACACCGCGCTCGCCAGCTTCAAACAGGTCAGCGCTATCCTCGACGCACGGATCAACGCGGGACTTGCAGCACGCTCTGGTTCGGACGCCGATGCAACTACCCCTGTCCTTGACAGCACGCTCACCCTGCTGCGCCTGAATGAAGAGCGCCGGGCGCAGTCGGCGCTTGACGCCAGCCGCGCCGACCAGCGCATTTCCACGTTCTGCGTGGGCGCGTTGTGCGGATTGAATATCGTGTTGTTCCTGCTGTTGTTCCGCAATCTCGGCATCCAGTTGGACAAGCAGGACCGGGTGCAGCAAAAGCTGATTACGCAGCAAGAGGAGCTGGACCAGCTCGTGTTCGACCGCACGCGGCAACTGGAGGAGCTCGCGTGGCATCTGCAGTCGGTGAGTGAAAACGAGAAGACCGAGCTTGCCCGCGAACTGCACGACGAACTCGGTTCGATCCTGACGGCCAGCAAGATGGACGTGGCGTGGGTCAACAACAAGCTCAAGAGCACCTAGCCCGCGATGGCCGGGAAACTCGGCCGTGCGCTCGAGAATCTCGATCAGGGGATTGCGCTGAAGCGGAGGATTATCGAAGACATGCGGCCAACCGTGCTCGCCAACTTCGGACTGGTCACGGCGCTGCGCACGCTCGCCGATGAAACCGCGCAACGCACCGGCTGGACGCTCGAACTCGCGCTGCCCGACGACGACATCAAGCTCGGCGAAGAGGTCGAGATCGCGTTGTTCCGGGTCGCGCAGGAATCGCTGACGAACGCGGCCAAATACGCGCGCGCGTCGAGCGTGTCGATTGCGCTGGCGCTGGATGAAGAGCGGGTATCAATGCATATAGCCGATGACGGTGTCGGCATCCGCCCACAGGATCTGCAGCGTACGCACACGCATGGACTGCTGGGCATGCGCCAGCGAGTCAGTGCGCGCGGCGGTCGTATCGAGATCGAACGGCGCCAGCCGCATGGCACCGATATCCGCGTCACCATGCCACGCGTACGCAACTTCGACGTTTGACGGCCCACCGCCTGTTGGCTTTTTGCCGGTGCTCGCACTGCGCTTGTAGGACGGCGCTGACAGAAGTTGCAGACTGCGCCGACACGATAAAAACATCCGCGCCTACAGCTTGCACACGCGCAGTTTTTTATGATTCTTTAAACCGGTGTGGTCGATCGAAGCGGTTCGAAGCGGTGATCGATCGTAGCCAAGGCCGCGATGTGTCTTGCAGCCGCTTTTGCTGTTGGACGCCGGATGGCCAGGATTCGAACATCGGGCACGCTTTCATGGCCGAACGGCTAGCGTACCCGCATCAAACTCAAGGGGAATTGCTCATGACTCGACTTATCGCTTTGCTGTTGATCGTCGGAACTGCCGCGCTTGCGGCTTGCAATACGGTGGCCGGCGCCGGCCAGGACCTTTCGAAGGGCGGTAACGCAATCACGAACTCGGCCGACAAGCACAACGCGGAGTAACGAAGGAAGCTGGCGGCGGATACTGAGAGGTTAGTGAGCGGTTCAGTGACCAATCCCAGTTTGCTGACAGCGGTCTTCGCGGGCACAAAAACGACGGCGGACCTTTCTGGAATTTTCCGGAAGGGTCCGCCGTTTTTGTGCCGCCGGCTGTCAAGCCGGCGTCACACCAGCCCACGCCGCTTGTAATCGAACCAGAACGACAAAGCCACGCTCGCCAGGATGATAAGAGTCGCCATCACGGTCCACTTCGTGATCACCTCGCCGAGAAACAGCGCGCCTATCACCACGGCCACCACGGGATTCACGTACATGCAGCTACTCGCGATAATCGGGCTCGTGTGGCGAATCAGGTACGCATACGCAACATACGCCGCCATCGACCCGACGAGCATCAGGTAGAGGTAAGCCAAAAACGGTGTAAACGCCATGCTCACAATACGCTCGCCTGACACCCACGCGACAATGGTCGCCATCGCGCCGCCAAGGCTGATCTGCAGAGCAGTCGATACCAGCAAGTCTGACGGCAGCTTGAGACGCCCGGCGAGAAACGAGCCGGCTGCCCAGAAGATCGCTCCGCACAGGATCGCAAGACTGCCGGCGGTCGACCCCGACGACGGATCGCCGTGATTCAGCAGCGCAATCCCGACCAGCCCAAGCCCGACCGCGATCCACTCCCCCTTCGCGACCTTGCGTCCTGCTATAGCCGCAATGACGGTAGCGAACAACGGCACGGTCGCGACCATGACGGCGGCCGTGCCGGTCTCGACCGTGCGCATGCCAAATGCGAGCATCCCGCTCGATAAACCCACGAGCAGCGTTCCGACCGCCGCTGCGTTACGCACTTCGGCAAAAGTCGGCCAGACCGGATCGCGACGCGCAGCGAAGATGAACAAACCGATGCCGGCGAAGAGGTTGCGCAAACCCGAGAGCATCAGCGGAGGAAACGATTCCAGCGACAGATGCACCGCCATGTAGGTCGAACCCCATACGAGGTACACCACGCAGAGGGCAAGCGCCACGCGGCCGCTGCGGGTTGCGGGAAGCCCGAACGGGAAATGGCGAGGAAGATTGAACGGGCGACGCTTGGGGGCATCGGCCGACGCTCGCGGGCTAGTCACGCCCGGCGAAACACTCGGCGGAGTGTCCGGTGAGTGCAATGGCAATGCCGTTTCCGCAACCGCGTGCGGAAACGGCAGCACATCGGCCGAGGGCTGCGGCTGCGATGGCACGAGCTGCAATGGTGGCGAATCAGAATCCGGCGATCGCGGCGGCAACGGTGTAGACATCCGTTACTCCGTGACGAAGAAGATTGCAACGTCAGCCGGCCAGACGGACAGGCTTACGGACAGGCTTACAACCACCGCTTTCGCCTCACCCGGAACCGGGGGAAGCGATGAACGGCGCGCATGCCGCTCGAGCGTCGCGGCAAAACGGGCAAGGCAGGACAACATGTCGGAAGCAGAAAAAGGGGTCGGGCAACAAGGTGCCGAAGCTCGATACCGGCTTGAAAAGCCGGCAGGAGCCGCCGCGAGTTTGCCGGACCGATCGGCTGAAAAATGTCGGACCACATCCGGGAAAACACGGTGGTCGTCATTATGCAGTAAGCGATGCATCCGCACGCGTGAGTGTTACAGATGGTTGCCAACACACTACGGCGAGGTGTATTGTGGCGGCTGCTAACGCGGGGGTCCTGCGCTGCACATCGCAATCTTTCACCGGATTGTCCGTGTGTCGCGGGTGAGAAATACCCTTTGAACCTGATCTGGATAATGCCAGCGCAGGGAAGCGTTCGGATTTCGCAGCGCTGGGGTCTTTTTCTTTCTCGCGCATCCCCGCCTGATCCGCTCGCCTCCTTCTCTGCTTTTTCTTCGATCTCCCGTAGCTAGCGTTTGACTCAGCCGATTTCGTGAAATCTCGTGCCATTTGGCGCAATTTCGCAGGCCGGCTGGGAAACACCCGTCCCCCGCAAACATCTGCATGGGACCGGAGTAGACGCCAAAGCGCCAACACCGGTCGACAAAGGAGAGCCGCATGAACGCCAATCCGAAATTCCTGTCCGACGACGCTGTCGTCGACGCTGCCGCCGTCGCGCCGCTGCCCAACTCACGCAAGATCTACGTGACGGGCTCACGCCCCGACATCCGTGTGCCGATGCGGGAAATCACGCAATCCGACACCAACGAAAGTTTCGGTAGCGAGAAAAATCCGCCGGTCTATGTCTACGATTGCTCCGGCCCGTATTCCGACCCGGAAGCCAAGATCGATATCCGCTCGGGTCTGCCGGCCGTTCGCCAGGGCTGGATCGAAGAACGCGGCGATACGGAATCGCTCGGTGGCCTCTCGAGCAATTTCGGCCGCGAACGCGCTGCCGATCCGGCCACCGCCGACCTGCGTTTCAAGGGACTGCATCGCACGCCGCGCCGCGCGGTGCCGGGCAAGAACGTCTCGCAGATGCACTACGCGCGCCAGGGCATCATCACGCCGGAAATGGAATACATCGCGATCCGCGAGAACCAGCGTCGCGCCGAGTATCTGGAATCGCTGCGCACGAGCGGCCCGAACGGCGAAAAACTCGCCGCGATGATGGGCCGCCAGCATCCCGGCCAGGCATTCGGTGCCCAGGCTTTTGGTGCAAACGCGCCCAAGGAAATCACGCCCGAGTTCGTACGCGAGGAAGTCGCCCGCGGCCGCGCGATCATCCCGGCGAACATCAACCACCCGGAAAGCGAGCCGATGATCATCGGCCGCAATTTCCTGGTGAAGATCAACGCGAACATCGGCAACTCGGCGGTGACATCGTCGATCGGAGAAGAAGTCGACAAGATGACCTGGGCCATCCGCTGGGGCGGCGACACGGTCATGGATCTCTCGACCGGCAAGCACATTCACGAAACGCGCGAGTGGATCATCCGCAATAGCCCGGTACCCATTGGCACGGTGCCGATTTATCAGGCGCTCGAAAAGGTCAACGGCAAGGCCGAGGACCTTACCTGGGAAATCTTCCGCGACACGCTGATCGAACAGGCCGAACAGGGTGTGGATTACTTCACGATCCACGCCGGCGTGCTGCTGCGCTACGTGCCGATGACCGCCAACCGCATGACGGGCATTGTCTCGCGCGGCGGCTCGATCATGGCGAAATGGTGTCTGGCTCATCACAAGGAAAGCTTCCTGTACGAGCACTTCGAAGACATCTGCGAAATCATGAAGGCCTACGACGTGAGCTTCTCGCTCGGCGACGGCCTGCGTCCGGGTTC
>Ga0073928_10007158_pt1 | contig 14637 bp, 10 predicted proteins | sample PaiPotPPA55metaG_FD_76969 | JGI IMG/M metagenome (GOLD analysis project Ga0073928, IMG submission 76969) | Iron sulfur acid spring bacterial and archeal communities from Banff, Canada, to study Microbial Dark Matter (Phase II) - Paint Pots PPA... ... | reverse complement strand
TCCTGGATGGCGCGGGCTGCGCTTGTCGCGCGGGAAACTGCTCTTTCACTTCCGTAAGAGTGGGACGAAATAGTTTGCGATTCACCATAAAGACTCCTCAGTTCTATGACGGCCCTCGGGATGCTACTTGTTATGACTACGGAAGAAGTGGTTCGGTTGCAAAAGAGTGTAAAAAAATCGCGCCGCCCGTCGCCTTAGCGGCTTCCCAGCGATGCGACATATGCATCTAACCCCAACTGGCGGCCGACGTTGCGCTTCAGCCTGCTTTCCAGATGATCGAGTCCAAGAGTGGCTCGTGAAACCCACTCGAAATCAATTTGCTTACCGAGGTTTTCCAACTCCCGCTCTAAATCCGGGTTGCGAGGGAGACAGCTCTTTGAGCCTTGCGAAAACTCAAGCAGGTCTGTGAGCAGACTATAGAACAGCCGCAGAATATTTTCAAACGATTCCTTCTCTTGTTTGGCCAGTTGCGCCGTCGCCGCGAAAATCTCCCCGTACTTTTCGCCTCTTACGGCCTGCTCGAGAAGGCGCAGAACGCTTTTACGCAGTCTGGCTGATTCTTCGAGGTTTAGATCGAGCGCCATTCCGGGGCTGCCGTCGGAGAGTTGCGCTGCGAGCTTGCGGTCCGCCGCCTTCGCCTCCGTGCGCTCCTTGAGGAAGTTTTCGATGGACTCGGCTGGAACTGGTGCGAAATGAAACTGAAGGCATCGCGAGCGGATCGTTTGCAATAGCGAATCGGGAGTCGGCGCCAGAAGGATCAGCGTCGCACTGTCCGGCGGCTCCTCGAGAATTTTCAAGAACACGTCGGCGTCGTTCCAGCGCATGGTATCGGTGCCGTCGAGGATGAACACGCGTCTTCGTCCCTGGGGATGAAAATAGGCGGCACGCTGCACGGCGCGTAGCTGACCGATGCGAATCATCGGACGCGCCACGGGAGTGCGCAAACGCACCGGGTCGGGGACAATGAGCCAAACGTCCGTAGCTTCGAGAATCAGCGGCGTGCGCTCAACCATTGCCGCATCGGCGCTCTCGCCGCGTTCTGCGAGCCCGGCCTCGATGAGCGGCGGGGGATCGGCGAGCCGCGAAATCCTCTGGCACGCCTGGCATTCGCCGCAAAAGTCGTCCTCCCGCCGCTCGCAATTCGCGGCTTGCGCAAACATATGAGCGAGCGTGAATTTTCCGATGCCGCGCGGTCCTGTGAAAAGCAGCGCGCTCGGCGTACGGCCGCGGCGTAGCATGCCGCGAAGCGCGCTGACGATGCGTTGGTTGCCGATAAATCGATCGAAGCCCATGGCGTTTACTTCGCCTGCCCAGTCGCGCGAGAGGCCTGGAAAAGGCGCGTCTCAATTGCAGCGAGAACATCTCCATGAATTTCTGCTGGCGTGCGAAGCGATGTGCTAAGAGACGACGTGCCACGCTTGCCGGCGCCTGCGCATTCCACTTTTGCCCAGTTCGCCTGCCGCGCGAGGTCTTCGTAGACTTCAGAAGCAGTCTTCAGATGCGCGAGATTCGCTTCCATGATATCGCGGCGCAGTTTGGTGTACGTGCGCCTGCCTTTTTCGCCCACCAGGCGCTGGGCATCCGCGGCAGGCACGCGAAGATAAATCACCAGATCTTCGACGGGCAGCGAATAAATCTTGTACTCAAGCTGCATTAGCCAGCGAAGGAATTCTTTGCGTTTCTTTCGGGGGACCATGGCGCTCTGATGTGCGAGATTCGAACCAATGTAGCGATCGCAGAGAACGGTGCGTCCGGCGGCAAGCTCTGCTTCGATCTGAGGCTTAGCTTCCAGACGATCGCCGGCATAGAGAAGCGAAGAGAAGTGAGCGTCGACGGCATCCAGCTCGCCGAACTCGCCATTCAGAAAGCGCGCGACCAGCCTGCCGAAGAAGCCGTCGTAGCGCGGGAAGCTGATCTGCTTGCACGCGATGCCGCGGTCCGCGAACGCGCGAACGAGCATTTCAAGCTGCGTTCGCTTTCCGGAGCCGTCGATTCCTTCAAGGACAATGAATTTTCCGCGCGCAGGCATCGCAGTGCCGTGCAGTCTATCAGACTCGGCGGAATGCCGGAAAGCTCAGGACGGCCGCGAACAGCTTCTCAGAACTGGAGCGCGATGATTCCGGTCGCGACCAGCGTCGAGTCCTGATCGAGCAGCAACGCCGTATTATTGTCGATGACGTAGTAAACGAGAGTGTAGTGCGCCTTCGGGTTATTCACGTTGATCAGCGCCGTCCCGCGCCCATTCGTTGCGGGTGCCACGATCGTACTCGTCGTCGTATTAACCGGATCGCTGAAAAACACCGCATTGAAGTTATTGATGTCGAGACTACCGTCGGTAAAGGTAAGGCCTTCCATTGTCAGCTGGCCTCCCACGTCCTGCTGAGCGGAGCCGGGAGCGCTATGAACAATTCCTTGGCCGGCTAGATTGGCGGCAAAGCTTCCGACCGGGGTGGCTGGCGCAGCGGTTTGGGGAAAGGCCAGTCCAGAGGCGATCGGAGAGGCATCTAGGCCGAGCATCAGCAGGTCGCCCTTCGCCGTTTGATATGCTGCGAATTCCAGCGTCTGGCTATTCCCCTCGGTGCAATTTCCGTTATTTCCAAAACTCACGGCCATCTGGATCCGGCCCGTCGCCTGGTCCACCGTGTACGGGCACGCTTTTACCGTCGAATTTGTGGTGAACGTTCCGGCGTCGTTGTTGTCGAAAATTCCTCCACTGATATTTCCGGCCCCGTCGGAGTTGAAAATTCCTCCCGCCGCGTACGCTCCGTTCTTCGAAGTTCCACCGGCCGTGAATACGTAGCTGCCTTTCGCAAGGCTCGCCGTCGAGAACGAATTTCCCGTCGGGGCGCTGAACATCTCGCCCACGAGGAACCCATTCTTGTCGATTTCGATGAGGTGCAGGTGCGTGCTGTCCAGTATGTAGAAGGCGTATTGATGTGAACCGGTATCCGTACTCGTTATCGTGATCGTGCCTCGCCCGGTTCCCGCGAACGTCGGGTCAAAGCCATAACAGCCCGAACAGCCGATCAGCGCGCCCTCCGTCTGTGATACCCCGCCGTCGTTAATATCCACGATACTGTCGAGCCCCGAAATATTCCCGAAACCGTCGGTGACGAACTTGCCGGCAATTCCTGCGGGTTTGAATGCGGGATCCGCTCCTGAAACATTGAAAACGTACGGCCCGGAAATGACGATATCGGTGTTCGAAAGGTCGGTCAGATTCTGCTGGTCGATCGATCCGCTGCCGGTGGCGCCGGTGTCGAAGCGAATCATCGACGCGTGCTGGTTGGTCGTAAGTACAAACTCGAGAGTGCTACTGGTCTGTGTTCCAGGATTTAGAGTGATGGTCCCGCGGCCGTCCGGCGTGACCACGTACGTACTACCAGTGTTAATCGCAACCTGAGTCGACACTCCGCCCGTAAAGCCGTCAATATCTTCCACGCCGCTCACGATGTTTCCGTTGCCATCCGCCACAAAGCTGCCGGCGAACGCCTGGAATCCTGCTGATCCATTGCCGGAATACGAGAATGCATACGGTCCGGAAAGAGAAGCGTTGGAATAAACGATTCGCGCCGTTGCAGATCCGATGTTTGCGCCGTCCGCGGCGTTGATTGTGACGGTAGCTCCCGGCGGTGGGAATCGAGGCGCGGTGAATAACCCGCTATGCGGGTCGATGCTGCCGTCCGTTTGCGAGGCGACGGACCATGTCACGTTGAAGTCAGGCTGGCCGTTGAAAGTGGCCGAGAACTGGAAATTCTGCCCTGCAGAGACAGAAGTAGCTCCTGGGTTCACTACCAGGCCCGTTCCCTGAGTGATCGTCAGTGTGGCCGCGTTGGAAGTGACGGTTGCCGTGTTTTGCGGATTCGAAGGAACTTGTGGCGCGATGGCAGTAATGGTCACTACCCCACCGCCGGGCACTGATGCGGGAGCGACGAACACTCCGATCAGGTTGTCGCTCGAAGAAGAAGCGATTGTTCCTGTTGCTGCCGTGCCGCCAATGGTGCCGTTCACTGCCCATTGAACCGTGGCGTTCGCAGTGGACGGCACAGGCGCTGCGGTGAATTCCGCCGTGGCATTAAGTCCAACGGTGCCTGAGGTCGGCGTGATTGCCACGGACGTCACCGTGGTTGCTCCGCCCGGACCGCTCTTACCGCCGCATGATGACAACAACAGGACGCCCGCAATTGCCATTATCGCGATGAATCCACCATGGACTCTATTCTTCAACAGAGAACCTCCCTTACGCCCGCTGCGGCTGCTGTTCGAGTCCACGACCACGCTCCTCGTAACTGTCTCCACGCCGGCTGGCATGGCCAAGGTTCTCCGGTTGCATGAAAGCTAAGCCTAGTATTCCTCACGCCGCGCAAAAAAGTTCCAACTTTATCGTCGCGCTCAAGTCTTGTTGACGGCTTCCTGCCATCCCGCCTATTTGGGGAACTCGACGTCGAACTCTGGCGGACTTTGCTCACGGTCGAACGAACCATTGATTGTACCTAATTCTTGGCGAGCCACCACCCAAATAGCTCTGCCGTTGAAACAGATTCATTGTCCGCGCGTCAGGTTGTATGACCGCGGCAAAGCAGCCCTCGATCTCAAGGTGTAGTTTTCATCGTGTTAGAATTGCGCGGATGCCCCCGGATTTCACGTCGATCGCGCCCAATCTAGCTCTGATCCGCGAGCGCATGGCCGGTGCCGCCAAGCGCTCCGGGCGTAGCGCGGATGAGATTACGCTTGTCGCGGTCTCCAAGACATTTCCCGCCGAAGCGATTCGCGCCGCTTACGAAATGGGACTGCGCGATTTCGGCGAAAACCGCGTCCAGGAGTGGGAGACAAAGCAGCCGCACCTGGCTGATGTGCGCGCGGCATGGCACTTGATCGGGCATCTTCAGAGCAACAAAGCCCGGAAGGCGGCGCGCCTGTTCAGCCGCGTCGATTCGGTCGACTCGCAGGAGCTTGCGCGCAAGCTCGATTCGTGCGCCGCGGAAGAAGGGAAGCGTCTCCCGATTTTAATCGAAGTGCATCTGGGCAACGAGAAAACGAAGACGGGCGCGGCCGAAAGCGAATTGCCCGCGCTAGCCGAAGTCATCGTGACGCTCCCCAATTTGGAATTGCTGGGATTGATGGCAATTCCACCTTTCGTCGTCGATGCCGAACTCGCGCGCCCTCACTTTCGCAAATTGAGCGATCTGCGCGATACCCTCAACGCGGGCCTGGGCCGTTCGCTGCCGGTGCTGTCCATGGGCATGAGCCACGATTTCGAAGTGGCCGTCGAAGAAGGCGCCACTGAGATCCGTTTAGGTACAGCCCTGTTCGGCGGCCGTCAAGTAAAGGCGTGATTCAAACTATCGAACGCAACGGCGCGACCTGACGTTCGCGGTGCGCGTCGCAGCACGCGCCAGTTGTGACGCAATCGAAGGCGAACACGCCTGTGCGTTGAAAGTCCGCGTGACGGCGCCGCCTCTTGAAGACCGCCAATCAAGCCGTGCGCCGCTTGCTGGCGCGGCGTTTGAACGTGCCGGTTCCTGCTGTTAGAATCGTATCGAGCGAAAAGAGCCGGAATAAGCGGGGTCGCAATTGCAGGCGTATCGCGCGCGCACTTTCTCGAGCGAATTTCCGGCAGCGAAAAGCGAAGGAATAACAGCGTGCCCGACATTCAAGCCATTCAAGCTGCACTGCGCGCATCGAAAATCGACGGCTGGCTCTTCTACGATCATCACCACCGCGACGCGATTGCCGGCACTATCCTCGGTCTGAACCCGCACGCCCTGGTCACCCGCCGCTGGTTCTATTTCATCCCGGCGAAGGGCGAGCCTCGCAAACTGGTTCACAGGATTGAGTCGGTAACGCTCGATTCAGTGCCCGGCAAAAAAGACGTCTACTCGGGCTGGGAAGAATTGCACAAGGGGCTCAAGAAGCTGCTCTCCGGCGCCAAGAAAATCGCGATGCAATATTCGCCCGAGAACAATATTCCCTATATCGGCCTCGTCGACGCCGGCACTGTCGAGTTAGTCCGCAAGCTCAAGAAAAAAGTGGTGAGCTCCGCCGATCTCGTCCAGAAATTCGAAGCAAGCTGGACGCCCGCGCAGTTCGAAGGACATCTCGAAGCGGGAAAAATCATCGACCGCGTCACGCGCGAAACATTCACTCGCGCAGCGACGTTCGTTCAAGAAGGCAAGCCGCTCACCGAGTTCGAGCTACAGCAGTGGATCGTCGAACAATTTCGCAAAGGTGGCCTCACGACCGCGGAGCCTCCCATCGTCGCAGTCCAGCCCAATAACGGAAATCCGCACTATGAGCCCACGCAAGCAGCATCGCGGCCGATTCGCGCTGGCGATCTCCTTTTGCTCGACATGTGGGCGAAGCTCGATCGTCCCGCCAGCGTCTATTACGACATCACCTGGATGGGCTACCTCGGCAATCGCGTGCCGGACGCCTACGCGAAAATTTTTCGCATCGTGAAAGACGCGCGAAACCGTGCCGTCGACTTCGTCAAGGAAGCCATATCAGAAGCACGCACCATTCACGGCTGGGAAGTGGACCGCGTGGCGCGCGAAACGATTCGTAAAGGCGGCTACGGAAAATATTTCGTCCACCGCACCGGGCACAGCATCGGGCAGGAGGTCCACGGCAACGGCGCCAACATGGACGGCCTCGAGACGCGCGACGACCGCTGCATCGTTCCGCACACCTGCTTCTCCATCGAGCCGGGAATTTATCTCCCCGAGTTCGGCGTGCGCAGTGAAGTAAACGTTCACGTGGACGAACGCGAAGCGCGCGTCACCGGCGCCATCCAGGAAGAGATTCTTGCGCTGCTCGGCTGAGGACGCGTGAACGATAGCCTGAACCACGATGTCCTGAAAAACGAAGTCCTAGCGAGCGACGCTCCTCCAAGGCCGCCTGCGGCCACTCAAGCGACCCCAAGCGCGAATCCGTTTGCCATATCGACAGCGATTTCCGCATGGGCTGTTCCGGGCCTCGGCCATCTGATGCTGCATCGTCCCGGGCGCGCGATACTCTTCTTCTTCTCGGTTGGCGGACTTGCGATCGCGGGATACGTGTTGCGCGGCAACGTTTTTCCACTGCACTCGAACGATCCCTTCGGCACTCTCGGCTTTCTCGCCGATGCCGGCTCAGGCGTTTTCTACCTCCTCTCCCGCGTGTTCGAAGCCGCCGGTCCGGACGTTTCGCGCGCAGCAGGGGATTACGGCACGCGATTCATCGCCGCGGCGGGCGTCGTAAACATCCTCAGCGCCTTCGACGCTTACGAAATCGCCTCCGGCCGGAGAAGTTGATTGGCCGCCTCCATCGTCCGGCCCAGCCATTTTTCAGCTCTTCTGCTTTTCGCGTTTTTTGCGTCGCTGGCCCTCGGTTTGATGCAGCGCACCACCGCCGAGCGCATCCGTCATGCCGCGTGGTCCTTCTTCCTATTCCTCGCCATCGGGATCGGCATCGCCTGGCTGATGTACCCGTTTTCGCATTAGCTTTTGCACGCTTCTCGCACTTCGTTTGACAGTTTTTTCGCCCCGATGTTACAGTCGAAGTCGCGCCGAGTTAGCTCAGTTGGTAGAGCAGCCGATTCGTAATCGGCAGGTCCCCGGTTCAAGTCCGGGACTCGGCTCCATCCTTTCGATCACTTAGCGGCGTTCGGGGTTGTGCGGAATGTGTTAGGCGGCACTTTTTTGTGCCGTGCATTTAGCGCTTCGGGTCGACGCCCCCGCCCCGAAAATCCCACGCGTCACCTCGTTCTTCCCGCGCCGTCTAGTGTCTTTTTCAGCAAGCTGTACTAATGGACAATTGAAGGCTCCGAATCCGAGCCTCATACTTTCGACTTACGCCGCCGCTACCGCTGGTTTTGAGGGCATTCGCCGGCTTGACTGCGAAAGGAGTGGGCTTGGGGATATGAAAAACACAACGAAATCTGCATTTTTCAGTTTGGTGCTTGTGGTGGTCGCAGCTGTAGCGCTTTCCAGTTGCGGGACCTTCGTTTGCAACCCGATCGCCGGAGCTGTCGTTGTAGGCGGAGCAGCTGCTGTGAATCCCGTTACCCACGGCGGCGACGGGAACAAGCCTGCCCCGGCCCATCCTTTATTCAACCCCGCCGCCACGCAGGCGACTTGCTCCACGGGCGGGGGCGGTACCGGGACGTGCAGCAGCACGGACACGCCGACTCAGGTGATGTACAGCGTCGATAGCAAGGGCGCGATCGTTGCGTATGGCATCGACGCCACTGGCACTCTCACCTTGATTTGCCCCACGGCGACGGCAGCGCTGGGCGAACTGGTCGTTTCCAACAACAAATTTCTCTACGTTCTTGACGAAACCTCCACCAAGCCTTCGATTCTCGGTTTCATCATCGGCCATGGCAAGACTGGCACTGTGACGCCCAATGGCCAGAGCTTTACTTTCACCACATCGCCGGAGCTGCTCGACAATCTCAGCAACATCGAAGCGGATCCCACCGGCCACCTGCTTTTCGTCACGAACCCGACGGACGGCCTGATCCACGTATTTCTAATCAATCAGGGAGCCGGCACGCTTACGGAAGCTGCCAATTCTCCTTTTAATTTCGTTCCCCATCCAGACTTCCTGGCGGTATCCATCAGCGGGCTATTCGCTTACGTCACCGACAGTTCCACCGCTCAAATTCACATTTTTGCTCTCAACTCGACCACCGGGGCCATGACGGAAACGGCGAATTCTCCGGTCCCCGATGATGGAGGGCTCTCAAATCCCGGTGTATTCATCGCGGTTCATCCAAACGGCAATTTCTTGTACACTGCGGACTTCAGCGAGATCTCCGGTTATAGCATCAATACCACGACGGGAGCTTTGGGTCCCGTTCCGAATTCGCCCGTCATCATGCCGGGTACGATGGTTCCTGACACCTTTGCAATCGATAGCACCGGAAAGTTCCTCTACGTGATCGATTTAAACAGTCCCGGAATCGGTATCGCGGGTTTCCCGATCGATAGCACCGGAACCGGCGCTCTTCAAGGACAGGTTCCCGGCTCTCCGTTTGCCCTCTCGATTACAACTTCGATCGTTACCAATCCGCTGGGTCCGCAGGTGTACGTTCTCGGCGGTACCACGGTGGGCGGCCTGATTAACATCTTCCAAATTACAACGGGCACCGGAGCGCTCACGCCGCCGACCAGCGCAACACTCACGGCCTCGAGCAACCTGGTAATTTCGAACGTTCAGTAGAGCGTTTAGCAAGACCTAGTGGAAAGTCTAGTCATCGCCAAGCGGCGCGCTTTCGCCCGGTTTCGTTTCACCGCGGGGCTCGCGCGCCCGTTCACTTACCGCCATACGGTATCAAATGAGGAGAAGTATCATCGGCGTCAACTAGCCATATCCGTCGTCCCGCATAATAATCAAGCAGCGGACGAAGCTCGACTCCCGGAATTTCCCGTGCCCATATCACCTTCGCGCGATCGATGTCCGCCCTGTTGTATACCCATTCGCTTAGGGGGTCGTGTCGCGGCGTATAGCGAACGATCACCAGGTGGCTGCCCGGAGTCGAGTCCAATTCCCGCGCGATCGCTGCTCTGTATTCAATTCCAGACGGAGCTGAGCGCTTCAGCGTCACGCCGTACGGATGGAACGGCGCGAGAATCACCGCGAAGGCCATTACCACTCGTGTCAATCCCACTCCTACGAATTTCCCCTTGAACTCCCAACGCCTCAAATGCCTAAGCGCCTGCGCGATCGAACCAAAAGCAGTCGCCATCATCGCTGCCGCATAGTGCGGCTGGAACCAGGCAACGCATAGGAACGTGACAAAGCAAAATCCCGCTTCAATCACAAGAAAGCGCACTCTGCGATCGCTTATCACCCATCCCGTTACGACGATTAGTACACAGAGTTCTGGCCACAGATAGAAATAAACAAATTTGGCGGCCACCGACGTTGCATGCGCTACAAATGCCGTCACGCTCCCGGAGCTTGTTTGCAGCCAAAGCTCGCGCGCCCACCCATTATAAAACGCCTCAAATTGAGGATTAGAAAAGTGAATGGGCGGCCTGATTTTCTGCCACAGAAGAGTTGGTGTGGACCAGTACGCCTGTTCGTTCAACATGTATGGCATCGTTAAAACATGTCCCGTGCCTCGCCAGTTGTAATACGCCATAAAAGCAAACGACAGCATCACGATCGTCAAAACGGGCAGAACTAGCCGGGGCAAAGTAATTGACGCCGCTGGACTGCCCTTGCTGAATAACCACGCCGCGAGAAATATTCCCGCCGGCACGCATAGACTGAGCCCTTCGAAGGGGCGGCTGTTCATCAACACTGCCACTCCGATTCCCATGATTATTCCGCACCGAATCCGGAGTGAATGCCCCAGTGATTCCCCGGCAGAATCCCGGAATGGATGCCCGATGGGATGGATGATGCGAGGCAGGGCTCCGATCACCAGCGCTCCTCCTATAGCCGGCACCGCTCCGCCCCAGTAGCTGTTCATCCAATAACTGAAGATCGCCACTCTCAGAGTCACCAGCACTCCGCCAACCAGCGCCCAAGGAGGTGGCAGCCAGCCCTGCAACATCCAGAGCACTGCGCCGCTCATAATCCCAACACTCAATAAAACTCCTATCCACGGACTTCCCAACACTTGGCCCAGCGCGAGTACCGCTCCCTGCGCTGGCGGATATTTCGACATGTACGTCGGATTTTGATTTACGTGAATTGTGTCGAAGAAGGTCCACATCGGATGTGGAGGATTGGTCAATCGCATCGACGCAAACGTGTCCGCTGCAAGCAGGTAACTGAATTCATCGTGAATGTGCGGCACAGGGACAGGTATCAACGGCAGCAGACTCAGCCGGACGAGAATTGGGAAGATCGCTATCGCAACGATTGCCGGCGTTTTCTTTCGGGCCAGTTGCGCTCCCAGTCGTTCAATTCGATTGAATGCTGCGTCGCCCGCTCGCGGAAAAAGCCACGCCAGAAGAAGAGCGCAGGCCAAAGCGGCGGCCGCAATCCAGTCACCGCCGGCCAGGTGATTGAGAATCGTATTAAGCATTAGTTACTTTGCGAGACTACCATTCGAATCTATCACCCGGAGAAAAATCGAATCGCGATCGCAGGTTGAAGCGAAGCCACGAAAAATAGTGTGATTTGCTCGCACCGGGACTCCCCCAAAAAAACAGAAGGCCCGCCTTTCGACGGGCCTTCAAGGGGGATAAGGCTCCATAGCCAATGCGCGGATGGCCAGTGAACTCTTTCCTCAAGCGCAGTCTAGTTCAGCGCAAAAAGTCAGTCAAGAGGAAAGCCAAATCCTGCCATGCCCCCAAAGCTTTTATTTGCAGATACTTAAACGGTCCAAACCCGCGCACGCCCCATTTCTCCACGCGTTTTCTCACTTCCTCTCGCCGCCCTCCATGCCGTAGAAGTCCTCTGCATTGATAGGTTTACTCGAAAGTCCAAGTTGAAGCACCTGGAGATGATTGCTCCGGTCGAACACCTTGTCTGGAAAAAACCGCTTCACCACGAGCCGGAATCCCCCAAAAGCAATCCCGGAAACCAGCGCGAACGCGCAAATAATTCCCGTGCCGAAAATGGCTCCTGCGATCATCGTAACGATGCCCGGTTCCGTAACAGCAAACGGCGGCTCGTTCCAGGTAACTTCGGTACCCGACTCGACCTGGCTCAGTAACTTCTCTGCCTCCGCTCTGCTATTCGTGCCGGAAACAATCGCAACCAGCGTCATCGACCGTTTCACGAACAGCGCGGGCGATCCTGCGTTCGACCCGTTCACGTTGAATCGCTTCTGCCATTCGGCCAATTTCTTCTGCGCTGTCTGCGGAGTCGGAAAATCCACGATCGCCAAGGTTTCCTCGCGCCCGCCGATGCGATACTTTGCCAATTCCGCTTCGGCGCCCATGGAAAACCCAAGCCAATCGTCGGTGCCAATCGGCAGGAACTGCGCCAGCGCCGCCGGACCCAGAACGTAGTGGTCCGAGCGCTCCACCATCCCATCGGCGGGCAACCGCTGCCCGAGCGTCGGAAGCAGCCCTGGCTCGGAGTGGAGTTTCACGGCGGCGACGAGAGCTTTCAAATCGGCATCCCATTTCGGCAGTTCAGCCCCGTGAATGTCGAGAACCAGATTCCCCACAAGCACCAGCGCGCGCTCGCCCGTCATCGATGAATGTTCCGCCAGATCCGCGTGCGGCAAGTCCGGCGTGCGCAGATACGAGTAAAGTCCGTACGCGCCACTCGGATCTTTCATGCGATAAAGCTGAACGTTGATGTTCTCCGAATTGTGGACGTACCCGCATTGCTCGCCGCTGAAAAAGCCATATTCAGCGACCACCTGCGCCGGCGCCGCATTTTGGCCCGCGGGATCCTTTGGATTGAAGGTCGAGCGCGCATTCGCGTTCCAGCCCGCAAAATCGCGCGGCAGAATTTCCTGCGCGAACGCCGGCACGGCGACAGCAAGGCTTACAGCAAAAAGTGTGGCGAGAATGGCAGTACGGCGCATGGGTTCCTTACACTGGTACGCTTATATTAGACGCCCGGATTCTACTTAATGTTCCCGTCGGATGGGCCCGTGTGGTTGTCCGACACGAGCTTCTGTTTATTGTAGGAGAGACTGTTCAAGCTGTCGAGGTAGGAAGTAATCCCGCGGTAGAGGCCTTCGGCGACTCGTTGGCGTTGGTAATTGCTCTTGAGCAGCTTTTCGTCCGCCGGATTGCTGATGAAAGAAATTTCCGAAAGGATCGACGGCATGTTCGCGCCGATCAGCACCACGAAGGGCGCCTTCTTCACTCCGCGGTTGCGCTGGTTCTGGCTGATCACCTGCATCCGGTGCGCCAGCGAGTCCTGCACGTCGTTGGCAAGCTCTTTCGATTCTTCGATTTTCTCGTTGCGCGCGATCTTCTTCACTAGATCTTGCAAATCGTGAATCGACGATTGCGACAGCGCGTTTTCGCGCGTAGCAACTTCCATCGATTCAGGTGACGTCGCGAAGTTCAAATAGTAAGTTTCGATTCCGCGCGCCGCCTGGTCGTGGCTCGAATTCGCGTGGATGGAAATAAAAAGATCCGCTTTCGCATTGTTGGCGATCGCGGTGCGATCCTCGAGCGGAATGAACGTGTCGTCCTTGCGTGTGTACACCACCTGCGCGTTCGGCAGTTTGTCTTCGATCATGCGGCCCAGTCGTAATGCGATATCCAGGCACAGATCCTTCTCCATCAACCCGTGCGGGCCGATCGTGCCGGTATCGTGGCCGCCGTGGCCTGGATCGATCACGATTCGGCTGATCTTCAGTCCCAGCTCGCGCGTCAGCGAACGCTGGCCGTCGCGATTCAGCTTCGGCTCGGTCGGTGGCTGAAGCGCCACGGCCGTTTTCGGCGCTACTGTTTTGGACTTTCCGGCCACCACAGCTTTAGCGCCAGCAGGTTTCACAGCCGCCTTCGAACTCGTTGCAGTCGTGGCGTCGGGCGCGCGTTTCTCGGCGCTTGCGGTTGCAGTTTCATCTGACTCGCCCCTTGCTTCAGGCGGAGCGTCGGCCGCCGGATTGGCTTCGCGCATCGCGGTCGTCGCGGCGGGTTGCGCGTGAACGTCGATCACCAGCCGGTAAGGGTTCGCGAGCAGAAATGCGGAATAGTCCTGCGCGCCGTCCACGTCGAGCACCACTCTCACCACGCCTTCTTTGTTCTGCGCCACGCGCAGCGATTTCAGCAGCCCGCTTTGTACTTCCCAAGCCTTGTGTACGAGCTCCGGGCGAACTTTTGCTTTGTAGATATCGAAATACACGCGATCGGGCGCGTGAATATGCGCCGAATCGTATTTGATCGTGTCGTCCAGCATAACCACGATCCGCGAGTACGCGTCCGAGTTCGAGGTGCGAATGTCCGTGACGCTGGGCGTGCGATTATCGGACACGCGCGGTTCCACCGACCTTGATCTCTCCAGCCCGTCCGCGGCTGCGACCTTTTCGACCTTCTCGCCTTTGTCTCCCTTGACTCCGCTGTTTCGTTGTTGCGCAATTTCAACCAGCGCCTGCCGCGCTCCGCCCGCCTTATCGGATTTCGGGAAACGCCTCAAAAATTCTTTGAACGTGGCTTCCGCCTCGTTCGGCCTTTTCAGGTCGTCTTCTTGGATTTTGCCGATCGCGAAAATAATTGCGGCCTTGTACCGCGTTCCCGGATATTGCTTCAGCAGGAAATTGTAAGTATCGATGGCCGTCCTGAAATATTTCGGGTCGTACTGCCGCCCCATTTCCTCTTCGAGCTCGGCCTCGGCGATCAGCGCCGGAGTGACGTCTTCGGACTGCGGCGAGATCAAATAAACCTTGTGATACGCGCCCACGGTTTTCTTGTAATCCGCGATCGAGCGGTCGGCGACCAGATAGCCTTCGAGCATCGTGCGCATTTTTATGGCTTGCTCGAACTGCAGCCGCGCATCAGTTCTCTTGTCGGGTTTCGTGCCGGTTTTCGTGTTGCTGGTTTTTGCGTTGGTCTTCGTATTGTTTGTTGCGGAGGCTGGAGCGAGCGATGCCACCAACGCCATCGCCATCGCGGCGAGGAAAACTCCCATCGTTCGAATTGAAAGGGAACCAGTGCGTTTCATTCGTTCGTAAAAACAACCCGGCCATTCGGATTCGTTTCCCGCCGGACCTGGATCCGTTTTGGA
>Ga0073928_10007156_pt1 | contig 14643 bp, 18 predicted proteins | sample PaiPotPPA55metaG_FD_76969 | JGI IMG/M metagenome (GOLD analysis project Ga0073928, IMG submission 76969) | Iron sulfur acid spring bacterial and archeal communities from Banff, Canada, to study Microbial Dark Matter (Phase II) - Paint Pots PPA... ... | reverse complement strand
GTGGGCGTGTGAAATACCCGCTTGCGGGATTGTGTCTGTGATGATGGGCGAAGTAGGACTCGAACCTACGACTCCCTCCTTGTAAGTTAGATTTAGGTAATTCTCTGAAACTGCCAAATGGCAGTCTTTTCTTTTATTCATGGGCATTTGCGACACGCAGCGACGACTGCCGTTTAGGGGCTAAATTGGGGGCTAAATCGGTAAAATGGGGCTAAAAAGTGGGCTAAATTGACCACCTCCCGACTATTTACTTTAGAACTTCTTTGGAACTTACCTCACAGAGGTTCCTAGCGTTCCGCAACGCGTCCCCTATGCAAATTGAGACTCCGCCTTCCGCTCCCGTTGAAACACTATCGTCCCTGTCACTATAGCGTAGCACGGCGTACTCTAACTCCGTACCTCTAATATAAGCCGCTTGATGGCGTCGGCCTGAAGGCTCTCTAAACATTCGTGAGACGACGTGTGCGGCGTCGTCGCGGAATTCTTCCCATACCTTCAAGTCTTTCCTAAAGGTCTTACGGGTCTCAATCTTTCTTCTTAGCATCTCGCTCAAGACGTCAAGCGCCTCCTCAAGCGCTGCCAGCATCTGAACGATGTGGCTCACGAGAGCCGTCTTAATGAATGGAGGCAGGCTCTTTGTCTCCCGAAGATACTGATGTGAGGTTTCAGCCCGGTCCACCAAATGGTCCATGAACCTCAGGACAGATGCTGGGTTTGGCTCTCCTCTAACAGGGTCATTTCGACGCATACGGGTCCTTGTTTTTGGCGCAGATGAACGCGAGCGATACCAGACAGCGCCAACCAACGCAAGGAATGATAACCACCACAAACTGTTATGATACAACTTGGTTCCGTTTAAGACTTCATGCCTCTATCCGCGACGAGGCTTGCGATGTGACTGCTTCTTCCGTTTCTGCTGCTTTGGGATTGCCCTGAGTGCTTTCGCGACATCAGACTCGCTGTACTCACAGCGGCAGCGCGTCCAGCTATCATACTCGGGAAACGGAGTCGGTGCCGCGATTATAACCTTGCCCGAGGCATCCTTATATCCCATACATCCTTTCGTGCCCCCTGGGGTACCACTGTAGCGGCTATGCATCCGCTCACCGTGGCCGCAGGCAGGACACTTCGGTATGCCCCATCTCACGAAATCAGCCGCGTTCGCCATATCAAGTGTTTCGCTGAGTTATGAATCACAGCCTACGAATAAGGGCCACGCGCTCACCAACCCCAGTCGACTAAACGGTTCACACATAGTCCACGGGTCAGTCACACCTCATCCACAATGCGTCCACCACTTTTAGGATAAAGTACGAGGTCACGTCGAGGTACGCCCGAACTATTAGAGTGGAGCAAATGGGTTCTATAGGAGGATAAGGTCTTGGAACGCTTCGCTGACTACATTACCTATCATGATTCGGGTGAAGAGGGTTGGGCTGGGACCAGGGCTGGCAATGCGCTCGCGGGCACGATGTGCGCAATCTTCAGGGCCGCAGGCGACGACTTCGCCGTTGCGTTACTTGCTAATTCAACCCACAATCTCGAACGTTGGACATACAATGAAAGCGGCAAGTTCAGCCGCTACAAGTGGCGCATCACCGTTCCGCCATCGCTGTATGTTGAGTACAAGAAGCAGGAAACTACTAACGAGTGGGACGCGCCGCCAGACTTTCTTTCGGAAACAAAGCGCCTGGGAGGCGACGACCTACTGTCGCAGGTTAAAGAGATTATCGTAAGTCCGCGTGTAGAGACAGACGAGCACTGGCGTCTCGGCGCTCAGGCGTATCTTGCTGGTCAGGGCATAAACAACCAAGGCAATGTTATGTTGACAAATCGTCCGCGTATCGTGCATGACGAACTGTTCTTCCGAACAATCGAAGAGCAGTACTTGTATGATGCACTGGTGTCACGGCGCTTGCCCGTGATGCCGTTACCTGTCGTCTTACGTACGGATGGAACGAAGCGCCCGGATGGGTCGCATTGCCGTATTGAACCGGATTTCTGCATCCTATATCGCGGACGACTTATCATTATCGAGTTGGATGGGGGCAGTCACGTCGAGTCACCGGCGGACGCGGAAAAGCGACTTCAATATCTTCGCGAAGCGGGCGCAATTGTTCGTAGGCTTAAATCAGAGACGTGCGCTGACGAAGAGAAGGCAAAAGTCACGGTAGTCGGACTGCTGAAGAGCGTTGACAGCGAGTTGGGCTCACGCTGACCATGCGAAACATCTTTACAGCACCTGAAGATTATAGTTTTGATGAGGCTTTAGCCGAGTTAATGTTGCTTGGACCCGAGTCAGCCCGAGTCGAGTTCAAGGAGCAGTTCGAATCTAATAAACCGAAGATAGCGCGAGCAGCGTGTAGCCTTGCAAATGCTTTTGGGGGCATTGTTGCAATAGGCTTCAAGGACCCTGAGCGCAACGCTGGCCGAACAGAATTAGTCGAAACCCCCTACAACACTTCTGAAAAAACCGTCGCCTCCATTGTAAACTCAATCCTTAGCAACACGTTCCCCTCGGTAGACTGCACCTGTCGTCGCTTTGAGGATGCCTCTGGTGACCGTGGATTCTATATTGTGAACGTTCCTCAAAGCCCTTATGCGCCTCATAGCTTTCTAGTGAACAACACCTTTCCAGTACGTCGCCACAACCAGACTGACAACCTATCTCTGGTAGAAATCGAAAGTCTGCTCCGACGGCGCGATGGTGTGCATGAGCAGCCAGCGCCTTACGACCATATCGAATACTTTTCATTGATACGCGGTCAGTCTTCGGACTATCCAAATTTTTTTGGAATAACTGTCTCGCCTGAACGGCCTCTTCGCAGTCCTCATCCGATTGATGGCATTGAACAAAAAGAGATTCTAAAATACCTTGATTCTGATTTGGAGCTAAAGGCTATTTCGAAGCCTTATGGTGTGTTGTTTTCAGACCGCCTTGCGAAGCCTATGTACGACAACTTGGACCTTGGAAAGAACATGGTTCATCTCAAAGGACGAGGCTCTATTCGAATGAGGTTTGAGGAAAACAATTTTCACGAATACTTTCAGCTGTTGCGCCTACTTGGAATCGCCACTGTTTTTGCCTCAAGGGTTTGGACTAGATGGGGAATCGGCCCGAGAGCCACTGTTGAGCTTTATGTCGACTTGCATGGCAACAGGAAGGCCTCTAGTAGCGGGCGGCTGCCAACGTACCACACCGAAGGTTTTGGAGTTGATTTTTCATCAGGTAGTTTCGCAGATTTGTTCGAGCAGCCTGTTCTTGAATGTCTGCGCAATGGCGGTGAAGCCGGAAACCGTCAAGAAATACGGCAAGACTTGGATAGCGTTTGGGCCGATTATTGCGCGAACTCGACGGCGTTGTCAGATTGGGCAAGAATCTAGCGGCTATTGCAAGGGGATGGGGGAAGCGATTCTACAAGAGTGAGCGCGAGGGCGAACTTTACTGGCGCTATGCGTCCCATAGTGCTAGTAAATATCTAAAGGATGTTGAGGTAGGGGCCGTTCGGCCCCAATCGGTACGCGGTAGCCTCGGACGTAACGTTACGTTGATGCAGCCACGTATATCAAGGCGAAGCCGACGTAGAACGCCGGTTTCCTTAAACCCTCAAAACGTTCAAACTTGGACTGAAAAATTGCCGGTCCGTGCATACAGACGGACCTTCTTAGTTAGTTAGCGCCAGTCAAAATCAGCCGCAGATTGCTATTCAACGCCTTAATTCACCGGCTTTCGAACGGAGGTCTATGTATCAGTACGTTTTCGAGGTGATACATAGACGTGATACATAGACTTGCCTCAAGTGATACATAGACCCCTAAACGAACGTGGCCTCGAACTCACGCACAAAGGCGTCGCGGTCGGGGAACGTTTGGAACGAGTAGGTGTTTGCGAGCCTTCCCGCTTTTCGGCGCAGATAGACCTTGTTCCGAATTAAGACTGAGCACAGTTTCTTCAAGGCACGACTCACTGTGATTCGTGGTAACCTTAACGCCTTACACAACTCAGCTTCGCTACAAGGTACTCCACTCTCAGGGCGTCCACGTCGCGACCACTTACGATAGACGTAGTCGAAAACCGTAACCGCGCTAGACCCGTTGTTCTTCGCGAGTCGCTTTCCGCTTAGTTGGAATCGAATATCACGATGCCATTCTCTGATGCGAGCCTTAAACTCACGGGCGCACTGTTGTTCTTGAGTTTCCTGCTCGTACCGCTCAAGGCTCTTAGCGTAGCCCGCCCGTATCTTTTCTTGCTTGCGCTGAAGTTGGGCTCGGTCTAATTCTGCCCTGTCAATATCAGCTTCGATGGAGAATTTTTGTTGCTTGAGACGGTCTAGCTTCGCGTCTTTCGATGCTAACTGTTGAGCATGATGCTCGTGGACGGCTTCTGCCTGTGCCCGTTTGCGAGCGAGATAGTCTGTCTTGGTCTGCACTAAAACATCCGCTTGCCTTTCGAGACCTGCCGGAGATGGCGGGTATGCTTTTGCCTCTTGCGTTCGCCTTGAGAAGGCTCGCGAAGCCGCGCTAGGGTCGGATAAAATCCGCTTTTAATGCGCTGACGCTCAAGCCGCTTCAGGCCAAACTCAAGGTCGCTGGCTGAGGAAATATATTCTTTCATGTTTTCTTTGGATGACAAAAAAGTGAAGCGGCGATAGCGGCTCACGCGCAATCGCCAAGTGTCGCCGGATGAGAGGATGGCTGTCCTCTGTGAGCGCGACTGCCGCCGCGCTATGAGCGGGGCTTGCCCGACCCAGTACTCGGGTCAGGACTTCGCCCAAACGCTACTACGCCTAGGCGCTGTGTTGCCGACGAGGAGATAACACGCCGCAACACTCAGCCAGCGCAAACTGAAAAGCGCTGCCTGCCGTACATCCGCCGCCAAGAGGAGAGCGAATGCACCATCCTCGCCTGGAAGCGCACGGGGCCGGGTTACCGGAATGGCCGCAACGCCTGGTCGAGGAAATCTCTAAATTAGGTCCAGCAATTCGTTTAGTTCGCGCTGCGCAAGTGCTTTCGAGGTGAGTCGAAGAGCTTCGTCGGCATCGTCAGCAAAAGTTCGACGTGACGTCGCATCCACCGACGCGAACTCTGTCGTTTCAGTTAAGCCAGCGACCTGTCGTAAGAATGGCCTCATACCTGAAAGCTCGCAAGCCTGCACGTCGGTTAGTGAGGCAGCGGAGGCGAGTTCTTTTGCTCGGGTAATCCATTCTTGGACAAACTGCCCGACTGATTGACCAAACGCTTTCGCATCGTGTAGTCGAGGAAGGTAGACGGTGAATTTCTTACTCATTTATTATCCAACCCTGCGGAGTCCAGCGCCGTTTAGTTTTGGGCTTCGCCTTCTCCGCATCCTCAGCGACTTTTACTCGTTCTCTTATTTGCGCGGCGACGAGTTCGTTGGCAAGGCGTTCGGTATGCGCGGTCGCTGGAAATTCAGGCGTTCCAGCGAGAGCGACCGAGGCGAATGAGCGTAGCTGCCCCATCATCACCGCCACGCGGTCGTATAGTTTTTCAAGTTCCGGGTCGGGCTCGGAATAAACACCGTCCGGCTTGCGGACGCGACGGCCGACTTCGATGCGGTCGAGGTCTGCTCGCCAAGCACTGAGCGCCGGAGTCAACCGAGGCCAGAGAAGGCCGAGGTGCCCAAGCTCCTCGGGAGTGATTGAAGATTTTGCCAAAATCTCGTCGACATTATCTAGGAAAGATTTCCACTCGACGCGGGGCGCGCTTGGATGAGGTGGGGATAGATGGTTCATGATTGTGCTCCGTTTAACAGGGTCTCAGTGACGAAGGTAGGACACGGCGAAAAAGGCGCGTCCTGTCTTGGAAAGCGTATGTCTGCGCCAAACACTTCGATGAAGGGAGCACAGTTCGCGTCGAGTGTCCACTCCTCGAATGTCGCACGTCGAGGCCCTGTACCTAGCAACTGTGCGGGGCACAGATAGAGTCTGGTAGTAACCTCGTCGTCGGCGTGAACGAGCATTGTGGTTTCTGGAAACAGCGTTTTGCCGTACCGTGGGCGCTGGTCTTCGCGCAACGGCCCCTGAACTCTAACGACTGCTTCGGTCACGATTCCGAGAGAAGTGACACCGGGCGTACAACGGACGCGCATGACCGCGTTCGTCGTGAATGAGTCGACCTTGTTCCCCCATGAGTCTTCTGTCTGGAGAATTGCGCCCGATTCATCCAGGAGCACGACGTGCAATAATTTTCTGACTAGGAAATCCGCGAAGGCTCCAAGTTCTTGAAGTCGCGACTCGTTGGGTGCGGGTTCAGCGGGTCTCGCTAACTCGCTGTGATGCTGAACCTCAGACTTCTGAGGTCGCGGTGCGGGTGTGAGGTCAATAAACGTCATGCTTTCGATTTCAGCTTGAGATAGTGGCGGGCTAATCCGCCGCGCCTCTCTTGCAAACGCAATAGGATTTTCAGATTTATAGATACGCAAGGTTGTCCGACCTCCTTGGACGGACTGAGTGGGGATAGGTATGAATAGAAACAGGTTGCGCCGTCCGCCGCCCTTTGACGGCGCAGACCTGGCGCGGGAAGGAAATAGCCGCGCTTGCGCAGTTGAACACATCAGCGGTTAGGCGGAAGTGCTCGGGAGAAACTATACTAGTTCGGCAAGCATCGGCAACTTTGCGGTGACATTTTCGAGAAGGTCACTGACTGCGCGACCGTGCCGCCTCTCTAAAGCCTTTGCAATCTTTGGCGTGGGCGGAATGACGCCACGCTCTACCCTTGATAGGTCGCTTGAGTTTGTGCCCAAGCGGCGGGCCTCAGTGATGATGTCGCGTTCCGCGAGAAGACGATATAAACGAAGACGAGTCACTAGCGGTGACCTCCTATTCCACTAAAGTTAGTTGGCGATTGGTTCAAAAAAGAAGCGTCCGGCATGAACCGGAAGGGCTGAGGGCGTAGCGAAGTTGTTTCTCTCTATCCTCTACACAAGAACAAGAGGCACTTTTTTACGGCAGAAAAACGAAGAGATTGCGGTAAATAACGCTAACTCCTAAAAGATTTTGTAGCAAGGGACAATCGTCTACCTCGTCGCAGACATTATTATTGGCGAGGATAGTCTCCGAAGATTTGCCTTTCCGCAGCCTTCCTTAGCTCTTCAATCCGCTGTGTATGCTCAGGATTCGTGGTAAGCGACGCAATCGTGCGGCACTCGCTTCCTGCCGCGAATCTTCAGTTTGGCGCAGCCGTCATTATCAGCCGTCGTACGTGTCTGACAATCAGGGCAGACCGTTGGGGCTCGTTGAGGTTTAGGAGGCATAGGAATACTCAGAAGCTCCGCTACGTGGAGAACCTATTGACCTTTTCATAGCGATGGTGAGGTGGCGCGGGTGCGCCCGCAGGTGCGGTGTACACCGGAAAAACAATATCCTCGCTTGCGCGAGGACCACATCTTATCACTCATCGTAGCAGGTAATTAAGCGCTTGTCAAGACATTCTGCAGATTAGTTTTGCGCTGACGTAAAAAATGCCGCAAGGCGGGACGGAAATGCCCGTCTCCTACGCGGCGATACTCGCGCAGAGCGCCTCCATCACGAACGGCTTCACTATCACAGCGAGGTCGCGCCTATCTTCATCATCAAGCAACAGGCCGGACAATGCGCCACGAATGCCCCCGCCCGTAAGGACGGCCGCATGAAGTTCATCGACCGCTAAGCCTAAACCGTAAATATCCTCAACGCACACACCGAGTAGCTCGTCTAGCTCGTCGCCGCGCTGAAGATACACGGCAGGCGTTACCGCGAGTTTGCCTAGTAAATCCGACAAGACCACTTTGATTAGGCGACGCCCATCTTCAGTCTCATTAAGTTCTTCGAGCATCAGCGGAAGCATAGTGACCTGCCTTTCGCCAACCGCCAAGAGTCTAACACACAAAGTTCTGCAAATTCAACTTGATATTACGCGGAAAATTACAGAAAGTTTGACAACGCCGTCACCTCGACGAAAGTCAGAAGGCTATGGTTGGGGCGAGGATAGCGAACCTGAAGCTGGGAGATAATCAGCACACGAAAGAGGGTAGCTCCCAGGACCTACCCTCGGTTAGTCAACCCCAGGCAGCAAAAACTGTCAACGTATCAGTCTCTTCTCTTAAACGCGGTGTCGCCGTCCTCAATTCCGGCAACAAAGAACTAATAAAGGCAGTTGACCAAGGTAAGGTGCCGGTCAAGACGGCTGCGGAGTTGGTTAAGTCCTAAAACGGTGTATCGCTGGACCGGATTAGCTCTGAAAGAGTCTGTGGTGAATCCTCACCGCTTTGCTCTTGCTTACGCCGTTCTATTTCCGCCTGAACATCTGGCGGAGGCGGTCCCTCTAGGATGCCGCTCTCATAAAGGCTCGCATCAGAAGCGAGTTTTGCGCGAGCGTCTTCCTGTGCCTCACACTCCAGTTCCTCGGGCGACCGATGCAATTCAGCGAGGAACCCACGAAGTAAACCGGTCTCCGCAGTCACAGCGCCCATCTTCTCTTCAGCCTCGGCGTCGAGTGCTAGGGCCGCTTCAAGTTTTCTTCGGCGAAGTGCTTGAGATTTGAGAGTGAAGGAGTTCGCATTGCCTTTCATCGCCTCTACTACCGAACGCCGCGCATCCCCCTCTTCGTAGACTAAGTTGGCGATGAGACTCAGGGAGTCAAAGTCCCAACCGCACATGGCTAGAAGCTCCTCACACCGCTGAACGAAGACTTGACGTTCACCGGGGCTCAGGATAGCCTCATACTCTTCAAGCGAAGCCGCATCGAACGTCGCGCCCTCATCATCGGACATACCAACGCCCATCGCTTCAAGCGTAGGCGTGACCTCCTGTAAGGCCGTCGCCCATCGGCGACTTGCTGCTTCTTGAGTCTTCGGAGCCATCATTTCGACTGTGTTCTCGAAGTTCGATATGTACTCGCTGACCGTGGCGGTCTCGCGGTCCATTGTCTGAGCGAGCTTTGCCCTGCGCGATAGGAGCTTCGCGTCCATCTCGTTCACAAGCAGGTCTACGGCCCTATTCAATTCCCTTTCCGCGAGGTCGCCGGGATTCGTGCGCCTCCTCTGTCTTAGCCTAATTGTTAGAGCGGCATAGGCGTCGGCCAAGGTCTTGAACTCATGCGTGACTTCGGCGGGTTTGACCAATTCAGTCTTGCGCTTTCGCTGCGCTGTCTTCTTGCAGGCAGGTGAACAATAAATTTGATTCGGTCGTGCATTGCGAATCGTCTTCTTACATTCAGCGCACTTAATGGTGGTTGCTAATGTCATTCTGTGTCCTTTGTGAAACGAAGAACCGCTCTGATGAGCGGTCTCCTTGAATTGAGTTGAGGGAGTGGCTTATGAGTCTCTGCGTCGACAGGACCTAAAGCGCTTATACGTATCCTTGCGGCCTTTCGGTCTACCTGGCTTGCCGGGAGTATATAACCCGAGCATTTTTGCCAAACTAAAATTGCCTAGATAGTACTCGCCCGATGTGCTGAAACCGATGCTCCTATTTGCGGCTCCGTAAGGCTCTCCGAAAAACGTCCTACACTTGCCCATTAACCCTACATCTTGCCCATTTCGTCATATTGCTTCGCCAACGGATAGAGATAGATAAGGCCGACTATGAATATCGCCACCGTGAACGTTGCGTACCAGGGGTGATAACCCCAGAAATGGCCCTCGCGGGCGACCATAAAGTAGAGCCAAAGCCGCCATATTTCATAGCAAACGGCGATTACGAAGAAAACCCACCAAACAACTCGCAATTAGGCGACCTCTTGAGCCATCTTCGTATTCAGAATCTGTCTGACGCTCGCAGCGAACCACTTCTTCCCGCCATGTGGTCGCACGTTACGCGCCTCAAAGAACTTGACTATATCTCGAAACGACTTACCCTCGGCTCGCATCCTCTTCGCATCAGCAAGAGCGTTTTGCTCACGAGCAACCGGAACCAGCCTATCACCTTCACGCTTCCAACCGAACGGCGGAGCGCCGCTATAGGCCAAACCCTGCTGGCGCTTGTGCCGCAAAGCCATCACCGTACGCTCACCTATCGTTCCAGACTCCAGCGCCGCTAACGAAGCCAAGAGCGTCACCAGGAAACGGCCCATCGAAGTGCTAGTGTCGATGCTCTCACAGACAGAGACGAACGACGCCCTGCGCTCCTCGCACTCACGTAGCAAGTTCAACAGGTCGAGAGTTGACCGCGAGGCCCTGTCGACCTTGAAGACCACCAAGGCCATCACCTTACCCTCGCCGATAGCTTTACGGATTCTCTCAAGGCCAGGCCGCCGCATCGTCCTTGCAGACTTACCGGCGTCCGCTACTACTTCGATACCATCCCAAGCTAGAGCATCATCGTCCTTGCCATCTGCCCGAAGTGTGGTGGCTTTGAGAGAGGCAAAGGCTTTGATTGAAGCCTCTTGCGCCTCTAGCGAAACGCCCTCTTGGGCTTGGCCTCGGGTGGACACCCGAACGTAGCCGTAAACTTTACGTGAATTCACTGGCTTACTTGTCGCTTGGGATTAGTAAACGCGCCAAAGGCCCTGCACTGTAGATAATCACGTAGGCGAAAACTGCCAACCCAATCAGGATGAACATAACCCCTCCCTAAACTAGGCTCAACCCTCCTGAGCCTGGCTGTATCATACCACCTGGCGTTACAGCCTGCAACCCTCCAAACCTTCGATTTGAGGCCTTTTCCCTTGGGAAGGCTGCCAGGCATCTACAGGTTAGTTTCGTGGCTCCTAGAGCGGTTCTTACGCAAGAGACGGGGTATGGGGATGGAAGGGGTTGGGAACGCCGATGGCGACCTTTTTCAGCGCTTGTAAGCCTTTCCGCAACGTATAGGGTTTTAGACGCCACGCTCTACCTGTCTGCCAACCGCCTCACATTCGCCCTACCTCCGCCCCCCAAGGCCGACAAGTCTCTCCACGCCATCCACATATTGCCTAGCCCTGTTCATGGTCTTATGGGCTTGGTTCTGTAATGCATGGTTCCACTTAAGACACCATATTCTAATCAGAATACCGCACCAAGGCCTCAATCCCTTATGCCGCCTGGGTTCCAGCCCACCAGGCCACCCGTTCCCTAGCCCGGAAAGGCCAGGGTCTCCGACTAGGGGGGATGGGTTGCAGCCCGGCAAAGTGACGGCGACCGGCGGACCACCACCACGCAACTCTCTCGGGCTATACCGACGTACCCTATTCGTACAAGAGTTCAAGAGTGCGCCGAGACCGGCTGATTTTGCCGGGGACATTGCCGGGGACAAAAGGGGGTCAAAATACGGGGGATGGTCGGCCAGAGCAGAGATTCCAGAAACGGGCCGCCGTGGAGGTCTGGAAAATTACCGGATTCGTCCTTCATACCCTGACCGTGATACGCTGACGGCGGAGGATTCAAGCATGAACCGCAATGGAGACTCGGGCAGCCGATGAGTAGGCGTGAGCGCAAGGGGACGAGGCGGTCAAAGAGTTGGTCGCGGACTGCGAGACTGTTTGCGCTGATGAGTTAGAACTTATCGGACCAAGCGCGGGCATCAAAGACTTTGAGTTCGGTGCTGACGATGCCACCTATGACCGGCTCAGAATAATCTTCGGCGACGATGACTACAGCATCCCGGTCATAGCAGACCGCTCAGAGTTCGAAGACCGACAGCATGGCAAGCTAAAGGCCGTACTCCGAGAGAAACTGCGATACAGCGAGCAGTATAAGAAGCGTCGCGTCTAAGTTGGAGGAATTATGCCCAAAGAGCAAAGCGCCATAATTTGCAACAAATGCGGTAACACCCGGACGTTCAAGTCGGACCTATCGGCTACTTCGTTTCGCAATAGGCCGTGCTTTAACCCAAAATGTGACGCAGGCGGCGATTTTCGCAAAGATGCTTTTCGAGCACCATCGTCGTCGCTCAGAACTTCAGGTAGCGTGACCAGTCAAAAGACGACCCGGAAGAGCAGTGGAAAACCCAAGCGCAAGTAGTCTGCTGGAGACTCTCCTTATCGCGGTTATCATCGGACTAATTCCGGCTTGGATTGCGAAATCGAAAGGTCGGAATGACTTCTTCTTGTGGTGGGTCTTTGGCGCGCTCCTATGGATTGTCGCGCTCCCCTGCGCCATCTTTCTAAAACCTGACCGCGACGCCATTGCTCGGGCCAAAGGCGAAATCAAGTGTCCTAATTGTGCGGAGTACGTGAAAGACGAGGCGAAAATCTGTCGGTATTGTCACTCGTCTTTGGTCCTAGAACCAAGGCCTTAATCGCGGCGTAAAGTGAGGGCGCGGTTTTCGGTACCAGATTCAGGAAGCTAAAGAATGCACTGCACTAACTGCGGAGTTCTACTACCAGAGGATGCTCGCTTTTGCGCGGGATGCGGGAAGGCAGTTGCGCAAGCTCAACAGCCTCCAGCGGTTGCCCCTCCGTCGCCAAGGCCACCAACCCCATCGCCGCACCCGGCCGTACCAACGAAGAAGGGACCGAATTGTTTCCTTGTCGGATGCCTCGGCTTCGTCATACTCATGGGTTTAGTTATGCTAATCTCGACGCTAATGACGAGTAGTACGCGGAATACTGCTACCTCACCGTCTCGCGATTACACGTCCGATGGTTGGGCACGTAAGGCAGTGGCAAACGAGACCGAGGCTTCAAAAACGGTCGGTGGTTTCTCTGCCAACGAGAAGCGGCTCTATCACGTCGGCTTACAGCATATCGCAAACCAACATCAGAAAATTGGTTCATTCACCATCGGGCAAGTCGTCGGTCAGGAGCAGGAGCGAGAACAACAGCGTTTGTCAGGGGTTGGAGCGTATAAAGTAGTCGAGCAATGGAATTGGTGCGGCGACGGACTCGGGCAACGAGCGATTGTGCTTTCACATAATCCTAATGACCTCGTTCCAGCTTTCAAGAAGTTTTTGGCATCGTTGAACGGTGACCGCTCGAAGTGTATTACGTTTGAAGTGTTTACCGACCAAGCGACATTGGACCAATCGAAGAGTGGGAGCGAGAACTATCCTGATTCAGAACTCGTCCACCAGTGGACCCACGAATTGCAATACACGAATAATCCTAATAGCGGCTTGGAAGAATGGAACTTCGGCGTCAAGCCCCTTTCAGACGGTACTCACGATTTCGTTCCGCACGTTATCCACGCGGCAAACAATTAAGGGAAAACCCTCGCTTCTATTGCCCGATAACCTGCCGCAACGAAAAAGCCTGACCTCCTCCTAAAAAGGGCTAAATTACCGGACTCCTGAATGCAGGGGCATGGCTACTCAAAAAGGTCGCAAGGTCGCCCGCATCAAGAAGGTCCACGGCGACCACTTAGGGCTTGGAAGTACCATTGAGTTCGAGCGTGACCCAGGCTCAGGTACGTTCGATAACTTCCAGCGCCGAGTGAACGGTAAGACCTACAAGTACCGACGCGCTCGCGTTTGGTTGGACGACGCGAAGGGAGTTAGAATCCGCAAGACTCTCTACGGCAAGACTGACGTCGAGCTTCGGTCAAAAATTAAGAAACTCATAGCCAAGCCCGCGTCTACTATCAATCCCGAGAAGACCTCGGTTGAAGATTGGGTGGACCTGTGGCTAAAGACGAGCCAAAAACAAAAACCGAAAACTCTGCGTGACTACAGGCAGAACTTCGAGAAGCATATCAAGTCAGGTATCGGTAAGGCGAAGATAGGCAAGGTGACGCCGCAGAACCTACGTGCGTTTTTCAAGGAGTTGGAAGACGATGGAATAGGTCCGTCCACGGTTGAGGTCTCTTACAAAGTGCTTCATGCGGCATTCGCCCAACTCGTCAGGGATGGAACGCTAGACCGCAATCCTGTTTCTACCGTGGGGAAGCCGAGAGTACCTAAACCGGACAAGCGCATCCCTACAGTTGACGAAGCCAAGAAAATCTTGAAGGCGGCCGAAGGTAATCGCTATTACCCTCTCATCCTGCTCGCGCTCTTGAGTTCAATGCGGCAAGGCGAGTTATTTGCCTTGCGGTGGAGAGAAGACGTTCGACTAGACCAAGGCTTTCTAAGAGTGAACCACACGCTGACCACGGACGCGGATGGAAAACTTGTCCTTGATGACCCCAAGACTGAGGCGGCTCGGAGAAGGGTGGAGTTAGACCCCAAACTCGTCGCGGAACTAACCAAACTTCGCAAAGCGAACCCGAAAGCTACCTATCTTTTCACTGCCCCCGATGGAGGCCTCATCGTCAAGGGGAACTTTCGCAAGCGTGTCTGGCTGCCACTCCTCAAGAAAGCGAAAGTCCCCGGCTTGAAGTTTCACACGCTGCGCCACTTTGGTAATTCGCTTCTCGCGCAACAAGGTCACAACCCCAAGGTCTTGCAGGCCCGCCTCGGTCACGCTACCGTAGCCATGACAATGAACACCTATACCCACCTCATGCCGAACGCCAGCCGCGAGGCCGCAAATACTCTCTCCGACCTATTCTTGGGTGGGCTAAATGGGGCTAAAAATGGGGCTAAATCGAAAGTTAGAAAATCTAGAAAATCTAACAAAGCCTTATAAAATATGCCTGGGCGAAACAGGGCTCGAACCTGTGACCCCCTCCTTGTAAGGGAGGTGCTCTACCAGCTGAGCTATTCGCCCGTGATTTCGCTAACCCACGTCAGATAAAGTGTTGCTGGTTTCCGCGGGACCCTCCTGTTGTGGTTGACTGTCTATTTGACC
>Ga0073928_10007155_pt1 | contig 14644 bp, 12 predicted proteins | sample PaiPotPPA55metaG_FD_76969 | JGI IMG/M metagenome (GOLD analysis project Ga0073928, IMG submission 76969) | Iron sulfur acid spring bacterial and archeal communities from Banff, Canada, to study Microbial Dark Matter (Phase II) - Paint Pots PPA... ... | reverse complement strand
TCCCGATGACGGTGAAGCGCGTTCCCTCGATGCGCGCCGTCTCGCCCACGGCCGGACGTCCGGCGAAAAGCTTCTCCCGCAGCCGCGCGCCAAGAAACACCACACGGCGGCGTTCGGCCACGTCCTCGGTGTTGATCCAGCGTCCTTCGACCGGGATCTCGTTGCGCATTTCGCCGTATTCCGGGTAGACGCCGCGGATCGCGGTATCGGACAGCCGGTCCTCGTACGATATGCCGGTGAACTTCACCGTCTCGGCGCAGATCTGCTTGACGAAGCCGGCGCTGGCGCGGATCTCGTCCACGTCCGCCTGCTCAAAGCGCACGATTTTTCCGGCGCGCTCGCCGCCGGCCTGCTCGCTGGTGGTTCCCGGCCAGGCCACCACCGCGCCCTTGCCGAACACTTCGAAGGTGTACATCAATACGTTGCGGAAGCCGGAGCCGTAGGCCAGCAGCAGCGTGACGGCGAGAATGCCCCACACGATGCCCAGCATCGTCAGAAAGCTCCGCATCGGCTGCCGCCGCAGCGAAACCCACGCCTGCCTCAAAATTTCCTTGAACATGGCTCAGCCCGCCTCATAACGCAGAGCCTCGATCGGGTCCACCGAAGCCGCGCGCCGCGCCGGATATAATGCCGACAGCACCGCCACCGTCGCGAGCAGCGCAAACGAGAGCAGCCCCGAGCCCCACGTCGGCAGCAGCCCGGCAAAAAACGGCGGCATCGGGAACAGATCCACCAGCGCGCACAGCCCATACGAAATGCCCAGGCCCACTCCGCCGCTGAGGAACGCGATGATCAGCGTCTCCACGAAAAACTGGCTCAGGATGGACCGCCGCGTCGCGCCCAGCGCCTTGCGCACGCCGATCTCCCGGGTCCGCTCGCGTACCGCGACCAGCATCACGTTCATCACGCCCAGCCCGCCCAAAAACAGTGTGGTTACGCCCACCGCGCCCAGGAACCATTCCATCCCGTCGATAATCATTTGATTGGCTTGCGCTTCCTTGACCGTGTCCCAGATGCCGGCGGCTTCCTTATCGTGCGGGTCGAAGTGGTGAATCAATCCCAGCGCGGTGCGCATCTGCCGCTCGCAATCGCCATGGAGCGCCAAGGATCGTGGAACCACAAGGAGCCGGTCGATCGAATGCGGCGGGGAGGGAGGACGGTTGGGGAAATCGATGATCATGGCGCTGTAAGGAACGAAGATCTTGCGGACGTCGAAGCCGTCATAGCTCGAGTTCTGGTCTTTTTCTTTCATCACGCCGATGACCTTGTAAGGGATGTCCGCCATCCAGATGGTTTCGCCCAGCGCCGCGCGCGTCCCGAACAATTGCTTTTTTGCATCGCTTCCGAGGAAGGCCACGCGGACGGCTCCGGCGTTGTCGCCTTCGTCGTAAAAGCGGCCTTCGGCCACGTCGATGCTGCGCACCTCGGCGAAAGCGGGCAGCGATCCCGTCACCAGCAGATCGCCGCTGTTATAGCGGCTGCGAATCGGCGCGTTGTTTCCTACTTCGGGCAGGACGTAGCGGCAGGCGGGCGATTCCGCCTGGACCGGGATGTAGTCGTCGTCGTTCCAGCGAATCGCGCGGCCGGCCCGCATGCCGCCGGCCTGCAGACTGGTGCGCCCGGCGAAAACGATCATGATGTCTTTGCCCAGCGTTTCGTGCTGTTTTCGCAGCCCTTCGCCGAGGCCGTTTACCGCCGCCACCATCAGCGTGATGGAGATGATTCCCCAGGCGATGCCGAACATCGTAAGAAACGTGCGCAGCTTGTGGGCCCACAGCGTGCGCAGCGTGTCGGACAGCAAATCGCGGAATACCATGGCTCTCCCCGCGGCTACTGCAGGACCACCTTCTGCCCTTCCTGCAATCCGGAGGCAATCTCCGCCTTCACGCCGTTCGAGATGCCCAGCTTCACCGGCACCTTGCGCCGTCCGTTGTCCGCCTTCGGGTCCGGCATCTCGACGGAGGTGTTGCGGTCCTTGTCGTAAACAACCGCGCCTTCCGGAATCAGGAGGACGCCATGCTTTTCTTCGAGAATGATTTCCGCGTTGGCGCTCATGTTCGCGCGCAGCTCTCCGCCTGGATTCTGGATCGAGACGCGCACCTCGAATGTCGTCACGTTGTCCTTGTCCACGCCGAGAGGGGAAATCTTCGTGACCTTGCCGTCGAATTTCTTGTCTTTGAACGACTCCACGACGATGTGCGCGGCCTGCGCCAGATAGACCTTGCCGATGTCCGCTTCATCCACTTTGCCGAGCACATAGACTTCGCTCGTGTCGCCGAGCGTCATCACCAGCGTGGCCTGCGAGCCCAGCACGAGGATCGAGCTGACCGCGTCGCCCACTTCCACATCGCGCGAAAGCACCAGGCCGTCCATCGGGCTCGTGATCGTCGAATATTGCAGGTCTTCCTCGGCGCGCTCGAGCGAGGCCTGCGCCTGCGCCACCTGCGCGCGCGCCTTGGCCACATCCGCCTTGCTCATCGCCGCATTCGCTTGCGCGGACTGCTGCTTGTTCACGCCCATCTGGTAAGCCTTCTCCGCGTCTTCCATCACCGACTGCGCGATCAAACCGTCGCGGAGCAGGCCGTGCGCGCGGTCCGCCGCCGATTTCAGGAACGGCACATCCGGCCCCTGCGCGTCCACCATGTTGCGTTCGTAGGCGGCTTGCGCCGATTGCAGAGCCGCCTTCGCCGCTTCCAGGTTCGCGGTCGATTCACGCACGCTCGCCTGGAGCTGTTCTTTGTCCAATTCCACTAGCAACTGCCCGGCCTTCACGCGGTCGCCGTAATCGACGTAGATCTTTTTGACGATGCCGCTGGCCTTCGATTTCACTTCGACCTTCGTGACCGGCTCGATCTTGCCGGTCGCCACAACCGAGCGCGCAATGTCGCCCTTGTCGACGGCTGCCAGTTTGGAAGGATCGATCTCCCGGCTCGGGCGCAGCGCCGCCGTCAGGCCGACGATCCCCACCAGCAGAGCCGCGCCGATGCTGCCAAAAACGATCCAGCGTTTCCGCCGCTTGTGGCCGTTCTTTCCGTTGTTGGCCATCGCTCGCACCCCTCCCAACTTTTTCTGCACCAAGATACGCGCGGGCCGTGAGATAAGTTCCCGCCAAAAGACCCCGCCGGACCGCTGCCTTACCCGCTTGGACGCGGCTGAAGGCAAACGGTTTTGTCCTGATCCGCTGCTGGCGCCGGAGGCTGATGTGGTTACCGTTAAGATATCGCGGAGCGATACCCCGATTGCATCTATATATAGGATTCCTGTATAGTGGCCACGATGGTCAGCTCAAACATCAAACGCGGCAGCGCCGAACTTGCCATCCTTTCGATCCTGGCGCACCGCCCCTTGCACGGCTACGAAATTGCCCACTCCATCGAGCGCCAGACACGTGGAGCGCTACATTTCACTCTCGCCTCGCTCTATCCACTGCTCTACCGCATGGAGTCGCGCGGATGGCTGCGTGCCTCCTGGGGCGAAACTCCTGCAGGACGCGCCCGGCGGTATTACCGGCTAACCGCTGCGGGCCATAAGAAGCTCGCCCCGCTGCGTAAACAATGGAAAGAGCTGTTCCGCGCCCTCGGGCGGCTCGCGGAGGCCCCTGATGCCTGACTGGCGCAGGAAAGTCTCACGTAGGCTGGAAGATTCAAAATTCTCTGCCGAAGAACGCCAGGACATTTCGCGAGAGCTCGGCGACTATCTCGAAGATTCATGCGACGATGCGTCTAGCCACGGCCTCGACGACCGCGCCGCCGGGCAACGGGTCATTTCGGAGCTCTACGAGGACAACAATCTGGGCGCAAATCTTTTCCGCGCCCGCAGGGGGTGCAATATGAATCTGAACGCCCGCACGAAACAATGCTGGCTCCCCGCCATAGGTATGCTCCTGGCCAGCGCTGTCTTGCTCGCCGCCTTTCAGGTTGCCGCATTGTGGGCGCACGCAGCGTACGCGCCGACACAACCTGCCCTGAATATCTCCAGTTTAATGGCTGATCTCACGAGATACAGGGCTGTAGCGTTAGCGGTTTACTTGGCCTGGCTATATGCTCTGCCGTTCCTGGGCGCTGCGGGTGCGTACTGGTCACGTCGCACAGGCAGTGGCCTTCCTGCGCAAATCGCCACGGGACTTTTTCCGTTAGCTCTATTCTCCGCGATTTTCGTGGGTCAACACGCTGTCGGGCAACAGGGCACGTCGCTGGGCCTTCTGGCAATGGATAAGCTGCCGCCCGCACATGTGTTCTTTCCGTTTTTGACCACTTCTAACAACCTCTTGATAACTTGGGTGGTGATTCCCGCCGCGGCACTCCTGCTCGGAGTCTTGCCTTTCCTTTGGAAACCCGGGATCCATGAACACGACGGTGCGGCATCCGCACCGGTTGAATAGGTAAAGCCATGTTGTGCTTGGTTGCCGGACCACCCGATCGAGCGTGGCCCCGGCGAGGCTCTTTCGCCGCTAGCCTCAGTGCCGGGTCAGTTTGAAAAAACCCGACTGCTTCCTAGAGCAGGACCTACGGGGGAGTCGCCAAGCACCGTCCGGTTACCGTGTTAATCAGGACTTATTGCGCTCCGCCGTAGCTTAGGGGTTAGCGAGAGCAGCCCATTCCAGTGTGACTTAAATGGGATCACCCACGGAGACAATGAACCATTTGTCTTCGGGCAGCGTCTTCTTGAGTTGACCAAGATTTTGTTTCCGACATGGCGGGGTACCAATCCATGCGATTTGCTGCGCTAGCACTTTTTCTGACGTCCGCATGTTTCGCTAGCGAGATTCCGCGATAAAGTCTCCACATTGCTGCACAGCGAATGCACAGAATTTGATGCTTCGATGGGTTGAGGTAATTATTACGGAAAGGGTGCTCCGTGCGTATTGCCAGAATCCTGCTACTTGCCGCCGTTACCCTTGTATATGCGACTTTGTCTTTCGCGCAGAACCCGGCTGCATCCCCCACTCCACCGCTTGATCCAAAGCGTCTCAAGTCCATCGACTCCTTCATCATGACCCAAATGGCTAACCAGAAAATCCCCGGTCTTGCTGTTGGCATCTACAGCCGAGGACAGATTCTGCTGGCTAAGGGCTATGGCCACGCGAACGTGGAACTCGACGTGGCAGTCAAGCCAGAGACGATCTTTCAATCTGGTTCGGTTGGCAAACAATTCGTTTCTGCTGCCATCATGATGCTGGTAGAGGAAGACAAGGTTTCGCTCGACGACAGTGTTACGAAGTACTTCCCCGACGCGCCCGCAGCTTGGAAACCCATTCTCGTTAAGAACCTTCTTTCGCATACCTCGGGCCTTTCTGAGTACGAAAGCGAGGAGCGCACCGGGCCCAAAGGCTCCTTTTACCTGCGCCTTGATTTCACAGAAGATGAACTCGTCAGCAAGATCGAAGCACTGCCCATAGAAGAGGCTCCCGGGGAGAGATGGGACTACCGCAATACAAATTACGCTCTCCTCGGTATTCTGATCCATAGGGTCACCGGTAAGCCCTATTACGAGTTTCTCAGCGAGCGCATCTTCCAACCGCTTGGAATGACTTCCACACGGCTCATCAGCGATCGCGACATCATCCCCAATCGTGCGGCCGGCTACGAACTGGACAACGGCCAGCTCAAAAATCAGGAATGGGTCTCGCCCACTTTCAATTCCACTGCCGACGGCACGTTATATTTCAACGTGCTCGACCTGGCCAAGTGGGACGCCGCGCTGTATGGCACGCAACTGCTCAAACAATCCAGCCTGGACCGCATTTGGACGGTGTATCCCCTCAATGACGGCAAGCCAAATCCCGCTGGTTATGGATTTGGCTGGATGATCGGCAAGCAGAACGGTCACAAACGCATCGAGCACGGCGGATCTTGGCAGGGCTTCACTTGCCGCATTTCCCGCTATCCCGACGATCATCTTACCGTCGTGGTGCTCACCAATCTCGACGCTGGCCACTCCAGTCCCGGGCCGATTGCTCACGTGATCGCCGGCCTGGTCGATCCTCCGCTGCTGCCCGCAAAGCTCGCGCCCATCGCCGACACGCAGCCGGCACTTACGGCCGCATTGGTGAAGTTGCTGGATCAGGTGGTGGCTGGCCAGGACGTTCCTTCACCGACCGCAAACGGGACTGCTGCACGCATCATTCCTGACAGCAAATGGGTCCGGCACAGGCTCGCAAACCTTTGGCCCGGAGGCACGCTTTCACTCGTAAAACGCATTCCTGCTCCTAACCCGGCTGACGAGTCTACGTCCGTGTTCCGCCTTAGCAAGGGGGACGATGCAGTGTTGCTCTTCATCGGCTCGCCCTCCGATGCAAGGATTTCCAGCCTGCGCACGGCGCCTGATCGTGAGTACGATTGGTAGTTTAAACTGCGGCTTACTCCTGGTAAGAGGGGATTCCAGGACGTGACGGCTCGCTCTGCACGGCCGGCAAGCGGACTCACTACCCAAGCGCCCGGGCCTTTGACAAGAAAGACCGGGCATGCTATATACCCATAGGGGGTATATAGGAGCATGACGACTCGCCGTAAAGCGCCCGCCCGCAAGGCCGTCGCCGTTGAACCCGCGATCAAAAATGCCAACCGCAAGCGCCTTCATCGAATCGCCGGCCAAATCCGGGGCATCGAAAGAATGGCCGAACAGGAGCGGTATTGCGCGGACATCCTGATGCAGATCGCCGCCGTCCAGCAGGCACTGCGCGCCGTCGGTGAAGCGCTGCTCCGCAACCACCTGCGCCACTGCGCCACCCGGGCCATCCGCAAAGGCTCGCCGCAGCAGGCCGAAGCGATGTACAACGAGCTGGTCAATCTTTTCGCGCGGTACTCCCGATGAGCGAACTGCCCATACTGAACGCAACGCAGCCCGCGAAGCAGAAGGATCCCGTCTGTGGCATGAGTGTGGACCCTTCGCGCGCCGCGGCCAGCATCGCGCACGGCGGCACGACGTACTTCTTCTGCGGCGCGGGCTGCGCCGCGCGATTCCGCGCCGAGCCGGAAAAGTTTCTTTCCGGCAGCTCCGTACCGCACGCTGGCGCGGCTTCCGGCGCCTCCGCCCCTGCCCCGCCGGGTCCCGCGGCTCGAGCCGGCGCCGCGTACACGTGCCCCATGCATCCCGAAGTCAGGCCGCACGCACCGGGCGCATGCCCGAAGTGTGGCATGGCGCTTGAGCCGCTTCTGCCGCAAGCGCCGGCGGCGGCCGAGTACACCTGCCCGATGCATCCGGAAATCATCCGCTCCGCGCCGGGCGCCTGCCCCATCTGCGGGATGGCGCTCGAGCCGCGCGTCCCAACCGCCGCTGACGAAGCCAACCCCGAGCTCGCAGACATGACGCGGCGCTTCTGGGTGAGCCTGGCGCTCAGCGTCCCCGTGCTCTTCCTCGCGATGTCCGATCTGATTCCAGGGCAGCCGGTGCAGCGCTTGCTCTCCATGCGCGCCGCGGCATGGATCGAGCTTTTGCTGGCAACTCCGGCGGTTCTCTGGGCGGGCTGGCCGTTTTTCGAGCGGGCGTGGGCGTCGCTCGTAAACCGCAGCCTGAACATGTTCACGCTGATTGCCATGGGCACCGGCGCGGCCTATATCTCGAGCCTGCTCGCGACCGTCGCTCCCGGCATCTTCCCTGCCGCTTTCCGCGGCCTGGGCGGCGAAGTCCCGGTCTATTTCGAAGCTGCAGCCGTCATCACCACGCTCGTGCTGCTGGGGCAGGTGCTCGAGCTCCGCGCGCGCAGCCGCACGTCTCAAGCGATCAGGCAATTGCTTGGCCTCGCTCCGAAGACGGCTCGTCTGGTGCGCGACGACGGCACGGAGCTCGATGTGCCCCTCGAGCACGTTGCGCCCGGCGACCGCCTGCGCGTGCGCCCGGGCGAGCGCGTCCCGGTTGACGGCGTGGTTCTTGACGGAACGAGCTCGGTGGACGAATCCATGCTGACGGGCGAGGCCATTCCGCTCGAGAAAGGCCCCGGGAGCCGCGTGACGGGCGGCACGGTGAACGGCACGGGAACCTTTGTGTTGCGCGCCGAGCGCGTGGGCGGCGATACGCTGCTGGCGCAGATCGTGCGGCTGGTCAGCGAGGCGCAGCGAAGCCGCGCGCCGGTGCAGCGCCTGGCGGACGTCGTCGCGTCCTATTTTGTTCCCGCGGTCGTGCTCGCGGCCGCGCTCACTTTCGCCGCGTGGGCGGCCTTTGGCCCCCCGCCGCGCCTCGCCCATGCGCTGGTCAATGCCGTCGCTGTCCTTATTATCGCCTGCCCTTGCGCGTTGGGTTTGGCGACTCCGATGGCGGTGATGGTGGGCACGGGGCGCGGCGCTTCCGCCGGCGTCCTCATCCGCAATGCCGCCGCGCTCGAGCTGCTCGAGAAAGTCGATACGCTCGTCGTGGACAAGACCGGCACGCTGACCGAAGGAAAACCGCTTCTCGCGCGAATCGAATCGCAGCCGCCATGGACCTCCGATGGGCTTCTGCGCCTGGCCGCGGGCCTCGAGCGAGGCAGCGAACATCCGCTGGCCGGCACGATTGTCGCCGCCGCTGAAAAGAAGGGGCTGGCGCTTCCGCCGGTGAAGGATTTCCGCTCGATTACCGGGCAGGGCGTGACGGGCGTGGTCGAGGAGCGGCAAGTGGCGCTGGGAAACGCCGCACTCTTCGATTCGCTGGGAATCTCACCCGGCGAATGGGCGGGGCGCGCTGAGGAATTGCGGCGCGCGGGGAATACCGTGATGTTCATCGCCGTGGATGGCAAAGCCGCAGGGATGATCGCCGTTGTCGATCCCATCAAGGAGTCCGCGGCCGGCGCAATCGCAGACCTCCATCGCGAGGGACTGCGGATCGTGATGCTCAGCGGCGACAGCCACCATACGGCCCAAGCGGTGGCCTCCAAGCTGCGCATTGATACGGTCGAGGCGGAGGTGCTTCCGGCGCAGAAAGCCGAAGCCATCCGGAAGCTCCAGGCCGCAGGCCACCGGGTAGCCATGGCGGGCGACGGCGTCAACGACGCCCCGGCGCTGGCGCAGGCGGACGTGGGAATCGCCATGGGCACCGGCACGGACATCGCCATGGAAAGCGCGAGCGTGACCCTCGTGCGGGGAGACTTGCGCGGCATCGTGCGCGCCCGCCGCCTCAGCCGCGCCACCATGCGCAACATCCGCCAGAATTTATTCTTTGCCTTCGTCTACAACATTCTTGGCGTGCCCATCGCCGCGGGCGTCCTGTATCCCTTCTTCGGCATTCTTCTCAGCCCCATTCTCGCGAGCGCCGCCATGACGTTTAGCTCCGTCTCCGTCATCAGCAACGCGCTGCGGCTGCGCCGGCTTGCACTCTGAGCCGGTGATTCCGCCGGCGCTGCAAAAGGTTCCTGCTGCTATAATCCCCGCATGACCTTTATGACCGTCACCTATGAGCTGCAGAGGCCCCTGCGCCCGGAGCAGCTCCGCACGCTGGCGGGCTTCGCCAACACATATGGCTTGCAGCGTTTCCACTGGGATGAGCAGAAAAACCAGTTGGAATTCGAGTATGACGCTTCAAGGCTGCGGGAAACGGTTGTGGAGAACGTTCTGCGGCGAGCTTCTATTCCCGTTCTGCGCCGCCTCGCACCGGTCTAGCGCAAAAAAAGAAGGGGCCCCCGCTTGGGATCGGGAGCCCCGGAAGTCGCGCTCCAATAGCTCGGCCTAGGCGAGACCGAGCCATGGGGTCATCCATCCTAGCTTCCCTCTCAGAGGCAGGTGGGAACGATTCATGCTACCCGATGAGTGAGCCCCTTCCTCCTCATTCACCAAGCGACGCGAACCGTGTAGGAGCGCGACCATAGACTCTATTGAGCACGCCAATGGCCCGCCACAACCCGTCACTCTGATTCTTCAACTTCCTTCTTGTCCACCACTTAGCTTTCTTCATGTTTTCCGTTTTCCATTCTCCCATTCCAATCTGGGAATCTCCGTCCCGGATTGGTTGCGCCCTCACCTTCCATGCCCGCTCCCAGCTTCCATTCACGCTTGCGTCCCGTCCAACTTTCCCGCATCTTATGTCTTCTACTATGAAGAGTGCTTTGGAGTTTCTGGTTCGCCACGGCTATTCCATCCTGTTTCTGTGGGTCTTGATTGAACAGGTGGGTTTGCCGATACCTTCCCTTCCTCTGCTTCTCGCCGCGGGCGCGCTGGCCGGTGCGGGCCGGCTCAACCTTGCTGGTGCGATTCTGATGGCCGTGCTGGCCTGCCTGACGGCGGATTCCATGTGGTTTGAAATCGGCAAGCGGCGCGGCGGCAAGGTATTGAATCTTCTATGCCGTATCTCGCTCGAGCCGGATTCCTGCGTGCGCCGCACCGAGGATATTTACGTGCGTCACGGCGCGCGTTCGCTTCTGGTGGCGAAGTTCATTCCGGGCTTCAGCACGATTGCCCCGCCGCTCGCGGGAATCTTCCGCATGCGGCTTTGGCGCTTCCTGGTGTTCGACGGGGCGGGCGCGCTGCTGTGGGCCTTCTCATTTACCTTTTTGGGCTATCTCTTCAGCGGTGAGCTCGAGCGGATCGCCGCTTACGCCGTCCGTCTGGGGGTTTCCCTTTTCGTGCTGATCTTCGGAAGCCTGGCCGGCTACATCGCCTGGAAGTTCATCCAGCGGCAGCGCTTCCTGCGGGAGCTGCGCATCGCGCGCATCACCCCCGAAGAGCTGAAGCAAATGCTGGACCAGGGCCATGAAGTCTCGATTGTCGATTTGCGCCACTCCATCGACTTCGAAGCCGACCCCGACGTGATTCCCGGCGCCCTGCACCTGGTTCCGGAAGACCTCGCGAAAAACTCGGACTCAATTCCCCGGGACCGCGACGTGATTCTCTATTGCAGTTGACCCAGCGAAGCCACCAGCGCCCGTGTGGCGCTGCTCCTGAGAAGGCAGGGCGTGCAGCGCGTCCGGCCGTTGGCCGGAGGCTTGGCCGCCTGGCGCGAATTGGGATTCCCTCTCGATCAACCCCCGTCAACAAGCTCGGGTGGCCCTATTCTCTGATCCGCCCTTCAAAGGCGCCCGCGCCTGCCGGAACGTAACGGCAGCACGCGCTTGTTCTCTCCACTCTTCCCCGGCATAATGAAGACTCGGACCATCGCATGAGCTGCTTTCGAAACCGGCGCTTTCTCCTGAAGGCCATGTCGCTGGGCCTGGTGTTCAGCGCGGGCGCGGGCATTCCCGCCGCGCGCGCGCAGCTTCGCGCCCCCGACGCTGACCCTCCGACAATTTCTTTCGTCAAGAACCCGGCGCCGGTGCCTGCCTTCCTGGCGCATGACCTGGACGGCAACGTCATTTCCACCGCCGCCTGGCGCGGCAAAGTGGCGCTGGTGGTCTTCTGGGCCACGTGGTGTCCTCCGTGCCGCGAAGAAATTCCCGACCTCATCGCCCTGCAAAAGCAATATGGCGACCGCCTGCAGGTAATCGGCATCTCTGTGGATGACGGCACGCCCGAAGAAGTAAAGGCATTCGCGGTGAAAACCGGCATCAACTATCCGATCGTCATGGCCACCCGCAATATCATCACCGAGTATGGGGGCGTGCCGGCGCTTCCCACCATGTTCGTCATCAACCCGGACGAGCGCGTGGTGCAGAAGCACGTCGGCCTTTATCCCGTGGAGGTCTTCGACACGGAGATCCGCGCCCTGCTGGGCATGCCCGTTGATGCCAAGATTGAAACGTTCGAGGATACCGGCCAGGTTTTCCTGGCGAATGCCGCGAACGCCACCGAACTCCCGGGCGTTGACATGTCGAAGCTCTCCGCCAAAGAGAAACACATCGCGCTGCACCGCATGAATGCGGAATCCTGCAATTGCGGCTGCAAGCTGACGCTCGCCCAGTGCCGCATCAACGACACCCAATGCAGCGTCAGTCTGGGCCTCGCACGCCAGATCGTGAAGGAAATCTCCCGCAGCGCCTCTTCCCCACCGGCCTCCGAAAAAAAGTAAGGTTCAGCATTGCGCACGGGCCTCGCCTTTTTCATGCGCGGGCCGGAGCAATTGTTCCAATGCGGAACAGACTCGAGCCATTTGTCTTCGCTCCCTCACAAGTCAGCGTTCGTCGAATCCAAACGCTGACTTTGGCGAACCGCGTGCCTGCTCCTTCTTCTGAATGCCACGAGAAACGTACGGACTTCCTCCGGGGGCTCCCACCAATTCCTCTGCGCCGCCTTTGATGCCGACGCCGGAGCTGATTGCCTTGCTTCTTCGCACGGCCCCAGGCGTCACCAACATAATTCTCTCCCCCATGCGTCCGCCCGAGGTGGAGCGCAACGGCTTGATCCTGACCATGGATCTTCCGAGCGTCCCGTTCCTGGTGCCTGACGATACCTCCCGCATCACCAACGAACTCATTGGCGGCAACGCAAAGCTTCGCTCGCGCCTGGAAGAGAATGGCTCCTGCGATTTTGCCTGGTTCCTGCCCAAGTTCGGCCGTTTCCGCGTGAGTATCTTCTCGCAGCGGGGCAGTTATGCTCTTTCCTTGCGCGTAATCCCCGAGGAAGTGCCGAGCTTTTCTTCGCTGGGGCTGCCCGGTCAGCTCGCGGAAATCGCGGGCATGAGGAGCGGCCTGGTGATGGTTACCGGCCCGGGCGCATCGGGAAAATCTTCAACGCTCGCGGCAATTCTGGACCGGATGAATCAGCAGAAGCCCATCCGCATCCTGACCATCGAGGACCCTATCGAGTTCCTTCTTCCCAACATCCGGGCGACAATCCATCAGCGGGAGCTGTACCGCGACTTCCCCAGTTTCCGCATGGCAATGTGCGCCGCCCTGCGGCAGCCGCCTCACGTCATCCTGCTGGGCGCGATTCCGGACCGCGAGACGATGGAGTTGGCCCTCGAAGCGGCCGAGGCCGGCCACCTGGTGCTCTCTTCTCTGCACACCCCTGATGCCGCCAGAACTTTCGACCACATCCTTTGTCTTTTTCCCGAGGCGCGGCACGAGGGAATTCGGGCGCGCCTGGCCGCCGCGGTCCGCATGATCGTCTCGCAGCGCCTGCTGGCCCGCAAAGAGGGCGCTGGGTGCGCGGCGATCTTCGAAATCCTTCGCAACACGCCGCGCGTGCGGGCCTGCCTGAAGGATGGCCACGAGATCGGGCCCCTGCTCGAAGCTGCCATCCTCGAGGGTGGATCGGATGGCATGCAGTCGTTTGAGGGTGAGCTGGCGCGGTTGGTAAAGGAAGGAATCCTCGACGCGGCATCCGCCACGGGTGAAGGTGCGCTTCTCGATCACCGAGTCTCCGAAGACCCGGGGCAAGCCTCCGCGCCGCAGGCCGCTCCCGCAAAAAAGCCAGGCCAGCGCTAAACGAAGATCAGCCTGCCTCGGATTTCCACCGCTGGCCGTTCCAAAGAAAGGTCCCTCAAGCAGCGGCTTCCAATCCCTCATTCCGCGGGGATGAATTTTCCCCATTCCGGGGTATCATAAAGCTGGTCGTCCCTCAGCTTTCCCTGGCCCTCGGAGGGCTTTCGCTTCATGGCGCATCGTTTCACGGTCGGAGTCGAGGAAGAGTTCCAGATTGTGGACCCCACGACTTGCGAGCTGCGCTCCCACGTTTCCGCGCTGATTGCCGCCAGCTCTCAGGCCATGGCGGAGCAGATCAAGCCGGAGCTCCACCAGTCCATCGTAGAGATGGGCACCACCATCTGCGGAGACGTCGAGGAGTTGCGCCGCGAGATCCTGCGCAACCGCGGCGAGCTGGTGGCCGCCGCCGAGCGCGTGGGACTTCAGGTGGCCGCCGCGGGGACGCATCCTTTTTCGAGTTGGATTGACCAGGTGATCTCGCCGGGTGAACGCTACAAGAACATCGTCGAGGAGCTGCAACAGCTCGCCCGCTCGCTGCTGATTTTCGGCATGCACGTGCACGTCGCGGTGCCCGATCGCACCACCATGATCGACCTCATGAACGAGGTGCGCTACTTCCTGCCGCACCTGCTGGCCCTTTCCACCAGCTCGCCCTTCTGGATGGGCCGCGACACAGGCCTCAAGTCCTACCGCACCACGATCTTCCGCCGGTTCCCGCGCACCGGCGTACCCAGCCACTTCGGCTCGTGGAGCGAATACGAGAGCTATATCAATCTCCTCGTCGGCCTCAACTGCATCGACAATGCCAAGAAGATCTGGTGGGACGTGCGGCCGCACCCCACCTTCGGCACCCTGGAGTTCCGCATCTGCGACGTGCTCACGCGGGCCGACGATGCGGTAGCCATTGCAGCGCTCATCCAGGCTATTGTCGTCAAGCTTCATCGCCTGTACACCCAGAATATTAGCTTCCGTCGTTACCGGCGCGCGCTGATCGAAGAGAACAAATGGCGCGCGGCCCGCTGGGGCATCGATGGCAAGCTGATTGATTTCGGCAAGGAAACGGAAGTGCCCATGCGCGACCTGGCGCTCGAGCTGATCGCGTTCGTCGACGACGTCGTGGACGACCTCGGAAGCCGCTCCGCCGTGAATGACGTTCACCGCATCCTGCGCGAGGGCACCAGCGCCGAGCGCCAGTTGCAGGTTTACCGCGAGACCGGCGACCTGAAGGCGGTCGTGCGGCACCTGGTCGCGGAGACTCGCGACGGAACGGCGAAGCCGGCCTCATCCGCCGCCAGCGCCATCCGCTCGGGAAAGCCCGCCGGCACATGATTTCTCGCAGCCGGCTAGGAGCCAGAAAATGAAAATCGGACTGCTATGCGGCCG
>Ga0073928_10007154_pt1 | contig 14645 bp, 8 predicted proteins | sample PaiPotPPA55metaG_FD_76969 | JGI IMG/M metagenome (GOLD analysis project Ga0073928, IMG submission 76969) | Iron sulfur acid spring bacterial and archeal communities from Banff, Canada, to study Microbial Dark Matter (Phase II) - Paint Pots PPA... ... | reverse complement strand
CGGTTCTTCCGCCGTCGGATACACCGATTATCCATTCCTTCACCAGGAAGCCGCCGATCTGGTCCCAACGGGAAGTGAGGCGTGACTACCATGCACGATATCGACTATTACCGACAGCGCTTTATTCTGGAAGCTGGCCTCACGCGGTTTATTCTTGAACAACTGCGACCAGCGCTTTTGGATTACCGTCCGCACCCAAAGTCGCCGACAGCCGGCGAGCTGTTCTGGACGATCATCCGCGGCCTGCAGATTCGTCTCGACATCGTGAGAACCAACGAAGCGGATGGTCCATCAGTCGCTTCCTATCCCTCAAGCGACGATATGGTACCGTGCCGAGGGGAGATTGGTCGCTGCTCTGGCGAACAGGGGAACGGACATCATATTTCGCAACCAGGCGAATGGTCTGATCGTGCCGACCGATGGTGTTTCGCAAACTTCTAGCTTGCAAAACCGACACCGCCTCACGTTTCTGCATTCGAGCCCAAAGACGGAATGAATCACTTCAATTATTTCTACCAGCGGCCATTCTGGGAAAGCATTCACGGCTTTCTGAAGTCGGCATTGTTTTTCGTTTTGGTCGTGCCGAGGAACCGCGCTCATCTCATAAAGAAGTAAAGATTCGGCGCGTAAAGTTGGAACTGGCATCCGGAATTTGAAAGTAGCAACCCCATGACTCAATCGACCGCGGCCAGATTCGGCAGGTCTTTGTTTCCACGCGAGAATCTTGATGTCGAGGCCAGCGCCTGAATCCCATTGGTCATCTGACAGCGATATCAAAAGAGAAAAACCTTGACGCATTTCAGGGTGCGGCTGTAAGCTTCGCGGTTTGGGGTGGCGCATTCCCAAGCGCCTGAGTAATGGCCAGCAGAGCCTCGTAGTGCTTCATATCCTGGGGCATCTCTAATTTCGGATGTTTTTGCGCCGTGGAGGCATATGTGGGCCTTCCAGGCGGCTACTGTTCATAGGAAACCACGATCGACATCCTAGGCACTGCGAAAGCGGCTTCGACGAGTGTGTTGTGGCCAAGCTGAAACGAATTCGCAGTGCGGGGCACTATTGATACATGCCAACTACAAAATCGATTAGCGGACGGTGATTGGGAACGCCTTTGAGTCCAGGAGTCATTGCACATGCCGCCATCCCTCAGCGAAATGTTCCGACGGCTTTTCAATGCAGAGGGACAGACGCGTGCGGCGCGTTCAGTCGAGTCCTTCGGGTGGCTCGACATGGCGTTAGGGCTCATCATTCTGATCGGGCCTTATTGGACCGCGTGGCTTTTGCAACTGCCAGCGCTCACGGACCAAGGTGCGAATTACCTTCGGCTGGTGGGGCTGTTGGTCGGTGGACTCGGAATGTTGTACGTAGTCGCCGGCCGGTTGAATGCTCACGGTTTCGTGTTTGCGTCGCTGCTGGATCGGCCGCTCGTGCCGGTCATCATGGCTGTCCTGTGGTACAAGCAAATTCTTTCGGGCACGCTGGCACTGGCATTTGCGGTTAGTGACTTCGGCGGCTTTCTTTGGACGCTGTCGGCCTGGCGAAAGGATGCGCAATTGCAGCCGGAAAGCGCGCCTCCCCGTCTGGTTGCGCGCATTGCGGCTGGCTTCTTCGGCTTCGTAAGCGGTGTGATCCGCAACTCTCGTACCTTTCACCCTGATGGAAGAGTCTTTCGCGGGACTGTTCGATCCCTGCAGCCTGTGGACGAGGGTTACGCTCGCGCCGCTGAGCAACTTGCGGGATCGGCGCTGATGCGAATTGGCATGGGGCTGATGAAAAAAGGATCCCCTCTATGGCTGGCCGACAGGATCCCCGATGCGCCGAGCGTCGCGATGCGCATCGCATCTTCAGCCGATGAAATCACGCCGCAGGGTCCGAGCGCCCAGTGTCTTGACCTCTTGTGCACCGCGGGTGGCAATCGCCTGTGGAAGCTGGTTCTGAACCTTGCGACCGGCGGCTGGATGTTCGGTCTCCACAAGTTCGACTACTTCAAGAACCTTTACCACGCTGATGTGCCATACCGGATCGACGACGGCAAGCGCGACGTGTGGATTCGGCTGGTGCCGGATGTGGAGACGCCGGGTCTGCCGCAAGACGGCCCCGCTCGCGATAACGGCCTGACTTTGGCAGTGAGGCGTCATGCCGTCCTCCGCCTAGAAGTTCAGCCGGTTGGGAATGCGCGTCTGCCGTTCGTTCCCATCGCAGAGATCCGCTTTGACGAAGAGATTGAGATCGATCAGGAGGCGCTGCATTTTGATCCGTTTGCTGCACGCGGATTCGAGCCTCATGGATTTCTTTCGGAAGTGCGGAAGAGCGTCTATCCGGCGAGTGTACGGGACCGCGCTGCAAGCACGTCGGAACGGAATCGCCGTCAAGAAGCAGGTTTGTCCAGCAGGCTGGCGGCGTACGTAGAGCACGAGTCGATGTCGACCCCACCCCGGCGCTGGCGAAAATGGGTCAAACTCGGTGGAGTTTTGGCGGCCGTAGCGATCGTGAGTTTCGTAATCTATCTTGCCATCCGGTTGACGCAAGATCGGCCAGTTGAATACGCGGATGACGTTCTGCATTTCGAATATGGTTCGACTGGCGGCGAGCGGATGGATGGCATCCCCTACTGGTTTTGGATCGCGCTGCCTGAACTGTTTCCGGAATATCTGCCGGACAAGAAACCGGGCCGCGGTTACTCTGCGTTCGGGATGATTTACGAGCTGGGCAAGGATCCGCGCTACGACCTCCCAGTCGGGATGTCGATGCGAAATTTCCGGGGCATCGACGTGGTCTACCTGAATTGCGCAGTGTGCCACACAAGCACTGTGAGGGACTCTCCGGGCGCTACGCCTCGCATCGTTCCGGGCATGCCGGCGCATACATTCGATCTGGGAGCGTGGGGGAAGTTCCTCACTACGATTCCGACCGATCAGAAATTCACCCCACAGCGTCTGCTGGATCAGATCAGCAAGATGCAAAATGATCCGCACCGCCGGGTCGACCAGCCCGACTTGATTAACCGGCTTATTTTCCGCTATCTCGCTGCTTATCTGATGCGAGACCAACTGCTCATCCTGGGCCAGAGGCTCAGCTTTATTAAGAAGGATAGTTGGGGCCCGGGGCGCGTGGATACGTTTAATGCGCCCAAGGCCTTACTGAATTTTCCGATGGAGAATTACGCCGATCCGAAAGAACTCATTGGGAATGTGGATTTTCCGTCGATCTGGTATCAGGGGCCAAGAAAGGGGATGCAGCTTCATTGGGACGGGAACAACACCTCGGTGGACGAAAGGAACCTGTCTGCTGCGTTCGGCACGGGCGCGTATCCGCCGACTCTTGATGTTGATCGCGTGCTACGCACCGCGAAGTGGTTGGAGACAGCAAAGCCGCCGGCATATCCACATCCGATTGATGGCTCGCTGGCGGCACAGGGCCAACATATTTATGAGGAATACTGCACGCACTGCCATGGCACACGCGAGCCGCCGTTCCGGCACGATCCGCCGCAGTCCAACGAATTGGTGGGGACTGTGGTTCCTATCGAAAAAATCGGGACCGATCGGTGGCGTCTTGATTCCTACACGTGGGTGCTAGCCGTAAACCAGAGCACTCTTTACGCAGGCTACGAGAAAGACTGGGGTTTTGATCCACCCTATCCTCAGCGTTTCAGCCACTTTCGGAAACAGCCGGGTTACGCCAATTCTCCTCTCGATGGGATCTGGCTGCGAGCCCCTTATCTGCACAACGGATCGGTTCCGAACTTATGGGAACTGCTTAAACCGGAAAAAGAACGAGTGGGATCTTTTTACCGCGGCGATGATGTGTACGATCCCAAGGATGTTGGCTTTGTGTCGACGGTGGCCGAGCAGGATAGCCGCAAGTTCTTCCTCTTTAATACGCAGGTCCCTGGCAATGGGAACGGCGGGCACACGGGGGCAGGCTATGGCACCGATCTACCCGATCGAGACAAGTGGGCACTCATCGAGTATCTGAAAACCTTCTGAACAGTTGAGGATCGAGAGTACTGAGATGACGAGGCGCAGCAAGCGAAATATCTGGATCGTTGCGGTGCTGCTTCTTGTCGTTATTGCGATTACCGCCTGGGCGAATCTTTGGCGGGAGAAGCCCCAGCCTCAATGGATCACGGCTGACAAACGCGATAATTTCCTTTACGGCTCGGTAGGCGGTGAGCGAGACGCGGGAATTCCCTATTGGATATGGCTGGCTCTGCCGCGGATGTTTCCGGAGTACATGCCCGGAAATGGCGGCTACCTATCGGTTGGCCTTTCATGGGAAGAAGGCAAGGAGATGCCGGCGGGCTTCTCGAAAAAGACGGTCGGCTACGTCCGGGTAGCAGGGAACTGTGCGATCTGCCACGCCGCTTCCTACCGCAGCGGCCCTGATGAAGGGCCCGAGGTGGTTCCTGTTGTACCGGGCCGCTCGTCGGACGTACAGGCATTGCTGACATTTTTTCAGCAATGCGCCCAGGATCCACGGTTTAACTCCACGGAGATCATGACCGAGATCAATAGCGCGACCAACCTGACTTGGTTCGACAGCTTGCTCTATCGCTACGTTCTGATCCCTCGGACCCGGCGGCAGCTTCTCAGCGAGACCGATGTTGTGCTCGATTCCGTTCTTCGAAGCCACAGCCGTGATCCGCGCTCTGACGCTCCGTTTTCGGAGCCGCGATTCAGAGAGCTAGTACTCTGGGTCAAGAGCTCCCAGGTACCGCAGTATCCGCTGGAGTGGAATCAGGCACAGGTTCAGACGGGCAAGGGATTGTTTGATCAGCATTGCGGATCCTGTCATGCGAAGGGCGGCAAGCGACAGGGGACGGAGATCCCGATCGCGGAGATCGGCACCGATCGCCTACTAGCCAGCAAGCTGAAGCTGAACGGGTATGTGGCTCAGACGTTGGATGGCGTCTGGATGCGCGGACCGTATCTTCACAATGGGTCGGTTCCGTCGGTCGGGGAACTGATGAAACCTCCGGCGCAACGCGCAGTCACTTTCTATCGCGGCAACAATCTGCTCAATAGGCAGGACCTCGGCTTCGTTTCGGATTTGGCGCAAGAAAAGGGACTTCACTTCGCCTTGTTCGATACGCGTCAGACTGGCAACAGCAACGCAGGGCATCAATATGGCACCGAGCTCTCTGATCAAGACAAGAAGGCGATTCTTGAGTACCTGAAAACTCCTTGATTTCTCGGGAAAGGATCGAGGCGGAAAGAAAGGGATGAGTTCGAATACTTCACGTCAACCCGATTGCGAATATATCGTCGTCGGATCGGGTGCCGGTGGTGGCACAGTAGCGTCGCGTTTAGCTTTAGCTGGGCGATCCGTGATGCTCCTCGAGGCTGGAGGAGACCCGCGAAAACTCAAGGGTGGGGATCCGGTTCAGCCGGACGTGAACCGCTTACCGGCCGACTACGATGTCCCTGCTTTCCATGCGTTTTCTTCGGAAAACAGCGCCATCAAATGGGACTTCTACGTTCGTCATTATTCCGACGATGAGCAGCAGGATCGCGACCCCAAGTACTGCAAGGATCGCGATGGAGTTCTTTATCCACGGGCTGGAACTCTGGGAGGATGCACCGCCCACAATGCGCAAATCCTGGTCTATCCCCACAATTCCGACTGGGACTATATCGCTGAACTTACGCAAGATCCGAGTTGGCAGGCGGACAGGATGCGGTCGTATTTTGAACGCCTGGAGAATTGCCACCACAGGCCTTTGCATCGGCTGCTATCGAAGTTTGGGTTGAATCCGTCACGCCATGGTTGGAAGGGATGGCTGCGCACAGAAAAAGCGATCCCGATGACAGCGCTGTTCGAGAAAGATCTCTTCAATACCCTTGCGGACTGCGTTACGGACTCATTGGTGGCGGCGGGTGACGTGGTCGAGCGCGTCGGATGGTTCCTGGAAAGCTGGGGCGATCCGAATGATTGGCGGCTGGTGAAAAAGAATGCGATCGGTTCGCACTATCTGCCACTCACTACGCGAAATCATGCGCGCACCGGAACCCGAGAATTCATCCTCGAAACGGCGCGCCAGCAGCGCAATCTGAGAGTCGAACTGAATGCGCTTGCGACCAAGGTTCTGTTCGATGAAAACAATCGGGCCATTGGAGTGGAGTATTTGCACGGTGAGAACCTTTACCGTGCGTGTTCACAGCCCAATCAGGGCCGGGGAGAGACTCGGACCATCTATGCGTCAGAGGGCATAATTCTCGCAGGCGGAGCCTTTAACACGCCGCAGTTGCTGATGTTGTCCGGAATCGGCGCCCGCGAGGAACTGGAGCCTCTGGGAATCCGCGTCCTGGTGGATCTCCCTGGAGTCGGCAAGAATCTGCAGGATCGTTACGAAATCGCTGTTGGTAACCGGATGAGCTTTCCGCAGTGGGAACTGTACGATCGAGTTACGTTCTCGACAGAAGATCCGCAATTTCGGCAGTGGAATCTCTGCCGAACAGGGATCTATGCGAGCAATGGATCTGTTCTCTCTTTCTTCAAGCGATCGCCGGTCGCTGAGGGCGTTCCAGATCTTTTCTGCATGGCATTGTTAGCCAATTTCCAGGGATACGCTCCGAATTACTCAAGATTGTTTGCCAGAGATCTGAACTATCTGACCTGGGTTGTGCTCAAGGCTCACAGCAGGAATCGAGCGGGAAGCGTTATGTTGCGAACCACCGATCCAAGGGACATGCCTAGGATCAATTTCCGTTATTTCGAGGAAGGCGCCGAGCAGGATTTGGATGCGGTGGTTGACGGTATCCGATTTGTTCGCGCGGTTACAGCAGAACTCAGGGAACAGAATCTGATGTCGGAGGAGTCTCCTGGGAATCATTACGAAACGGATGAGGAACTGAAGACATTTGTCCGCAACAATGCCTGGGGGCACCACGCGTCATGCACTTGCGCGATCGGTCCGCAAGAAAAGGGGGGCGTGCTCGGCAGTGACTTCCGCGTGCACGGCACCACTGGCCTGCGTGTCGTCGACGCATCGGTATTTCCGCGGATACCGGGTGTGTTCCTTGTCAACGCGATCTATATGGTTGGGGAAAAAGCAGCCGATGTAATTCTTTCCGGCGGCTAAGAAAAGTGGTTGTGCCGGTGCGATTCCGCATCGGGTGGGGGCTTCACCAACTGGTTAAAGAGGAAGGTTGGGCCGTGGCAGCGACGCCGCTCGCCGCGCAACTTCTAAAGTCAGCGCCTGTTCGTCGAGTCAGAAATAAAGGAGTACTAATGATGGCCTACGATGTTCCGCAACTATTGAAGATGAAGGCTTCGGACTTGGACTCACTGTTTTCTTCAAGCCCGGCGGGAGATATCCCAAACGGACCGGCCAAGGGCACAGCGATCATCGCTTCGGGCACGACTTTTAGCCCCGAGATCGCTGAATTCGTCAGCCTCTTCGTGTGGCAGGGGAAAACCTTCGATGCCAAGGATGGAGTGTTGAGAAACCGGATTCTTTCCATCGGCCTCAACGCGATCATTGCGAAGGTCTACAAAGCGGGCAGTTGGCTTGATCAAAAGGAGTGCATTGTCCTGGACTACTCCCAAACCTCACTGGTGGCTCACTGGATTCGCGATGAGATTCGGCTGATCGGACCAGGATTCTATCTGGGGCGTGTGTACTGGGCTGACAAACCGCTGATTCATTTTTGTCTGCAATTCGATGCGGCCGCCGGTTCATAAAGGGCCCAGCAGCGTGTGGAGCTATTAGCAGGGGGTCGCTCTAATCAGGCAGGAGGTATAGGGTTGTGACGAGCAAACGTGTGACCGTGATGCTGGCGTTGCTGCTATTGGTGGGAGCGGCGGCGTTTCTTTATTGGTGGAGCGTGCCGAGACCCGGTCACGTCAAAGATGAAGCTCTGTTGGCAGGCAGGGACGCGTCAAGTTTTCCCGCAGCCGACGAAGATTTCTTCCACGAAATGGACGGCGGCTTATCTTTAGCCCCGGAAGAGATCAAAGGCCGCAACACCTGGATCGTCTGGTCTGCCGGCAACGACCGGCTCTGGGACAAACTCAGTTATGTCAGCGCCGGGGCCCTGGATTTTCTGAAGACCCTCTCTTCTCATCCGGATTTGCTGAAGATAAATCCCAACTATAGTCGCGACCACCGCTGGGAATACCTTGGCCTGATCAATGACCCCTGCTTCGAAAAGGCGACAGGCCCTGATCCCGAGCGCTGGGGATTATGGTTGGATAAGCGGCGCGCCGATTGCAAACCAGATCCGTTTGAGAATGAGAGCAAGTATCCCGGCGTAAAGATTGGATCGCGCGGCACAAAACTCGATGGCAAGGATTTTCCGGTAGGGTCGTTCTATGGCTACGAGACCGGCATCGTGGGCATGCGGCTTTTTCCTAATCCAGCCTTCGACGAGAAGGCGGCCAAACACTGGGATCCAGTCCGCTATTACACCGACGCGACCTACTACAACGACAAGCATCTCGTTCGCCCCTATCGCGTGGGAATGTCCTGCGGCTTTTGCCATATCGGACCAAATCCGGTTAAGCCGCCGGCTGACCCCGATAATCCGAAGTGGGAGAACCTTAGCTCCAACGTCGGTGCGCAATACTTTTGGATCGACAGAATCTTTTACTGGCAAGGCGACGAGCAGAACTTCGTGTGGCAACTGTTCCACACTTCACGGCCCGGCAGCCTCGATACTTCGTTTGTTTCGACTGACAGCATTAATAACCCACGCACGATGAATGCTGTCTACATGCTCAAAGAGCGGCTCATGCATTCGAAACGTTGGGGGAAGGAGACGCTCGCGGGCGGACAAAAGAACAACAAGCAGTTCAATGATTACTTGTCGAGCGGGTGGCTAACCGATTTGTATTCGGCGCCGGATACGGTGTGGACCCCGCGCGTGTTGAAGGACGGGTCTGATTCGGTCGGAGCTCTGGGAGCGCTCAACCGCGTTTATCTGAACATCGGAACGTTCAGTGAAGAATGGCTACTTCACTTCAACGCCCTTGTCGGAGGCAAACCTATCACCCCGATCGAAATTTCCGTTTCGCGGAAGAATTCGACGTATTTCGCAGCCACCGAAGCTCAAACTCCGGACATGGCCCTGTTTTTCCTGAAGAGTACGGAGCCGCATCATTTGAAAGATGCGCCGGGTGGTACGGAATACTTGAAGAAGGATGAAGCACTGGTGCCGCGCGGGAAGGAAGTGTTCGCGGAGCGCTGTGCGCGTTGCCACTCCAGCAAGTTACCGCAAGCACCGGTGCCGGGACTCGATCCGTCTGGCTGTGCTGGAAAAGATTATCTCAACTGCTGGAATCAATACTGGGAGTGGACCAAGACGACGGATTTTCAAAACAAGATGAGGGCGGTCGTAACTGCTCCCGGCTTCCTGGAGCATAACTATCTGTCTGCCGAGCTCAGAGTGCCGGTGACGCTGCTTCAAACCAACGCTTGCAGTCCTTTGGCGACGAATGCGCTGGGCGGCAATATCTGGGACAACTTTTCTTCCCAGTCGTACAAAGAACTTCCTTCGGTTGGGACTATCACCTGGTACCACCCATACACTGGCGAGCCGAGAACGTATGTGATGCCCGCAGGAGGCCGAGGCTATACTCGTCCACCTTCGCTGGTGAGTTTGTGGTCGACCGCACCATTCCTGCTGAACAACAGCGTTGGGACATTTAACTATGAGCCGTCAGTAGGAAAACGGCTGGAATCGTTCGAGGATTCGATTCACCAGATGCTGTGGCCGGAGACGCGCGAGAAGGACGAACTGCTGGGAGACAAGATTCCGGGCAAAATCGACCGAACCACGAAAACCAGTTATCTCAAGATCTCCTACGGATATCTTCCGGATGCATTGCAGCAACTCCGCGGGATCAGGCGCTTCTTCCCATGGCTTTTCGACGAGCAAGACAAGATCATCCGAATCGGCCCCATCCCGAAGGGCACGCCCGTGGGACTCCTCACAAATATCAATCCGCTTCCTGAAGGCGATGGCCCGGATGAGCGCTTGCAGCACGACAAGAAACTTCTGGATCTTGTGCTCAGGATCAGCGGGGATCTGCAGAAACTTCCACCGACCGCGACCGATCAGGACGCAGAACGCGTCTTTCGCAATGTCGTTGAGCAGATGCTTGAACTGAGCAAATGTCCTGACCTGATCGTGAATCGCGGCCACTACTTTGGAACGGACTACTTCAAGGGCGGGGAACCGGGTCTCAGCAACGAGGATAAGCTCGCCCTGATTGCGTTCTTGAAGAGATTCTAGTGCGACCGACAAAGTTTCGGGGCGAGGCTTTGTAGCGCCCTTGCCGCATGGCCAAGAACTCGGGAACCACTCGTCCGGGAGTTGTGATCAAGAGGAAGACTTCAAAATGCCAACCGACTACATTAGCGAACTTGCCCAGCAGGCCGATGAAAAGATTACTCGGGAAGAGTGGAGAGCGAGCGACAAACTTCGCATCTGCCTCGCAGAGAAACCAGCGAATGCGCTGCAGTTAGCGCAAGAACTGGAATCCCGGCCCGAACTTCAGGCGCAGCTCGCATGGCACATAGGATTCACTCCGAGCCAGTGGTTGTTGGAACATGAACTGGAGCAGATTGATGCGCGCCGTTCGGGCCAAGGCATTTTTGGAGTGGAGAAGACGGGAGAGACGTATGTTCGCTCTGCCAATTCGGGGATGATGGGACTATGTCTGTCTGGCGGCGGCATCCGCAGCGCTACCTTCAACCTGGGCGTGTTGCAGGCGCTGGCCCAATTGAATCTTTTGCGCTGTTTTGATTATCTTTCGAGTGTTTCGGGTGGTGGCTACATACATCAGTGGCTTGCGGCATGGATTCGACGACGGTCCGATGGCTACGGTCCCGCGCAGAAGGTTCAGGGCTTCGAAGACGTCAACGGCCTGCTTGTTCCGCCGCCGGAACCTAACAATCCTGGGACTCATCCTGAGCCTGTTCGGTGGCTTCGCCGGTTCAGCAACTATCTGACTCCGCAGCGCGGGCTGTTTACTGCCGACACCTGGGTTGGGGCCACGACATGGCTGCGGAACACACTGCTGAATCAGATTATCCTGAGCTTTGGCTTGTTGTTCCTGATGCTTCTTCCGCATTTGCTGACTTATCCGTCTCTTGTGCCTCGGCACGATTGGGCCGTACTGGCCACTGCGGCAGCGACCTCCTATCTATTCCTGGTTGCGGTATTTTTCGTTGGAGAGAGCCTCACCAAGATAGACGGGAGCGCCAAGGAGAATCTTGGTCAGTCAGGAGTGCAGGCGTTTCTTGTGATTCCTCTCCTCGCGGCAGGCGTATTGAGCTCGTTCGTATTCTCCATCAGCCTGTTGGGAATCAACCTTGTTCTGAGTTTTGTATTGGCCACGGTTCTGCACCTGACTCTTGCGGCTACGATCACGTTCAAAGGTGGGGCGCCGCTCTCGTACCTGAAGAGCCATCATCGAACGGCACACTATGACAGCTTCAAAGAATTCTGGCATCAGAAGCCAAAGTGCTTTGCCCATCTGAGAGCCGTGTTTGCGATTCTGGGTTTGGGTGTGATCGTAAGTTTCGCGGCACTTTTCGGCGCCGTGTGGAATGTGTTCGCGACTCTAGTCATGGCTTGGCTTTGGTCGTATGTCCCACAGCATGGCTGGGAACTCGCGCTCGTCGTCGGTCCGCCACTTGCGCTAGGGGGACCTCTGATAACGATGCTCGTGGTGATTGGTCTTTTGGGTCGCGCCCTAAGCGATGCCCGTCGAGAATGGCTATCCAGATTTGCGGCCTGGATCGGATTGTACGGTGTCACTTGGATGGTGTTTGTCGGCTTTTCGCTGTTCAGCTACGCAGCGATTGCATCGTTGGGTTCACACATCAAGACGAAGATCGTGGGGTTACTGGGATGGGCGGGTACTACGCTTGCCGGCCTGCTTGCCGGCAAAGGTTCGGGCACAGCGGGTGGTACGGCCGAGAAAGAATCCAAATTTAAGTTCACAGAGCTGGTCGCAGAGGTGGCGCCGTATGTGTTCATTGCGGGCTTATTATTGATTATTTCGTGGGCGGCGGACATTCTCTTCACGCAATCCCGATCATATAGCCCGGTTGTCGGCATTCTTGTTTTTGCGGTGCCACTTGTTGTGTGTGTGGCTTTTGCGTGGCGCGTTGACATCAACGAATTCTCGATGCACGCCTTTTACCGCAATCGATTGACTCGTTGCTATCTTGGCGCCTCGAATTCGTCTCGCCAGCCAAATCCATTCACCGGATTTGATGAGAAGGATGGCGACATCGCCATGAGTGAACTACTTCCCATAAAGGGGTACTACGGACCGTATCCGATTTTCTGCACCGCGCTCAATCTCACACGGGGGGAAGATCTGGCTTGGCAGGAGCGTAAGGCAGCGTCTTTTGTTTTCTCACCGCTGTATTGCGGCTACGACGTCGGGTGGACAGCTGCGAAGCGATCGAGTCGACCTATGCGCTTCAACGGATTCGTTGAAACGGAAAGCTACGCCTATCCTTCGCCTGGCATTGATATCAACACTGCAGCAGCGATTTCAGGGGCAGCGGCGAGTCCTAACATGGGGTTCCACAGTAACCCTGCGACAGCGTTTCTGATGACGATCTTCAATGTCCGGCTGGGATGGTGGCTTGCCAACCCGCGTGTACTCGCAGAAGACGGAGGAAAGCTAGGCCGTCCGAAGGGGCGCTGGTTTGATCCATACCCCAAACCTTCTCCGCGCTTTTCGTTATTCCAGCTGCTGAACGAGCTTCTGGGTGCGGCCGACGATACCAGTCGATATGTGATGTTGAGCGACGGAGGACATTTCGAGAACATGGGTGTCTACGAACTGGTACGCCGGCGATGCAAATACATTGTCATCTGCGACTCGGAGGCAGATGAGCAACACCATCTCCAAGGTATCGGTATGGCAATACGAAAGTGCCGCATCGACTTTGGAGTAGAGATTAACCTGGATCTGCGGCTCCTTCAGAACCCGGATGATGCGGGATGCAGCGCGGCCCATTGCGTGGTTGGGACGATTACCTATCCGGAAGCGCCGAAAGACCCGGGAATTGTCGTGTATTTGAAGTCATCTCTTACGGGAGACGAACCGGGCGATGTTCTTAACTACAAGAAAGAAGATGCGCCATTTCCGCATGACACCACCCTGAATCAATGGTTTACCGAGTCGCAGTTTGAGAGCTACCGGCGATTAGGCCATCACGCAGCGATGGCCACATTTCAGCCTGGCCGTTCCAGTTGCCTCCATTTGGACTCACTGCAATGCAACGACAGTAAACAACGGCGTGAATATTTCGAAAATCTCAAGAGCATCTGGTGCCCGCCGACTCCGGAGATGCGGCGCAATTCTCAAAATCATCGTGCGCTTTTTCAAGCCTTACTGCAGGAGGTTCGCACGGATCCAAAGCTGGACAGCCTGTTTGATCTGTTGTTCTACGAGGGTTCGGATGCCGTGCGTTTGGATTGGGAGAAAGCAAACCCGGAGTCCGCCGACTATGGCATCCGGTTCTGCTCTAAGATCATCGAGTTCATGTTTATCATTTACATGCAGCTCAAGCTGGTCTTTCCCGAGAATCTTGCGCATCCTTTTTCCCAGGGATGGCTTGAGATCTTCAGAAGATGGGCCAATATTGATGTAGTGCGAGACTCCTGGCTCAGATACGGCCCCAGCTACAGTAAGGCGTTTCAGATTTTTGTCGAGGATCTTGGGCCTCGCAAGCCATAACACAGGCGTTGGTCGGGTGTGTCGCACTAGTCGGGGGGGCAATGGTCATGGGAGAGGCACGATTCGGCAATGGCATCTGCGGTCGGATCCATCCGCTGGATGTACTGGCTGCGTGGCTGACGTGCAGACAAAAGTTGTTTTCACGAGGATGGGGAGACGAAAAACTCCTAAGCCATCTTATCCAGAATGCATCGTTTGGCCAGCCTCTTGAGCCTATTTCAGTCAACTGGTGCGTCACGGGTGGTCACGACGGCCAGATTCGGCGTGATGGAACATTTGCGTCTCCTTTGGATTTGCTTCCCACGGGAGCCAGAACCGCACATGTTCGGGCATGGTCAAAAGACGGGAATGCCGCCGCATGTGTGATACTGGCTGCGTCCCGCGACGAAGGATACAAAACACGTGAGCGTGTGTTCAGGTCTCTGGTCTCGCGCGGGCTCGATTTATATCTGCTCGAAAATCCCTTCTATGGCCGCCGGCGTACCTCCTCATCGGCATCGCTGGACACGTTCAGTGATCACGTACTTATGAACATGGGGTCGGTCTGGGAAGCGCGGACCTTGCTGGAGTATCTACGCGGTCTCTACGACCGGCTCACCGTTGCGGGATACAGCATGGGCGGACACATGGCTGCGATCACAGCGGCGGTATCTCCGTTTCCGGTTGCGTGCGCTGCGTTAGCGACGGGCGCTTCTGCCGCGCCCATTTACACCCAGGGGTTGCTCTCATGGAGCGTGAACCTCAGGGCCTTGTCCACCGAGAAAGACCAGCAGCAGGCTGCCAGAAAGCGACTCCATCTGATGATTGAGGCGGCGGATGTTACCCGGCAGTCTCCTCCCATCAGGAGCGACGCTGCTTTTCTTGTGGGGTGTGCCAGTGATGGCTATGTTTTGGCAAACGAGGTCAAGCGCCTGCACGAGCATTGGCCCGGAAGCACT
>Ga0073928_10007153_pt1 | contig 14646 bp, 16 predicted proteins | sample PaiPotPPA55metaG_FD_76969 | JGI IMG/M metagenome (GOLD analysis project Ga0073928, IMG submission 76969) | Iron sulfur acid spring bacterial and archeal communities from Banff, Canada, to study Microbial Dark Matter (Phase II) - Paint Pots PPA... ... | reverse complement strand
GCGAACAATCCAAGGAGAAGGCCGGGATGGGCACAGATGCGGCAAGTCCGGCAAGCCAGGAGCGCGCCCAGAATTAGGTTTGGCGTTCCACACACTTACTTCCTTGCCCCCTGGCGGTACGCCTCGATTTCCTCGGGCAAAGCCGCTTCTTGCCAGACGAAATCCTTCCGGTCCCATGGATTGCGCACACTAGTCTTACCCGCCGACAAACTTGAGTCGCCGCCATCGTCTTTCTCATCCTCCCCAACAGAGTAGAGCACGAATCCACTATCACCGTTCCGACGATATCGCATGGGCTTGCCGGCCATGTAGTCAGTCGGCACAGCCGGCAACAGCTCGGGCACCAACGACTCGAGGGACGGCGGAGGGGTTCCGTGCCGGAGCGAGTAGCGTTTAATCGCAATCGCGCAAATGACGATGGACCTTTCTGTTTCGGCGCGCATTGCGCGGTTCACACACCTCGTCAGCGAAAAGGCAACGTCAGTAAGGGGATGGCGCAACCGGTCGTATAGATTTCGGCGGGAGGATTGGTCTTCCAATCGCGCCAGGGCGGTTCTCGCGCGGGCCATCGACTTCTCGGCTTCTGCGGTTCGCATGATGGCGAGTAACTCCTCCACTTGCCCCAAGTAACGTTTCTCATTCTGATCCAGCCACGCGAAGCGCCAAATCCGGCAATACACCTGCTCCTTTGCGAAATCCGCGATCGTATCGCCTTTCGGAAGGAGCCGTAGAGTGCGCTCCCAAAACGGGCGAGCCGATTCCTCACCATAAGCCTCCAACCCAAACAACATCTGGAACGCCCAGTAATTCGACTCGCGGCACTGTCGATAGGACACTTCCGAGAAAACGAGTTCACCCCGAAAGCCGTCGATCATCCCGGTCGCGAAATGCTGATTCTCCCAGGCCTTTTGCAGCGTGGCCAGGTCTTCATCCGACCAGCGATCGGCTTGCAAGGCTTCCCACGTCCCAGTCCGAGCTATGGCTGCGATGGCGACCCGCACCAATTCGCTAATGATGATGCGATCCCGGGCCAGGGCTCGAACCAGTTCGATCTGCGGTACCAAATCGTTCGCTGCCCCATGGGTCTCTCCATTATGAAGTTCAAGTTGCGCGCGAGCGCCGAACCATTGGCTTAACTGCTTCACCCGCGACAGATGCGTAAACCGCATCAAAGCCCCTTGCGAGTGATCTAAATCGTTGTCCAGGACAGGTTTTTGCAGGGCCGCGCGGATTCGCTCCAGCGCCGGTGCGTTTGTTTCCAATTCGTCGGCAAGCTGGTCCCAGTGGTAAGTTACTTTGCCATCGACCCATTCATCTTCCCGAAATCCAACCACGGCGCGTCCTGCCGGTGTGAGCTTCATCCCTGGCGGATAATGACTGGGCATGACGTCGCCTTTCTTGAGATCGTCGAAAGCCGCCATGATTTCGGGCGCGCCGTTTTCCCCGGCGGGTCGATCCGAGACCAGTTCCTGCGGCGTGATTTTTTCGCCCTTCGCAACCAACTCGCGCCGGTAATGCGCCAGCGAAATCCTCCCGCGCACGTGCTCGCAAACCAGGAACAAGCCCGCCAGCGCCACCGGCATCACTACGACGACCGCCAAAAGGCCGGCCACAATTTTGACGGTGCGTCTGTTCACCGGAGCAAGCTACCGCCTGCCGAGGAAAGGGACAAGAAGCACCGCCACACTGCCGCGGGGTCGGCATCGCAGAATCATTCCCATTGACTAGCCGGGCAGAAACCTCTGCAGCCAGCTCTTGCGACCTGGTTTGGTTTCTTCGAACTTCTCTTTATAGTATTCGATGCCTTCGATCTGAAGCACCTGCGGCTGGCCCTCGATCATCTTCTCGATCACCTTCCGGTTGCAAAGGGCCGGTTCGTAGGTCGGATCCAATTCGATGGCCCTGTCCAGGCAGGCGAGGGCGGCGGCTTTGCGGCCCAAGCTCGCTTCGGCCAGGCCCATGTTGCCATACGACTGGACATGCCGGGGATGCTGCTGCAGGACTTGCTTGAATAGTTCGATGGCTTCTTCGTAACGTCCCTGCGTCAATTTCTCATATGCCCCATCGAACAGTTTTTGATTCTCGAGGTATGCATCCAGCGTCTTGAAGGGCGAGGTTTCGCGGACAAGCTTCCCCAGGAACCGCAATTGTTCCCGCGCTCCCTGGACGATGTTCTCGTCGCCATCGGAGTATCGAATCGCGTGGCGGAAAGCCGTTACGGCTTCGGGAATCCGCGCAGTTTTGACGTACGCGCCGCCCAGATTGAAGTGCGCTGCCGCCAAGAGTGGAAATATGCGGACCGCCTCCTCGAAATACGGGATGGATCCCTCCGGGTCATTCTCCACCATAACCACATAGACCCCCATCGCGTAGTTGGTCATCGCTTGGTTGGGATGCCTTGCCAGGAGCGCCTCGAATTCCGGTTGGAGTCGTTCGCCCTCGCCATTTTCCAAACGCTCCAGCAACCGATCGACTTCCTCGTCCACTTCCGGCAGCAATTCGGCGATGAAGGCGTCCTCGGGCATCGCCTCCGACGGCGCCTTCCGCGGCATCGCCTCCTGCTTGGGCAGGCAGCATTTCTTGTATTTTTTGCCGCTGCCGCACGGGCAGGGATCATTGCGTCCAATCGCTTTCATGGTCTATTAAATGTCGCCCTCAATTCACCGGCGATTTCCACCGCATAAATCATGCGGCCATAGTAAGCCGACCGTCTGTGAATTTTGTGCGTGCGCAGACGGGGATCGAATGGGTCAGCCTTGAAAATCGGAAGCGCCTTTCGTGCGGCTTCCTGCTGGATTGCCGACAGCTTGCTCCAACTGCGCCAGAAGGACTTCGCGGCGCGAAAGCGATACCTCATTGGTCGCCGGGATACGGCTCATTCGACGCAATATCCAAATCCGCCACACGGCCAGCGGCGATATCCGCCATACCCTGCTTGAATTCTTCCGGAATCCAGGAATCATCGGACTCGACGACAAACTTTGTCACTTGGGCCCGCTCTTCTGGCGGCAACTCTTTGATCTTCTCGATGATATCGCGCGCGCTCACGCTACCAAATTTGCACGAAATACCGCTTCAAGCAAGCGTCGAATATGCAGCATCCCTCGACTTTTGCTAATCGTTGGGCCTGTTTCGATATTCGATTCTCAAAGTCTCGGGTCGAGCACTTGCCCGAGCACCCGGGCCAGCCGCGCGGCGGCGGATTTGCTCCGTTTCTGCAATCGCAACAACGCGCCGATTTTTCCCGGCGATTTCAGAATGGCCTTCGCCAGTTTGCCGTTGTCCATCTTCTGCTCCGCCGTCATCAGCAGGTTGAAATCCAGCGGCAAGTCTTCCTCGGCGGTATCCAGAATCACGCGCACCACGGCGCAGGGAACATTGTGTTCGCGGCAGATGTTGCAAATGATCTGCGATTCCATCTCCACTGCATCGGCCTGCGTCGATTCCCAAAGCGCGCGCTTTTCCGCCGCGGTCGAGGCGACGCGTTCGGCGCAATGAAACCACCCCGCCTGGGCCCCCGCTTTGGTCAGGGCCTTTGCCAGCGCCGGGTTTTCCTCCGGCCCAAAGACGACCGTTCCGCTGGTCAGGCCGGGCCGCAGTCCTCCGGCGAAGCCGCAGCTCAGAATTAGTTGCGGGGACTCCCGCTCCAACGCCGCGCGAAGACTCCACTCCGCGTTGCGCGCGCCGATGCCGGTCAGCAAAGTTCGAATTTGCGCCCAGCCGCGCGTGAGCCGCTTGAATGGCGCCCCCTCTTCCTTCACGGCAAAGCAAACGAGCACTCTTCCCCGCCGGACGGATTCGCCCGCCCCGTTTCTCGTCTTGCTTTCCGCCTTCACTTGATTCCCTCCAGACGCTCCTGCCACATTTGGTAAAGGAGCACCGTGGCTTTCACGTCGCGCAGACAATACTCGGCGATCTCCCGGTAGCGGCCTTCCGCCAGCAGCGAGCCGATGTCCATGCCCGTGACGCCGTGGCTCTTGGGCGATTCGATGCCGAACGCTTTGCAATAGAAATCCAGGTTGAAACGCCGCGCGGCCCCGTCGCGACCGCTCACCCCATAAAACGTCAATTGCTCCGCCAAGTCGCAATGCGGGTCGGTCTGAAAGCGGTAGCCGAGCCAGTTCTTGCGTGTGATGGGCACGTTGAGCAGCGCGGAGCGCAGGTAAACGAACGGCACGTCGAACCCGCGCCCATTGAATGTCACGATCGTGTCGTAGTGCCGCGCGACTTCCCAAAACTCCGTCAACAATTCCGCCTCGTCCACGCACGGCACGAACTCGACGGGCCCGGGCTCGCCGGCCGGTTCCTCATGGTCCTCCGCCGTGAAAAGCACCTTGCCGCGCGCGGTCTCGGCGTTGAGCATGGCGATGCACACGATTTGCGCCGTGAACGGCCAGAGACTGCACTGCTGCCGGATTTCCGCGTGCCGGGCGGCCCGCGCCGCTTCTTCGGGTATCCTCTGGCACTCGCGGAACAGGTATTCCTGCTGCACCTCGTCGAAGCGTTCCAGCGGCAGCGCGGAAGTTTCTATGTCGAATACCAATTTCGCCATGGGAAAATGCTTTTCGTCGTAATCCCTCAGCGACGGCGGAGCGCGGCTGTGTCTGAAAGACCAGCCGCAGCAAAGCAGCGCCCTGCGGGTGGTGCTCCGCACACACCCGCGCTCCGTCGCTCCTTCACTGAGGGATTACTTTTCGTCGCACCGCCGTTGTAAACTGGACGAAGACGGAAGCAAAGGCAGAATGAGGCATGATGCTTATCGTCCTTTTCCTGTCGGCCTGTTTTCTCCTTCCAGCAGTTGCTGCCGACCCGGCCCATTCCCTCCGCGGCGATCCGTGGGTTACCTATGAACCCAGGCCCGGCACTGCGAACGGCAAATACGTCGTATTGCTGGCCGGAGACGAGGAATACCGTTCCGAGGAGGGCTTGCCGCAGTTGGGCAGGATTCTGAGCCAGCGGCATGGGTTCAAGTGTACCGTTCTGTTCAGTCAGGATAACGACGGAACCATCGATCCCAACAACCAGACCAATGTTCCGGGGATGCATCTCCTTGATAGGGCGGACTTGGTTTTCATCCAATTCAGGTTTCGGGAACTGCCGGACGGCGACATGAAGCATTTCGTCCAGTATCTTGACTCAGGCCGGCCTATGGTGGTGCTACGCACAGCCACCCACGCTTTTCACTATCAACGCAACCTGCAAAGCTCTTACGCGAAATATGATTATCTGGCCCCCGGCGGCGGTTTCGGCGGGATGACTGTGGGCGAATCATGGACTTACCACCACGGCGACCACGGTCGCGAGGCCACTCGCGGGCTGGTCGAAGAAAATAACCGCGCGCATCCGATACTGTCGGGTGTCACTGACGTGTTTGGAATGTCGGACGTTTACGGCGTCAACCCGGATTTCCCCGCGGATGCCACCGTGCTGCTTCGCGGACAGGTCCTGAAAGGAATGAATTCGGGCGATGCGCCCAATACCAACAAGGCGATCATGCCAATCGTTTGGCTGCGAACCTGCCACAGCGCCAGCGGAAGGACTTCTCGGATGCTGTGTTCGACGATTGGCGCGGCGATCGACCTGAAGTGCGAAGATCTGCGGCGTTTGCTGGTCAACGCAGCCTATTCCCTCACCGGACTGCCGGTTCCCAAAAAAGCCGATGTAACTTTGGTGGGCGAGTACGACCCGAGCATGTTTGGTTTCGACAAATACAAACGCCACGTGAACGTGAGGGACCTTGAATTGCGGTGATGTGGATGCTATCCCTGCATGAGTTGGTTCAGTATGGTTTTGACGCAAAATGAGGAGGGCGAATCCCCTCCAAGGGGCGGGCTGGCCGCGCAGGCTCCTGGGCGTTCTCCAATCGGCCAACGGCAATCGAAGGTCAGCAGCAGATTGCCGCTTGCGCTTTTCGGAACCAGGGCCATAGTCAGCAACAATGGCATTAACCGGGAAAACAAGGTCGCTCGAACCTGCCAGCGCAGCGTCCGAAGCCCCGGCAACTCCCCACCCGAACTTCATCCTGCGCCACTTCCGGCGTGCTTTCACCTCATGGCTTCTGCCGCTGCTGCTGATGTTGCCCCCCGTGGCGCAAGCCCAGTATTTCTCTTACACGACCAATCTCGGTACGATCACCATCACGGGATATAGCGGTCCAGGTGGTGCCGTGACCATTCCAACCAACATCAACGGCTTGACCGTTACCGGTATCGGGAACACTAACTATGTCTCTGTCTTCGCCGGCGTTAATCTGACCAGCGTCACGATTCCCGACACCATCACCGACATCGGAATCAGTGCGTTTGAGTACTGCTCCAATTTGACCAGCATCGAGACCGGCGCAAACGTCACCAGTGTCGGGACCCTGGCGTTCTATGACTGCACCGGCCTGACCAACCTCACCATGGGGAGCAAAGTCAAATTCATCGGGGAAGACACCTTTTCCGGCTGCACCGGCTTGACCGACGTCACGATCCCCAATAGCGTCATCTCCATCTACGACCAGGCATTTGGGGGCTGCACCCGCCTGACGAGCATCACGATCAGCTCGAACCTCACCAGCCTCATCTCCACGTTCGTTGGCTGTACCAGCCTCACCAGGGTTGCCATCCCCGACAGCGTGACTACCATCCAAGGCACTTTCGAAGGGTGTACCAGCCTGACGAACGTCACGATTGGCACCAACGTCACCACTATCGTGGGGTACGCGTTCGGTTCCTGCACCAGCTTGACGAGCGTCATGATCCCCAGCAGCGTCACCAGCATCGGGGACTGGGCGTTCACCGGCTGTTCCAGTCTAACAGGCATTGCGATTCCGGACAGCGTCACGTTCCTGGGAAATTATGCCTTCGAATACTGCGCCAGCCTGACCAGCGTCACGATTCCGGACAGTGTCACGTTGCTGGGAGAATACGTCTTCGAATATTGCGCCAGCCTCACCAATTTTATGATCACTGCCAGCATCACCAATATCGGAATCGGCGCCTTCGAGGGCTGCGCCAACCTCACTTCGATAAACGTGAATCCAACCAATCCAGCCTACGCCAGTGTGGGCGGCGTTTTGTTCAACCGGGGACGGACCATACTGATTCAATACCCCCCGGGTTTGCTCGGGAACTATGTAATCCCCAGTAGCGTTCTCTACATCGCGGAGGATGCGTTCACTGGTTGCGCGCTGGCCAGCGTCACGATTCCTGACGGCGTTCCATTTATCTGGGGTAACGAATTCGCCGGGTGTTTCAACCTGACCAACGTCGTTATCGGCAATGGCGTCACCTTCATTGGTGGCTATGCGTTCGATTTGTGCACCAATCTGGTCAAGGTCACAATTCCCAGTAGCGTTCTCGGGATCGAGGGCTTTGCATTTGCAGAATGCTACGGACTCCAGGGAATCTATTTTGAAGGGAATGCTCCCACCTTTGGTCAGAATGTGTTCGTCCTCGACTATCGTGGAACAGCTTATTACTTGCCAGGGACCACGGGCTGGGGCTCGATTCGCCATTTTTACCTTCCCATGGTTCTTTGGAACCCGCAGCCGCAAACGGGCGATGCCAGCTTTGGCATTCGAAACAACCAATTTGGATTCAACATCGCTGGCACGACCAATATCCCTTTCGTGGTGGAGGCCTGCACGAATCTCGCCAGCGCCAGTTGGACCCCGCTCCAGAGTTCCACCCTCACCAACGGTTTGGTCTATTTCAGCGACCCTAACTGGACGAATTTCCAGGTCCGTTTCTACCGGCTCAGTTCGCCCTGACGCGCTCGCGTTGCTTGCGCTCTTTCAGCCAATCGCCTCCCCTGTCTCCGCATCAAAAAAATGGGCGCTACGCATATCGAACACCAGCGCTAACTTTTCATTCACATGCGCTCGCTCAGTGGCGGGAAAACGCGCGACGAAGCGCTGGGCGCCACTACTCAGGTGCAACCACGTTTCCGAACCCAGCGGTTCCACCACTTCGACGACGGCCTCGACGGTTTGGTCGGGCGGCACTTCGTCCGCGCGTTGTCTGGCTCGGATGGCCTCGGGACGAATGCCGAGGATGATATTCTTGCCGCCGCGCGGCTGTAGTCGCCTCGCAGATTTCTCGTCGAGCCGGAGCTTGAAGCAGTCGGGCGCCACCAACTCCCTCTCCCCGCCAGAGCGGGGAGAGGGTTGGGGTGAGGGGTTTTGATCTCGAACACCTTTGACCTCCTCACCCCGGCCCTCAAATGGAACAACACAAGTGCTGCCCGCTGGGCGGGCTCCTCCTTTTTGGGAGGAGAGGGAGAGATTGGCGGCAATGCCGCATTGCCCTTGCGGCGCCGAGGCGGCAGTGCGCGTTTCTTCTTCGAAGAAAAGCCCGTCCCCTTCCGTAACGAGGTTGCCGTGAAAAAAATTCATCGGCGGCGAACCGATAAACCCGGCGACGAACATATTGGCCGGACGTTCGTAAAGTTGCATCGGCCCTGCCGCCTGCTGGAGGGCACCCTCTTTCATCACGGCAATGCGGTCGCCCAGCGTCATGGCTTCGACCTGGTCGTGCGTGACGTAGATCATCGTGGCGCCAAGCCGGGTGTGGATGCGGGACAGTTCGGCGCGCAATTGGAGGCGCATCTGCGGGTCGAGATTGGCCAGCGGCTCGTCGAACAGGAACACCTTCGGCTGCCGCACCATTGCGCGGCCTAACGCCACGCGCTGGCGTTGCCCGCCGGAAAGCTCCTGCGGTTTGCGTTCGAGACACGGGCCCAGCCCAAGCACGCCCGCAGCCTCTTCGACGCGCGTCTCGATTTCTGCGCGGGGAAATTTTCGCAGCTTCAATCCGAACGCCAGGTTTTCGCGCGCCGTCATGTGCGGATAAAGCGCGCCGTTCTGAAACACCATCGCGATGTCGCGGTCCTTGGGCGGCACGCCGTCGAGGACTTTGCCGTCGATGGAAACCGTGCCGCTCGTGGCTTCCTCCAGCCCGGCAATGAGCCGCAGCGCGGTGGTCTTGCCCGAACCCGAAGGCCCGACGAGCACCACGAATTCCCCGCTCTCAACCGTCAGGCTCAGGCCATCCAGCGCGCGCACCCTCGTCCCGCGCGGCCCCGGGAAGATTTTCGTCAGGTTCTCGATGGCGACAGTGGCCATGCGGTCATTGTCGGGGGGCGCCATCCCGGAGTCCAGCCCGCATGGGGAAAGCTGCCGTCTTATCAGGCTGCTTGCTTAAGTTGCTCGATGCGGACGATGTGAAGAAGCGATATAAAGTCGGCGTCTTCCATGAAGCGGTCGCTTTCCTTCGAGGGCTTGGCGACTTCCAGCCTCGTGGGAAACACCCAGACGAAATCACGATGCCGAATATCGTGCATCTTGCCATCCGTGAGGACGCCAATTGGCTGGACCAACAAGGCAGTTACATGGCCACCGTAGCCGCCGGACCCGTATTCCGGTTGTTGGGAGCTCGGGACATCGGCGTGAAGGAAGATTACCGGACCGCGAAGATGCCGCCGGTGAATTCAGGGTTATTGGACGGAGACCTGGCGTGGCGTCAACACGATGGCGGCCATGAGGACCGCTCGAACATGAGGTATTTCATCGCCTGGGCCGGCAAATTCATCAAACACACTCGCCTGCCCAGGCAGCGGCCAAGTGATGTGATGGTTACAGTCGAAGCTTGTCGTTAGAATTCGCCAGCAGGCCGAAGCTGTGCCGGCTCTTCGAGAATGTCGAGCAGTTTCTGAGCGCAATACGCGCGGTCGCGCTTCGCGCCGCTGATCTCCTTGACGATGCCCAGCTTCTCCAATTGTCCGATGGCGCGCATCACCGTGTTGTACGCCAAACCGAGGCCCTGTTCCGCCCCGCGTGGGGTGACGAAGGGATTCGAGCCTATCATCTCCACCATCTTGAGGGCGGCCTTGGCGCCAGGATCGCCGGCAAGTTTCCGGCGCCAGGTTGCCAGTAGTGCGTTGATGCGCTCCGCTCGGCTCAACGCGTCTTCCGCCTGACGTGCGACGCCATTGAGGAAGTACTGGAGCCAGCCGAGCCAATCGCCGCGTTCCGAGACGCCACGCAGCCCGCCATAGTAGTCGGAGCGGGTCGCCTCGAAGAACGCCGAAAGATAAAGGAGTGGAGCGGGCAGAACGTCCCGTTCGCAGAGTTCCAAGGTTATCAGCAGTCGCCCCACCCGGCCATTGCCGTCCAGGAAAGGGTGTATGGCCTCGAATTGATAATGTGCCAACGCCGCGTGAACGAGCGGCGGCAGCATCCGGTCGTGAAGAAACCTTTCCCAAGCCGACAAGGAATCGCCCAGGAAATCTGGCGGCGGCGGAACGTAGGCCGCTTGCGCCCGCGTGTCGCCCGGACGGCCAATCCAGTTCTGTGATCGGCGGAACTCGCCAGGTGTTGCATGTTGTCCCCTCACGCCGGTCATCAATTTTTCGTGGAGTTCGCGCACGAGTCGCAAGGATAGCGGCAGGGTCTTGAGTCGTTCGATACCATATTCGAGTGCCACGACGTAATTTCCGACTTCGCGCAAATCATCGGGGCTGCGTTCGACAGCCGCGCCGGCTTCCGCCGCCAGCAATTCGCCCAGTGTGGACCGGGTGCCTTCGATCCGGCTGGAATATACGGCTTCGCGGCGCACGAAAGGGCGAATCAGAACGTGCGGATTGGGCAATCGTCTCCCTTCCCCTGCCAGCTTGCCGATGAGTGTGGAGGCGTTGGCGAGAGCCACGGCCAGCGGCTGCGTCCATTCAATCGTTGGCGGCAACGGATTCGGGTGAAAGGCGCGATAGCCTTCCAAGGTCTTGATCCACCGTCCTGGCTGGGTGGCTATTTTGGGACTATGCGGCTTGGCGCTCATAACCGAAACAGACCATGCACCTATTTCATTTATAGTGCAATAACTGAAACAACACGCTTTCTTGTTTCAATCGAAAAGGACAGGTCGACTCCTTTGGCTTTGAGGAATACAGTTTCATGGCCACCCCAGCCGCCGGACCCGTATTCCGGTGTTGGGAGCTCGGGACATCGGCGTGAAGGAAGATTACCGGACCGCGAAGATGCCGCCGGTGAATTCCGGTTTATTGGACGGAGAACTGGCCTGGCGTCAACACGATGGCGGCCATGAGGACCGCTCGAACATGAGGTATTTCATCGCCTGGGCCGGCAAGTTTATCAAACACACTTCGCCTGCTCCGGCAGCGGCCAAGTGATGTGACGGGGTGCGCTCTACTGGCTCTACTCAATTTGGTTCGTCTGTCAAGATGGGGCAGACCGGCTCAACCGAAAAGAATCAAACTATGGCCGACCGCTCTCCCGGCGGGCCGAGGGCACTTAGTCATGGCGTGGAAGGGCGATAAAATCTCATCACATTCCCGCTCGCATTCGTGTCCCTGAACTCGAAGAAGCCGTTGGTGGCAACGTTCGTCGCCAGCACCTGCCATTGCGCGACAGGCAAACTCAAATTGGTCGAGGCCCATAGCCGGTTCGTGCTGCCCGGGGTGCTTGCCACGGTGAGTATCACCGCGCCACCAGCGCCTCGCGCGATGCTGATGCTGGGCGGGTTGTTCGCAGGTGGCAGACCGACGTTCAGCCGATAAACCTCACCCGCGGCATTGGGGTCGGCGCTGCCGCCAAAGTAAGTCGTGCCGTAAAGCCCTCCGTCCCGTCCAAACGCTACGCCAGCCTCCGCCATCCAACCGTTCGTGCTCCGGAAATCTGCCAACGTGGTTAGAATCCCATTCGTTGTCGCTCGGAACACAGTGCCCCAGTCATCCGCGACATTGGTGCCACCACCGGTTGTCGTGCCGTAGAGATACCCGTCAGTCCCAAATACGACACCAGCCACAGGCGAAGCCCCTTCAAAGCTGTCGAAACTCACAAGCGCGATGAGCGCCCCATTGGTTGTCAGCTTAAATACTGTCCCAGCGCTTCCGCCTATGCCACCACCGCCATTGTCTGTCGTACCGTACATGCAGCCATCAGGTCCAAGAGTCATCGTTGCCTGCGGTCCATTGCCGTTCGCCCCGACGAAATTTGTTAGCAACGTGAATGCGCCATTTGGAGTTATCCTAAAGGCGGTGCCATCTGTCTCGCTCCCGCCGACAAAAGTTGTGCCATACAAATTTCCATCCGGCCCCCTTGTCAAGCCGGCGTATGGGCTTCCACCGCTTACATTCGTAGCAACGTTGGGGGGCGGAGCCAAAGCATCGAACGAAAACAGGGTCGTTAGGAACCCATTCGTGGTCATCTTGAACACCGTTCCCGAGCCATTCGCGCCACCGTTGGCAGTGGTGCCGTACAAGTAGCCGTCAGGCGCAAGCATCACCGTTGCATACGGGTTCGCTCCGTCATTGTTTATGTAATTGGTGCCGTTCCAGGTCATGGCACTGAATGAGTAAAGTATGTGCAGAGTTCCACCTGTGGTTAGTCGAAATACAGTTCCGTTTCCGTGGGGACCGGCGAATTGAGTCGTTCCGTACAGAGTTCCGTCGAGACCAAGCGTGACGCCCCCGTACGGGTCTGCTCCCGTGTTGGATCCGTCAAAATTGGCAAGCACAGTAAACAAACCGTTAGTTGTTACATTGAAGACTGTGCCAAAGTCGCCAGTTCCGCCGTACTTAGTGGTGCCGTAGAAACTTCCGTCTGGCGCAATGAGCAGGTTGCCCCCTCTGGGATTCCGTGGGCTGCTGAAACCGGTATTGGTAAGCGAACAAATTGGGATGATTACCTGCGCCGTCACCGAAATCGACAGTAAGACTGACGCCAAGCACGTCATCGACCGTGCGAGTGGATTGAAAGCACGGACTGGCGTCGAGCACGTGCATTGTGGGTTCGGCTTGGGCGTCTTTGTTGGTTCAGGGTTCGGAGCGCGACCTGATCTCATAAGTATATTAACACATGGCGGACAGGTTTACACAAGCAAAAACTAACATTTGACATCGCCGCCAACGCGACTTCGCACGTCCCCCTTTGGCCCGATTTGCCAGTCTTGCTCCCGCCAGCGCCGCCGCTTGAGTTCCCCGGCCCTTCGCGGCGGCCCAGGGCCTCAAGCCATCGAAATTGTGTGTGGACAAGCATTGAACTAGCTGTATAGTTTTCTCGGAAAGTTCCAAAAACGGCTTTTCCTGCTGTTCTTTGACCTACGTTGGAAACTAACCCAGGTTTCGGGTGAAAACCCCATAGCGATCATCCAGCAGTATGTCATGTTGAAACATGAATATATTAGTCATTTTACTTGTTCTTCTTCTGTTGTTCGGCGGCGGCGGGTTTTACTTTGGTGGTCCTGTCATCGGCGGCAGCGGGATTGGCCTGATTCTCGTGATCTGCCTTATCGTCTATTTCATGGGTGGATTCCGGGCGAGAAGTTAGCACGATTTCGCGCGTAAAAGAAGAACGGCCAGGAAATAGGAAACCTAAACAGTTTGCTGCGCCTCGGCCCCAATGTTGAACGGAGGTCGCGATCCGGAAACTTGCGAACTGATTTCAAATATTTATGACCAAAGAGAACACGACGACACAAGTGAACATAACCCGCGAACGGATGATTCAACTGCTGAACGAGGATTTGGCGGGAGAATACCAGGCGATCATTGCCTACACCGTATACAGCCAGGTGCTGAAGGGCGCCGCGTACACCGACATTGCGCGGGAGTTGGAAGCGCATGCCGGCGAGGAATTGGCGCACGCCATCAAAATCGCCAAACAGATTGACTATCTCGGTGGCATGCCGGGAGTAATGCCCAAGGCTGTCAAAACTTCGAATGACCCGGTCGCAATGTTGCGCGCGGATCTGGAGAACGAACGGGAAACGGTGGGGCGTTATCGCCAGCGCATCCGCCAGGCGGAAGCCATGGGGGAATTTGCGTTGAGTGCAACCTTGCGCGCCATCATCGTCCAGGAGCAGGACCATGAAATTGATCTGAGCGCTGCCCTGGACATCAACGTGCCTCCCGCAAAAGAGCCTGCACACAAAAACAATGGCCGAAACCAAGTGAGAATATCCACGCCCCAAAGCGATAAATCCAGTTATTCGGACAAACCCAAACCTCAGGCGGTTCGCATCGCAGCCGGTTACGTGAAAAATGGGCTCGGCGCGAGATCGCCGGATGCGCGGGCTTGGGCCACCGTCAACAAACTCAACGGCGGGGGCAAGAAGAGTGGCTCCGGCCGGAAACGTAATTAAACACGATTATGCCAGCCTTAACCACCAAACAAATCGGTCTTCGCTTAAAGGCCGTCCCGAACTGGTCGAAACGCGCTCACACAATTCTCCGGACTTTTAAGTTTCAGGGATTCTTGAAGAGCATGGATTTTGTCAACCGGATCGCCAGGAAAGCCCAAAAAGCCAATCATCATCCGGATATCGACATTCGTTTTGACAAGGTCACCTTGAAGCTCAGCACGCATGACGAAGGAGGAATCACCGAAAAAGATTTCTCTCTTGCGCGGCAATGCGATGGGGTCCTGGCCAGGTATTTCGTGTGACGATCGACGCAGATTCCAAACCAAAAACTCGCCGACATCCAGTGAAAGTGAAAGGGTCGGCCTGTCCTGGGGTCTTGCCCGAATGGCACTTAGTTAAGACCTCGATTTTGCGCGCTTTCCTTTTCACGGAACGTCCTTGCGGTATTTGCTTTGGTGGGGGATTTCGCGAAAAACATGACGTGGCTTCGTCAGTAGTGGGT
>Ga0073928_10007151_pt1 | contig 14653 bp, 17 predicted proteins | sample PaiPotPPA55metaG_FD_76969 | JGI IMG/M metagenome (GOLD analysis project Ga0073928, IMG submission 76969) | Iron sulfur acid spring bacterial and archeal communities from Banff, Canada, to study Microbial Dark Matter (Phase II) - Paint Pots PPA... ... | reverse complement strand
GGCGCCCTTCTCCATGAAGGCCACGGACGTCGCAGGGACAATGTCGGATTGTCGGAAGACCTGCAGGCTGACGGTCGTGTCGAAGTGGACCAGGGTGACGATCGCCGGCCAGATCTGGTTGTCCTCGTCGACGAAGCGGACGATGCGCCCGATGGTTGGCTTCATCAGAAGGGGATCTCATCGGCGGCCTTGGACGCTGAAGGCACACCGTTGGCGTTCTTGTCGACGTCCAAGCTGAGCGGGATCGAACTGAAGTAGTTCTGCTCAGTTTCGAGGTCAACCAGAACTGCACCTTGCCCGACGTCTTTACGCATCTGCTGGGCGAGTGCGTGCGCTCCATCGGTGTCCCTCACCCCGTCGACTTCGAACGTCACCCGTATCTTCACGACTCCTCCTCCTTCGAACCCACGACCGAGAACCGGCGATATGGCGACTTGACTGCAAAGCGCTGAGCCAGCTGCGGCTCCTGTTTGCGCAGCGCCGCGACGTCGATGCTCAAGCGCTCGAACCGCTTCCAGGTGATGCGCGGTCGGCCGCCCAAAAGGCCGACCTCGCTATCACCGAGCATCGTCATCAAGACCTGCTCGACCTGGGCGCAGGAACGCTCAGCAGCTCGCACCTCCTCCTTTGCCACGGCGCGCTGCTCAATGAGCGCCTCGACGTCCGGCGGCAGGTCAACAGCAGGGCCGCCGGCGGCAGCGAAGGCGCGGCGCAGGTCCTCGGTCGTCGTGGCATAGCCCTCCGAGGCAGGGGGGACGTCGGCGAGCACGTGCTTGGTCCAGAAGGCCTCCTCGAGCCCGATGAGTGACGCGATCAGCTCGTCATCGCGCTCGAGCTCGTAGATCTCCAGGCGCTGGCCACCGAAGAGGACCGCGAGCCAGGCGTGCTGCAGGCCGCTGACCGCCAGCTGGTGAGCTACCTGCAGCTGATATTGCTCAGGGACCTGGTCGGCCCACTCGCGGCCCTTGAACCCGGCGACCGTCTTGATTTCGAGGACGCCGAGCCCTTCGTCATCTTCACCGGCACTCCGCTCATGGACGAAGCCGTCGAGGGTGGCACGCATCCAGGAGAGCTCCCTGTGTTCCCTCCAGCTGCCGCGGCCGGAGACGACCAGGTCCATGCGCTTCTCGAACTCCTCGGCGATCGCCGGCTCGAGCAGGTTTCCCCAGAGGCGGTGTTCAACCTCGTCGTCTTCTCTTAGCCGGCCCGTCTTGCTGAGCCAGATGCTGAGCGGGCCCTTCCATGGATCCAGGCCGGCTATCGCAGCCGCGTCACTGGCCCCGATGCCCTTCTGACGCCACGCGTGCCACTCACGCATCGCCTCGGGCGATTGCCTCATCGCGACACTCATCGGCCGGCCCCCGGAAAGTTCAGGCGGGCAAATTCACCGTGCGCCGCGACGGCGGCAGCGTCGTAAACCCGGGCAGCCTCGACCGGATCATCGAAATACCCGAGGTTTTTCGCGCGCCCGTTGACCTTGATATGAACTGTCCAGCGGCGATCACGGGGAAACCAGCTGACCCCTCGGAATCCCGAGCGGTTGCTCGGCTTGGGTCCAGAGTTCGCTGCATTCTGCGTCGCGGATGCCAGGCGCAAATTGCACCGGCGGTTGTCGAGGCGATTTCCATTGCGGTGGTCGACCTGCAGCCCGATCGGCTGGCCAAGCAGCAGGCGATGCATATAGATCTTCGCGTTGCTCGGCCTCGGAAGGTCTGCTCGGGCGTAGCCGTTCTGGAAGTACCAAGAAAGCCCGGAAACGAGCCCCTCGTCCTCATCGTCGACGAGGGCTACGCCCCGGCCATTCGCCAGCATTATTTCGTTCACGGCCGCCAGGCTTTCGGTTCGTGCCGCGGATCAGGGATGCGCTTGTTTGCGTTGCGGATCCGCTCGTCCATGGCGAGCAGCTGGTCGACGGTGATCACGCGCTCGAGACGAAGCCATCCGTCCGCGTCGCAGCGCAGCGCGTGGTGCTCGAAAGGGGACGGCGCTGCTGCGCGAACAGGAGGGCGGGCACCCTCAGCTATGAAGCCCGCTCCCCCTGGTCGTTCAGCGCGCGACGCGGACACGCTTGCTCCGAAATCGAGTGGCGGCTGGACACGTCGCGAAATGCGATACGTGGCGCACCTCGTCGGGCCGGCGGATGTCCGTTCCCGTCAGGCGGTAGGTGCCGGTCTCGATGTCGATCTTGATGTTGCCGCCGAGCACGGGCTCGACCTCAATCGGTGCGTGGCGGCCGGTGTCGACGTGGCGCAGGTCGTAGACAAGAACTCCACATCCACGGCAAGGACGCGGCACGACGGCGACCTCGGGCATCTAAGCCCTGCGCTCGAGCAGCTGCTCGGGACTGAGGCTTTCGTCGAAAAAGAGATGGAGCGGCTGCTCGGAATCGAACCGAGATGTCTGGCCTGGCGCGCCAGCGCACTGCTGTTGTGCTACAGCCGCATCGAGGAGCTCACCCGTTGGAGTCGCACCACCGGACCTCTCGGTTACAAACCGAGTGCTCTGCTGCTGAGCTAGGTGAGCGTCAAGGCGGGTGATCAGGCGATTGACGATGGCCAGGCAGCCGCGGGCTTCGAGGTCGAGGTTCAGCGCGTTGATGACGCGCTCGAGCTCGCGACGTCGGGCGCGCAGAGAGGCCATCAGCTGGATGGCCTCGTCCTCGTTGTGGAGCTCGAGAGCGAGCTTCAAGCCTCTGCCGCCAAGAGGTCTGCGGTGTGCTCCAGCACAGGCCACATGGCCAGCTGTGCGGTGATCTTGCGCAGGACCCTGATCGAGACCTTCTTGCCGGAGCGGATCTTGGCGAGAGTGTCGAAGGTGGTGGCCCGGGCACGCACCAGGTCGGAGGTCGTCTTGCCCCTGAGCGCGAGCTTGCGCTCGAGCTCGCGGTTATTGATCAGGACTACCCCGATCTCAGGAAGCGGCGTTGCGTCTGCTGCTGACAAGGGCGAACCTCCACCTGGCGTGATCCCAAAGCAGGCGAGTTGTCAGCAGTACTTAACGGGGCTGATTTGGAACGCGCCGCGTGCGCCTGGTTTAGTGGGCACGTCGGCTCGGCGCGCAAGATGCGCAAAAAGCCGCCGCTAGCTACAACAGGTAGGTTGACAACTCCTACTCCGTTCTTCTACGGTTCCCGGTGCGTCTCGCTTGACTCAAGCGAAGGCTGCGATCGGAAGAGGAAGGGTTCAGCCCGGCAGCCTCAAAGCGGCTGCTTTGGGACCAGGAGACCGCGAGTTCGAATCTCGCCCGCCCGACCATCACGTTTTAGCGCTCGAGAAATGGCCGGCTTTCATGACGACTCGGTGACTGGGTTGTTGGGTGTCAAGGCCGACCCATCCCTGCTGTCTGCGCCAACTGCTCGGCAGGTCAGTTCACCTGGGCGGTGAAGTCGCCATTGATCGGCACATTGAGCCGCGTCGCGATCTCGGTCATCCCCTCGTCGGTGAAGTCTTCAGCGGCGATCGTGATCTGCGGCGTGCCGTCAAGCGTGACCAGAAAGTAGGCCGGTGCCCATTGGTGATATCTGCCCATGCGGGCCTGTCCGCGAAAGATGTAAGCGAGGTCTGACCGCGGAAGACGTTGGAGGGGCCACGCTCCGTAATCCCCCCGGACCGACACCCGGTCGGTGGTCATTTTCACCCACGGGGGCGAAAAGCCGATGAAGGGGACCAACCAGCAGACGGCAAGGAAGAGGGCCGTCCAGATCAGGCCGTGTCTCTGTGCGTCTGTCGGGACCCACGTCCACAGATAGATGAAGAAGGGAACCGCCAAGGCCATGAGGACCGTCAAGCCCCATCTCACAGCGCGAGTCACACGCACCTGCGACCCGTGCGGATTGGCCTTGAGCCTGAAGCCGCCGTCTCGGAGATCGACGATGCCCGAGAGTCTAAAACCCTGGCTCTTCGGCCGCTGTCAATAAGCGAGTTAAGAGGGCTTGCAGCGGTTTGGTGATCGAGCTGAATACTGTGGTCTTAGCCTGCGGGTTGGGACCAGGAGACCGCGAGTTCGAATCTCGCCCGCCCGACCAATGCGTTACTGAGCGTTGAAAGGGATAGCAGCCTGCTCACAGCAGCTTGGCCCACCGAGCCAAAAGAACCGCGTCATACAATTGTGATACAATCCCTAAACTAGATGGAGAAGGCGATTTCGATCAGGCTGGATCAGTCGGCCCAAGAAGCGCTCCGCGTACTCACCGGGTCGGGTCGGAGCCAATCCGATGTCGTCCGAGAAGCTATCGTCGAGCTCGCGCGGCGCGGACAGCGCGGTGACCTTGTCGCTGAGGCGACGCGCTTGAGCGTTGACCGCGCGGATCGAACAGAGAAGGCTCGAGTGGCCCGCTTGATGGAGTCCCTTCGTGCAGCGAGGTGAAGTCTTTCGACTGCGGGCGCCGAAAGAAACGAGAGGACACGAACAGGCCGGGCACCGGTACGGGGTGGTCCTTCAGGCCGATGAACTGCTCAGCTTGTCCACGGTGATCATCGCCCCTACCTCAAGTCGCGCCCGTCCTGCTTCATTCAGACCCGAGGTAGAAATCGATGGGCAGTTGACTCGTGTCTTGGTCGAGCAGCTCGGGGCAGTCGATCCAAGCAGGCTCGGCGCATCCCACGGGCTGCTCGCGTTTGGTGAGCTTCGTCAGGTCGATCGCGCGCTGGCAGTGATTGTCGGCCTGAGCGCATGACGACCAGCCCGATATAGGCTCCATACCCGGCTGGCCGTGCGCGTCGTCTAACGAGTCAAGAGACTCGCGGCTGATTGCGCATCAATCGCAAAGATCGAGCCAGGTCCAACTCCGGCATATTGCTCACGTGCACTCATGGCGGTAGCGACCCGGCTCTACAAGAAGCGCCTTGTCGTGGACTGCTTGATCGGAATTAGCGAACTCGGCCACGACGAGGTCGGCGCCAGGGCACCTTCTCTGCCCGATCCTCCGGCTCCCACGCCGGAGGTTCGTGCCGGTACGAGCGAGGTCATCGTGCAGACTCGTTGTCCTGATTTCGGCAAGGTCGAGCTGGAGGTCTGGGCAGGCGATCCAGGTCCTGCCCCTCCGCACTGGAAGGTTCTGTTCGATGGCCAGTTGACGAGCAACGGGACCGGGTTCGACGTCGGGGATCGGGCTCCGTTCTTCCGTCTAAACACCACGCCTGGTGTCTACCGGCTGCGGGCTGAGGCTCGCCGCGGCCGGGATGGAAATGTGGATGCGGTGAGATTCGTCTTTCCGGAATCGCCCGACCTCACAGGGCAGGACGCCCGAGCCGTTTAGACGCCGCCGCTGGGCGGGTAATCTAGAGCCCTAGCGTCCTGATAGCCCAATGGAAGGGCGGCGGACTCTAAAACTGCAGGCGCGGGTTCGATTCCCGCTCAGGACATATGCCGACAACCGCATATAGAGGACCAACGAACAGGTGAAGTAGGTTTCCGGCGGACGTGGGCCCCCTCTGGCGCTGATTTCGACGCGCGTTTCGAGTCAAGAAATCAAAGCTGGAGGTATTTACCGATGTCGACTACCCCTGGAACCGTCACCGATCTGCGCGGCTTCTTTCGACGATGCGCAGCCGAAGACACCGCCGACATCCGCGCCTTGAAGGCGCGCGTGCGCTCAGAGCAGCGAGCCCAATCCGATGAATCCCCATCTCTTCAATCCAAGCTGGCTCGCTTGCGCCGGGCAGCTCGCGCCCGACACCTCACCTACAGCCTCTGGAAAGGGCGAACGTGGGCCCAGATCGAGAACACCCGGCCGGACGGCGATTCGCTGTTCAGCCATGCGGTCGTACTGGCCTGGAAAGAGGCCGCCGCCACGGGCGAAGCTGGGCCGCCACCCGAGAACCTGAAGATGCACATCCAGAGGTGGCTCTGATGGGAGTCAAGCCCGACACCTAGGGACGCCTGCACATCTTTGTGCGGCGCGACCTTCCCTGGTCGCAGCGCACGGTGCAGGCGGCGCATGCCGCGGCCAACCTGGCGTTCCGAAATCGCGACCTCGACGCGGAGTCGTGGGGCGAGTGCGGACCGAACTTCGTCGTCTACAGGGTTGACGGCGAACTCGAGCTACTGGATATCGAACGCTCGCTGGCCGAGCTCGCGGTGTCCTTTCGAGAGCCTGATCTCGGCGGCCGCCTGACGGCCGTCGCGTACCTGGGGCCGTCGCTGCCCTGGTTCGATGAAATGACGCTGCTTTAAATCGACTGCTGGAGCCCGGCTCGCCGGGTTCCAGCCTCTCGTCCTCGCGAGGTACGCTTCAAGCCGTGGCCATTCGGACCCAGGTCGACGGCACCGTGGAGAAGGGATTCGAGCCCGTGCGCGAGGCTTTCGCCGCCAATTTCCAGGAGCACGGTGAGGTCGGCGCCGCCTGCTGCATCTATCTGAATGGACGCGTCGTCGTCGACCTCTGGGGTGGCACCACGGCACCGGGCGGAGGGCAGCCCTACACGGCGGACACGCTGCAGATGGTCTGGTCGACCACGAAGGGCATCACCGCGATCGCGGCTCACATCCTGGCGCAGGAAGGGAAGCTCGATTTCGACGCGCCGGTGGTCGAGTACTGGCCCGAGTTCGGTGCTGAGAGCAAGGCGGAGATCCCGGTGCGCTGGCTGTTCTGCCACCGGTCTGGTTTGGTGGGTATCGATCAGCCCGTCGGGCTTGACGCGGTGCTGGCCTGGAATCCGATCGTGGACGCGCTGGCGGCACAACGCCCGTTCTGGACGCCGGGTACGGCCCACGGCTACCACGCGTACACGTATGGCTGGCTCGCGGGCGAGGTCATCCGGCGCGTGGCAGGCAAGAGCGTCGGAAAGGTTGTGGCCGAGCGCATCGCCGGGCCGCTCGATCTCGAGTTCTGGATCGGCCTGCCGGAGGCTCAGGCCAAGCGGGTTGCCCCATTGATCCCGGTGCCGGCGGCCCCGGCGGGGACCTCTCCAGATCCACTTGTGACCCGGATCATGGACCCGGCCACGCTGGCGCATAAGGCATTCACGGTCCTGGCCATGCCGCCGGCCGCGGCCAACGAGTACCCCTTCTGGTCGGCCGAGGTCCCGGCCGGCAACGGGATCGGGACCGCGCGCGCACTGGCCCGCATGTACGCGGCCTGCATCGGCGAGGTGGACGGAGTGCACCTGCTCTCAGCCAAGACGCTCGAGCGGGCCATGCTGACGCAGTCCCGAGGCGATGACCTCGTCCTGCCCTACGAGACGCATTTCGGGACGGGCTTCCAGCTGCCGTTCCCCTTCCGCCCCATGGCGGGCGAGGGCTCCTTCGGCCACCACGGCAGCGGCGGGTCTGTGGGCTTTGCCCAAAAGGAGCTCGGCTTCTCGTTCGGATACGTCATGAACCAGATGCGGTCGGCCTACGGGCTCGACCCGCGCACGAGCGGACTCATCGAGGCGCTCCAGGGCTGCCTCTAGCAGCAGCTTTGCGGCGTAGCTTCAACCCGAGCGGGGAATACTAAGATGCAGGCTCGGTGGAAAGGGTTTGAGCGCCGCTGACCTTGTATTCGGGGTCTGCCTCCTGATTGGAGGATCCCTCCTCCTGCTCACCCTCATCGTCGACGACATCTTCGGCGGCCTGCTCGGCGCCATCCACCTCGGGTTCGACGTCGGCGGCGTCTCCCCGACGCCCCTGCTCCTCGGGTTCATCTCCATGTTCGGCGTGGGCGGCCTGTTCGGCCTGCACAGCCTGGGCGCGGGTCCCGGCGTCGCCACGTTGAGCGGTGTGGTCGCCGGGTTGCTGGGCTCAGGCGTCGTCTTTGGAGCGTTCAGGGTCCTCCGCCAGGCTGAGTCGACGGACAGCTTCAGCCTGGAGGACATGGTCGGCTCGACCGGCCGGGTTTCCGTCGGCATCCCGGCCAACCGGTTCGGAACGGTCCTCATCAGCTTTGCCGGTGCCTCCCACAACATGACCGCCACTGCGGACGCCGAGATCCCGGCGGGCAAGTCGGTGAAGGTCGTGGCCGTGGCCGGCACCAACCTCGTCGTGGCGGCCATCCCGGTGACCACTAATGAAGGAGCTAGGTCCGATGCCTGATTTCGTAACTTCCTCACCGTTTCTCGCGGTGGCCGGCGCGGTCATCATCGTCCTGATCCTAGCGTTCGTCGCCAGCCGCTATAAGGTCGCGGGTGCCAACGAGGCGATCATCGTCGCCGGCTCGCGCGGCGCCAAGGTGCACGACGAGCGCGGCCAGCCGGTCTCCCACTCGGGCGACAAGGGTGTGAAGGTGGTTGTGGGTGGCGGCACGATCGTCATGCCCTTGCTCAACCGGGTCGGCCGGCTGAAGCTGACGGCCCGCCAGATCAACGTCCAGCTCAGCGACGCCGTCACGAGCCAGGGCATCAAGGTCCAGGTGCAGGGCGTGGCCACGTTCAAGATCGGTCGCGACGTGGAGTCGCTCCGCAACGCCGCCGAGCGCTTCCTGGACGCCAAGCCGGAACAGGTCGACTCGATCGTCAAGAACGTCCTCGAGGGCTCGCTGCGATCGATCGTCGGCACGCTCACGATCGAAGAGCTCATCCGCGACCGGCAGAAGCTCCTGCAGCAGGTCCAGGATGCCGCCAAGGGCGACCTCGCCACCAGCGGTTTGCAGATCGACGCCTTCACCATCCAGAGCTTCTCGGACGAGTCGAACTACATCGAATTGCTCGGACAGCAGAGCGTCGCCACCATCACGCGTGACGCGCGCATGGTCAAGGCGACGACGGACCAGGAGGCCGCGGTTCGGGAGGCCGAGGCGCAGCAGATCAAGATCAACGCCGGCCGGGACGTCTCGCTTCGTGAGGCCGAGACCAAGACCCAGGTCACGGCCGCCCAGGCGCGCGCCGACCAGGCTGGACCGCTCGCCCAGGCCGAGGCGACCCAGGAGGTCGTGCGCAAGCAGACCGAGCTCGCCCAGCTGGAGGCCGACCGCAAGGAGAAGGAGCTGCTCTCGACCGTAGTCAAGCCGGCCGCCGCGGAGGCCCAGGCCGTGATCGCGCGAGCCGAGGGTGAGAAGCGGGCCCGCATCGCCTCCGCCGAGGCGGACGCCGAGACGACGCGGCTCGAGGGTGGCGCCGAGGCCCAGATCGTTCTCACCAAGGGCGAGGCCGAGGCCAAGGCGCTGGCCATGCGCGCCGATGCCTACAAGCAGTTCAACGAGGCCGCCATCATCCAGACCGTGATGGCCGCGCTGCCGGAGATCGTCCGTGCTGCGGCGGAGCCGATGGGGCACATCAACTCGCTGACGGTGCTGAGCTCGGACGGGGCGTCCGACATAGTCAAGAACGCGACGCGCGCGATGGTCGAGTCGACCACGGCGATCAAAGGACTGACCGGCCTGGACGTGCCCAGCCTGATTGGCGGAGCGATGGGCCGAGGCTTCGGCGATCGCCTGCGCACAGGGGACGGCGGCGACAACGGTGGCGGCGGAAGCGCCGTGAGCCGAATCAACGAGCTGGCCCACGAGGGCCTTTCCACCATGCCGGAGCGCGCCGAAAGGGGCACTTCGGAGGTGGAGGAGGTGGTGGACGACAAGGTGAAGCCCGCGGTCAAGTCCGCCGCGTCCAGCGCGAAGGCTGCTGTGTCTGACGCCAAGGCGGCGATCGCGGATGCCAAGCAGGCGGTCGCGGCATCTAGCGCCGCGTCGATCGCCGAGGCCACGGCGGCCGCGGTGGGGAAGAAGGTCGCCCCGAGCGCGGGCACTGTCTTGCAGTGGGCGCAGTGGACGGCGGACCAGCTCCGCCACGTGCCTTCCATCCAGCTCTATGGGAGCGTCAAGCTGGCCGACCTGATCGATCATGGGCCTCCCGCGGCGGTCGCGGTCTGGCGCACGGCGCAGGCGGCGATGGGGAAGGACTACGGGCAGGTGACTGTCGCCGAGCTGCTCCAGCGATTCGCGCCGTCGTCCTGAGGCCGCTGCCGTTGGGGCGCCGAGGACCGCCTTGGGCGGATTTTTACTCTGCCCAAAAAGCGGGAAGGCCCGCTTGCGCGGACCTTCCCAAGGCTGGGGTGGGGGCGTGGAGTTGAATTCAGTGGGCCTGATCGGCCTCGCATATGGTATCACACGGTTTGGCCGTCCACAAGATATAGACAGATGGGGACAAATCTGTTGAAACTTCCGATCAAGCAGGACATGGAGCCGATGCTCTCGGCCGTCGCCGGCGCCATCCCGGCGGGCGACGGCTGGGAGTACGAGCCCAAATGGGACGGCTTCCGGACCCTCGTATTCCGCGACGGCGAGGAGGTCGAGCTGGTCAGCCGGGGGGGCAGGCCGATGTCCCGCTACTTCCCCGAGGTGCTGCCCGCCTTCCGCGCCCTGCGCGACGACAGGGTGGTCCTCGACGGCGAGCTCGTGGTCGTGGGGAAGGGCGGCCTGGACTTCGGCGCCCTCCAGCAGCGCGTCCACCCAGCCGAATCGCGCGTGCGCATGCTGAGTGAGGCGACGCCCGCCTGGTTTGTGGCTTTCGACATCCTTGCCGCCGGTGGGCAGGACGTGCGCTCCCTGCCCCTCGGCGAGCGGCGCAAGCGGCTCGAGGCGCTGCTTAAAGGCGTCAAGGCGCCCATCTACATGACGCCCTACACGCGAGACCACGCGACGGCGATGCGCTGGTTCGAGCTGTTCGAGGGCGCAGGTCTCGACGGTGTCATGGCCAAGTCCTGGGCGGGCGCCTACGTCCCCGGCAAGCGGCAGTGGGTGAAGATCAAGCACCAGCGAACCGCCGACTGCGTGGTCATCGGCTGGCGCAAGTCGAGCGACGGTTCAACCCTGGGCGCGCTCCTGCTCGGCCTCTACGACAGGAAGGGAACCATCCATTACGTCGGGCACACCTCGTCGTTCAACGCTGCCGAGCGCAAAGAGCTGATCGCCAAGCTGAGGCCGCTGCAGACCGAGATTCCGGAGGAGGAATGGCGCGCGAATCCGGGTCGGATGCCGGGAGGGCTGAGCCGGTGGTCGCGCGGCAAGGACTCGGCCGACTGGGTGGCGGTTCGTCCCGAGCTGGTCTGCGAGGTGAGCTACGACAAGCTCGAGGCCGGCGAACGTTTCCGCCACGCCACGGGATTCATGCGCTGGCGCACGGACAAGCCTCCGAAGAAGTGCGGATTCGACCAGATCGCGTCAGCCGCGGAGTTCGACGTGCGGGGAATCTTCCGGAGCAAGTAGCAGCGGTCGAGCGCCCGGCCCGCCCGGCCCGTAGTAGCGCATCGCCACCCGGCCAAGCCCCGTCACGGCGACCCAGTCGAAGCCGGCGCCTGCGGCCACTCCAACCGCGAGGGGAATCACCCGCGCCGCGGCCTTCGCGGCCGTGGACGTGGCAACTCGGGCGAGGATGCGCGAGAGCACACGGCCGCCGCCGTGGGTGAGGACAATGGCCGGCATCCGGCGAAAGGCCGCCAGCGCGATACGCTCGCCGCCGGCGACCAGCACTTCCTCGCGCAGCTTGACCGCTCCGCTGGCAAGACCGACCACCAGGAGGGCCTCGACCACTCGTTCATCGGAGCCGCTCAGGTCGTGGCCGTAAACCATGGCGACGGCGAGGACGAGCTCGACCTCTTGCTCGAGGGCGTATAGAGCCTGGCTCGTGATCGTGCCAATGGCCAGCACGGTGCCCAGGCCTGGGACGATCGCGGTGGCGCCGCTCAGCGCGGCGGTGGCGGCAACCCGCCTCCTCGTGGAACGGATGAGCTCCCGCGCAAGTTGGTCATTGGTGAGGTGGGGATGGCGAGCCCTCAGCTGATGGATGTGCGCCAGGATGGCCGGCTCGCGGGCGCTGACCACCTGGGCCAGCCGCCCCAGCACGGTCCGAACCTGTGGGGGCAGGCGGTCGAGGTCCATGGACTGAGGTTACGCCTCGCGCGGCTCGCCTCCAACAACGAGATCTTGTCGCAACTTGCGGAACCCGGACGGCTCTCGTACTTGCGACCTTGTCGCAATAAGCCTTAGGCTCTTGGGGTGCTGATGGGGAGGGGCATGGCCAGGACTTTCGACGGCGCCCAGAGGGTCAGGCTGGCCGGTTTCGCCGGCGGTGTCGCCCTCCTGCACGTCGCCGGCTGGGGGCTGCTGCTGACCTACGGCGTGGGCCATCCCACGTTTCTGGGCCTGGGCGGCCTCGCCTACACGTTCGGCCTGCGCCACGCGTTCGACGCCGACCACATCTCGGCCATCGACAACACCACCCGGAAGCTCCTACAGCAGGGCCGCAAGCCCGTCGGTGTGGGCTTCTTCTTCTCGGTCGGCCACTCGACGGTGGTGCTGCTGATCGCCGTCGCCCTGGGGCTCGCGGCCAAAACGATCGTGCAGGGCGTGGTTGGCGACAACGGTCAGCTCAGGAGCATCGGTGGCGCCGTCGGCACGCTGGTGTCCGGAGGGTTCCTGGTCCTGATCGGGCTCCTCAACCTGGTGATCCTGCTCGAGATCGTGCGCGTCTACCGGCGCATGCGTAGGGGCCAGTACGACCGCGCGGGCCTGGAGAACGAGCTGGTCGCCGGCGGCATCATGACCAGGATCTTCGGCAGGCTGTTCCGGGTAATCGAGCACAGCTGGCAGATGTATCCGATCGGTTTCCTCTTCGGCCTCGGATTCGACACCGCCTCCGAGATCGCGCTGCTCGCCATCTCCGCGGGCGCCGCTGCGCAAGGACTGCCCCTGACGGCCGTGATCTCGCTGCCGCTGATCTTTGCCGCCGGGATGTCGTTGATGGACACCGCCGACGGCGCGTTTATGTCCACCGCTTACTCATGGGCCTTCGCCAGCCCGATCCGCAAGGTCTTCTACAACCTGACGGTGACGTCGCTGTCAGTGTTCGTGGCGCTGTTCGTGGGCGTCGTGGAGCTGGCGCAGATCCTGATCCAGATCCTTCACCTGCACGGTCCGCTGTTTCAGGCGATCGCGAACTTCGACTTCATCGGCAAGGCGGGCTACGTGATCGTCGCCGCCTTCATCGCCACCTGGGTGGTGGCGTTCGCCATCTACAAGGTGCGCCGGATCGACGAGCGCTGGGCTGCGCTGATCGACGACGTAGCGTAGAAGTCAGCTGAGTCCGTAGACGCGCGCGGCGACCGCGCCGAAGACGTCCTCGCTTCCGCCAACCACCGACCCCACCATGTCGACGACGCGCTGGTAGCTGGAAGCCATCAGGCACACGGGCCAGTCCGAACCGAACATGCAGCGTTCGCGTCCGAACCACTCGAGCACGAGCTCGATGTAGGGCCGGAGCTGGTCAGGCGTCCAGTCCTTCCAACTTGCTTCCGTGACCAGGCCCGAGAGCTTGCAGGTGACGTTGGGCAGCTCGGCCAGCGGTGCCATCGCGTTCTCCCAGTCGCGATCGCGGGCGCCTGCTGCGATGCGCGGCTTGGCCGCGTGGTCGAGCACGAACCGCATCTCGGGGTGGCGGCGCGCCGTCTCCACCGCCGCGGGCAGCTCGCGGGCGCGAACCAGAAGGTCGTAGACGAGGCCGGCCGCGCCCACCGCGGCTATCCCGCGCTGAACGTCGGCCCGGAGCAACCACGCGTCGTCCGCCTCGTCCTGGACCTGGTGGCGGACGCCGACCAGCTTGCGCCCGCCCGGGGCGGCCTTGAGGTCTTCGATGAGGCTCGCGGCCCGGCGATCCATCAGGTCGATCCAGCCCACCACGCCACCGATGAAGTCGTGCTCCGCGGCGGTGGCCAGGAACTCGCGCGTCTCGCTGACGCCGGCCACGGTCTGGACCAGCACTGTGCGATCGATCGCTGCCGCCTTGATCAGCGGCTCGAGCTCAGCCGGCCCGAATCGCCGGCGGATGAAGTCGAGCTCGTCACTCATCCATGGGTACGTGCGCCGCGCCGGGTCCCAGAAGTGGTGGTGGGCGTCGACGCGCACCGTCTAGGGGGTGGGAGCCTCAGCAGGAAGCAGCCGCTCGGACTTCAGCTCGTCCCACAGCGCGGCCGGGATCTCGGTTTCGAACATCCGAACCGAATCTTGCATCTGTTCGACCGATCTGCAACCGACCACGACGGTTTGCACCGCGGGGTGGCCCAGCGGAAACTGCACCGCCGCGGCGCGCAGCGGAACGTCGTGACGCTCGCACACAGCACGAATGCGCTGCGCGCGATCGATCAGCTCGGCGGGTGCGTCCGCGTAGTTGTAGTGCGCTCCCGGCTTCGGATCGCCCAGGATGCCGCTGTTGTAGACGCCGGCGGCGATGATCGCCACGCCTCGCTTGACGCACGCGGGCAGCAGCTCTTTCAGGGCCACCTGGTCCAGCAGGGTGTATCGGCCCGCGAGCAGGAAGCAGTCGAAGTCCGCCTCCTCGGCGAACCGGGTGAGCATCTCCGCCTGGTTCATGCCTGCGCCGACGGCGCCGATCACGCCTTCCGACCGCAGCTTGTCAAGCGCGCGGTAGGCGCCATGCAGGGCGTCGTAGAAGTGGCTGTCGGGGTCGTGGATGTGCAGGATGTCCAGGCGCTCGATGCCGAGCCGCTCGCGGCTCTCCTCGACCGAGCGCATAACGCCGTCATATGAGAAGTCGAATACGGGGTTGACCGGCGGCGTGCCGAAGAACGACTGGCCGGGTTCGGGCGGAGCGTCCGCGCGCAGCAGCCGTCCAACCTTGGTCGCCAGCGTGAACTCCTGCCGGGGCTTGCCGCGCAGCACCTTGCCTGTGCGTTGCTCGCCGAGGCCGTAGCCGTACAGCGGGGCAGTGTCGAAGAAGCGGATGCC
>Ga0073928_10007150_pt1 | contig 14655 bp, 15 predicted proteins | sample PaiPotPPA55metaG_FD_76969 | JGI IMG/M metagenome (GOLD analysis project Ga0073928, IMG submission 76969) | Iron sulfur acid spring bacterial and archeal communities from Banff, Canada, to study Microbial Dark Matter (Phase II) - Paint Pots PPA... ... | reverse complement strand
TGAGATAGCAGGGACCTTTCCATCCCTGCGGATTTCGCGTCACTGTCGTCCATGGACTGCATAACAGGTTGCGTTCGCCAATCAGATAATCGAGGTAGATCGGCGTGTTGATGATCTTGTAATCGTGTGCAAGATCGCGCAGTCGTTTGAATTTGCGAGGCATCTCCTCGTTTTTGAGATAGATATCGTTTTCGAGCACCTGGTAGTGATACCCGGGGGTCAGCAACATACCATCAACACCCAGGTCATCTAAAAACTTGATAAGCTCTTCCATCTCTTCTGCGCTGGTTTCGCGGTAAATGGTAGAATTGGTCTGCACCCGGTAACCCTTGCTCTTGAGCAGCTTAATCATCCGCACGCAAACATCGAAGACGCCATTGCGGGCGACGATACTATCGTGCGTCTCACGCATGCCATCGAGATGAATGTTAAAGCTCAGGTAGGGACTGGGCGGAACGTGCTTTACGAATCTCTCCAGTAGCAGTGCATTGGTGCAGATCATCACGTGCCGCTTGTCGCCGAGCAGAGCAGTGGTCAGAGGCACGATATGTTTATACATTAGCGGCTCGCCGCCGCAGATTGAGACGATCGGAGCACCGGCCTCGGATGCCGATGCTAGCGCTTCATCCAGCGGCATTTGATCGCGAATAGTGTCTTTGTATTCGACGATCCGGCCGCAGCCGACGCATGCGAGGTTGCATGCATGCAGTGGCTCCAGCATCAGCACGAGCGGAAAATATTTTTCACCGTTACGCTTCTTCAGCCGCATATAGCGGCCCAGATCGAGCATTTGTCTGAGCGGCATCCGCATGAATCACAGACTCCTGGCTACCTATCCGGACTATCTGGCAACCTATCCGGACTATGGGGTTCGCTCGCCTGCCTCAAATTCAGGCGTATCGCCGAATAGCCATTGTCGAAGCATGTTCATCCCGGTTTCGAGGTCGGTGGACCTGCTGCCGAGAAACATATGCGCGAGCAACAAGCCATTAAGCGTAGCGAGCAAAAATGCTGCAGCGGCTGTCGGCGGAAAGCCACATGCGCACATGCCCTTGGCTTGGGCCCGGCCGATTAAATCCGTCACCAGGGTTCTGTACCCCTCATAAAGCGCCAGCACCTGGTTAGACAGCGAATCTTTGGTTTTTTCATCGTGGAGTATCTGAGCGACGAAAAATCGAATGGAGCTGGCGTTTTCACGAACGAACAGCAGGTAAGATTCGATGAGCTTTAGCAGTTGAGCTTTCTCGTCCAGTGCACCGGCTTCTTCAGCGAAATCAATGACGTAGGGCTCCAGCAGCTTGCCGAGAACCGCAACAAACAGTTCCTCTTTACTCTTAAAATGCCAAAAAATCAGCGCCTTGCTAACCCCCGCCCCCCGTGCCACCTCCGCCATCGAGGTCTCATGAAAACCGCGCGTCGCAAACAAATGGGTCGCCGCCTTTAGGATCTCGTCGCGGGAATCCTGTGCGTGGGATTCGCCAGAACCCGAGCGCGATTCGCCCTCGGTCATCACTTCGTGCTCAACCGGCGCGATCGGTTGCCGAGGCTCCCTCGATGCGCCCTGCACTCACGGAGGTGCCGGGGACCAAGGGCAGTTTCGACAAACATCGCCGCTAACCTCGCGGTCAATTCGCAGTTTAACCGTGCCGAGCAGAAAGTCAACAGCGCCTAAAGTTGCTGGTTATTCGCCGCTATCCGGAAAAATTGAGCACCACGGCACGGCCATCTTGGGCGGCGGAGCGCTCTGCGGCGACGGTCAATGTCAAGGCAGTCGCGGCCTCACGGAGGTTCACTCTAGCCAGGTCAGCGCGGGGGCCATGATTCAGAACTTGCTCATAATCAGCCGCAGCCGCCATAAACCATCGAGCATGATAAGAGTCTTCGGCGGCGTCATTTACTGAACAATCGTCGAACCGCCCCGATCGCTCGGTCAGAACGATCTTTCCGCTTTCGATTTCGAGCAGCCCTGCCGTGCCAACGATTATCGCTGTCGTTCGCCGAACCGGTGCGTCCCACGTCAGTAGTACGTTGACCATTCGATCGCCCGGGAACGCAATTCTCAAATCGGCGAAATCGTTGACTCCGCTATCCCGGTCGAACCGAAGATAGCTCGAGACGGATAAGGGTTCATCGCTGCCCATGAGCCAATGCGCCAGGTAGAAGGCATGCCAGCCATGGTCGATGAGAATTCCTCCGCCCTTTTTCGAATCCAAGCGCCAGCCGCCCCCAGCCGCGTTCGGATCCCTCCCGGCCGGCTCACAGCGCATGCGAATCAGCGAAACGTACTGAACCTGCCCCAGTCGACCGGCGGAAATCAGCTCATGTGCGCGCCGGTAGGCTGGGGAATACTTCCAGTTGTGGACACACAGCAATAAACGGTCATTGTGCGCCGCCAAGCTCGACAGTTGCGCCAATTCGCCGGTACTAAGGCATAGCGGTTTTTCGACGATCACGTTGACACCTGCTTCAAGGGCAAGTTTCGCTGCAGTGGCGTGAAAAGCCGGGGGACTCGCGATATCGAGGAAGTCCAGTGCTTCGCCATCCAGCATCAACTCAAGATCATCATAGACTCTAACGTTCTTGATCAGGTTGATAGCGTGATGGCGCCGCACCGCAACCGGATCATGGATCGCGACGATACTGATCCCGCGCCGCGACAGCCATCCAGGCAGATGTGCGCGCGCGGCTACCGCACCAAACCCCGAAATCGCCCCACGCAGCGTCATGGGCCGCTATCGGCCTCCGCGGCGGATAAACTCCACCGTGTTCCTTTAGCCCACATGCTCGTCCTATCCAGGATGGGGTTTCCCTTTTGCACGCGCGGATGGTACCACAGGTGCCAGTTCAAGGAAGCCAAGATTTCGTTTTTCGCTGATGAAGTTGCACTCTGCATTTGCGAAAGTCAGACTGCAATCGATTGCACGGGGGCTGCTAGGGCTTTTGTTAGCGCGTACACGACAAATTTTGCCAATTAACCGGTAGTTATCAGCAACACTCGAGTAATTCCACTCGCCTCTGCCCGATGGTTCACGGTTCAGCACAGTAAAAGATGCCCATCGGCACTATTGACTCGTAGAGACCGGTCAGCCTAGAAGTCACAGCTTAGGTCACCAGTAACGATGCTGGAACGCCGTCTTGCGTTCCCGGGGGGCTGAATTGAGACAGAAACTCCTTATTTCCATTATTTTGCCGCTTTTGATGGTTTGGCGCGGGTTCGCAAGCACAGCAGCAAGCAAGACGTTGTCGGAAACCGATTTGGTCAGGTTGCAGGCAGGTGGAGTACATTACGGTGGGTTAAGTTCGTTCGCCGCAAAGTTTCTGGAGCATAAGCAAATTCTTGCACTGACCGGCGATTACGCACGTTGGTCGGCAACTTTCCAGCAAGTTTATTACATGCGCTTGGGGTGGCCAAAGCCCCCTGGCGAAATTGGCAGTTGCGCGACGTTGACGTTATCGATGTGCGCGCGTTCCGAGCCAGCGGGCGGGTTATTGCTGTGACAGACCCGTAATCTTCGAAGACTCAGAAATTACTATGCGTTATGGGAAGACGCGTACGATAAGAATATGCGTTTTTGGAAGATGGCTTTATTGGCTCAGCGAATAGTCAATACACGGTTGCTTGGAGGCGTTCCAGGGGCGTTTGCGTCGACAGCTTGGGACCTCGAAAATCGCCACCGGACGAATGCTTCCACACAAAGCAGAGACGGCCGTGATGTATTAGTAGCACTTCGATATTCCCGCCCAATACAGGAACTTTGTCGCATACTCTACACCGGCTGGACTTGCGGAGGTCATGCAGTAGAGCATCTGCGACGGCTCAGGTGATCCGGGAGTTAACGAACGTAGCAAACGCGCGCCCGCGTCTTCGTAACCGAACCGTAAGTTCACTTAGCGTGTAGCGATTCCAAAGTGATCATGTCGACCGTTGGCCCCATTGGTGACGTCGTGCGAATCTGAATTCCGCCCTGCTGTCCAAGTTGGCCCGTGGTCGACTCTCTCGAAGTTCAGTGAAGGAGGCGGAAATCTTGGAGAATCAACTTTCCTTCAACCTCTCTGAGCTGCATGATAACCCGTTCGGCCAGACTGCCGCTGCACACTATCCATACCTGAGTTCATCGTTCCGCGAAGCACTTGGGGCACTATATTACGGCTTAGAGTACGGCAATCGCATCCTGATGCTTACCGCAGAGCCGGGGCTCGGGAAGACGACGCTGTTACGCCATTTTGAACGCCGCAGGCAAGACGGCCGTACTCTCTTCGTTTCTGCCGGCCACCAGAGGGGCCCGGATGTGTTGCGCAAACTGCTCACTGAAATCGGCGGCACGGCAGCGAGCGATGATTTGCCTGGGATGTGGGTGCGAGTCGACGAGATACTTACCGGTGCATCGGAAGTCGAAGACCCTTTCATACTGCTCCTCGATTATGACCAAAACGGCGCAGGGTGCGCTCTGGAAATACTCCGTCATCTCGCATGTCTCGAATCGTTCGAAACACGGGTGCTAAGAGTAGTCATCGCCGTTTCCCCCGAGGTTGGCGAGGAGTTTCAACGTTCGGAGTTCGCAGACGAGATTCGGCGCGTGCCGCTCTCTCCCTTAACGGCTGCAGAAGTAGAAAGCTACATTGATTACCGGCTGCGCCTGGTTGGATGGAGAGGCAACCGGCCGTTCACGGCCAGCACGAGCGCGTCGATTGCGGAGAGGAGTACTGGGAGACCGTCAGCGATTAACGAGATTTGCTTAAATCTTCTGCGAGACCCTGCCAAATCGGAGGGTCGCCGTCCCGATAGTGCGAGCCCGAAAGAAGACTCCATCTCAAACGAATATTATGTCGATATGTCTGCTTCGCAATCGCACATTACGGCGACTGCGCATTTACTTAACCGTCGAACGGCTGCGCTAGCCTGTATATTTCTCGCGCTGGTCCTCACGGTGGCAGGTCTTTGGTATCGAAGCGCTACTAGGACGCATGCCGCAAAACACGCTACCGCTGAAATAACGGCGCCGTTTGCCATTCCCCTCCATTATGCTGTCCTCCACGATGCGCAACCTCAACGGTTGCCAAATCCGGCCTACGCCCCAATGGCGAACGGAATTCGCAGCAACGGCTTGGCACGCGACGCTACAGCAGATCCGGCGTCGGAGCCAGCCCGAGATCGAAAGACGGTTCGACTATCACGGATCGCATCGCCGCCAGCTTCGGTGCTGCTTTCAGCAACACCAGGACAGGTGATAACACACGATACCGTTGCTGTGCGCCTAACCAGCGCGGTACAGGCACGTCCCGCCGCGCCGACGACAGTCGTGCTGAACAATACTGGAAGCCATTCGGGGGAAGCCATTGCTAAGATGAATCACGTAACCGAGCAACTTTCACCGATTGCGGTACCGCACCGTGTGTCGACCTCTTCACCAGTGCCACAACAGACCACAGCAAGTCACCCAACAGCCGTCCGCGGAGCAGACGTCGCTGCACGAGATCGCAGCAGACACACGGAGGAGATGGCCGCCTATCAGATTAGACTCGGTGACGCGTACATGAATGTCGGCGACTATGATAAAGCGCTCCGCAGCTTCTCAAGTGCAATTGCCTACACATCGAACGATAAACAGTCGGAAGAAAAGTTCCAGGATATGGCCGCCTATGAAATTAGACTAGGTGATGCGTATATGAACATCGGTGACTACGACAAAGCACTGAGCAGCTTCTCCCGAGCGATAGGCTTTGCACCCGACAATAAAGACGCCAAACAAAGGGTCGAACGTGCACGCCGAGCAGAGGCTGCGGAGGAAAACACCTTGAAGTAGAGTTGGCCTCTCGCCTTTTGAAACAGATCTGATTCAGAAATAATGCTCCGCTTTCCAGGAGAGTCATGGACGAAAAATACTCAGCTCAAACACCGCGTGGCGCGTCGATCCCGAAAACCGTTCAATCTCAGCCCGCGGGAACCGAGGCGGGAGGCGTCTCGCCGAAGATTAACGGTGCGGTTGATTCCGGCACCCAGAGAGCCAGCGTAAGCGATTCCTCGCCAGCGTCAACACCGAAGGCGGAGAAGACGAAGCAATCCGGCGGCCTGACCGAGGTGCTGGAGGCTTCGCGTGCTGAGCTTGACAGGTTACTGGCGGAGACCGAGAAGATTCACGAGCGCAGTTGGCGCGTAATTCACACGCTTTTGGAGGACTCACAACTGAGGGCTTCACAAGCAGTGGATGCGTGTTTGGCTGGTTTTGAAAAAGAGATCCAGAACCGCGTTAATAGCGAGATGGCGATGATGCTCCAGAACTTCGACGTCGAAGCTGGCGCTCGATTAGCAGCGCGTCTCGATCAGGCGCTCGCGACCGCGAAGCAACGACAGCGCAGCATTGAGCAGGACCTCGCCGTGGCCGTTGCCGAGAACCGAAAGCAATTGGATCAAATGTCCACCGCCGCCGCAGATGGACTACGAGTGCGCGAGCAGAGCCTGCTGGGAGACTTGCAAAAGGAGGCTGAAAGACAGCTCGGCGAGTTAGCCAAAAACGCGCAACAGATAAGCAGTAACATCCAACATCTTGGCGAGAGCCTCGGCACCGAGCTCAAACAGCGTATGGAGGAAGCCGTCGGGGTTTTTCAATCGCGAATCGAGCAGGCATGGCAAGAAGTCGTGGGGCGGGCGGAGAAGCGAATTGCTGAGACAGCGCATACCTGTACTGTCGAGCTTGCCAAGCAGGCTCGAGAAGTGGTTGATCGGGAAATGTCGGAGTTTTTGAGCCAGGCTCTTCGGCGCTTTGATCGCTCGTCGGGCTCGAGATCGTCGTCAAATCAAAACAGCTAACTTTTTCTTTCGTATCGGGTAAGATCGGGGAAGAACAGATTGGGACCTCTTTTTCATTACCTGGGATGATTCTCAATTAGCCGTTTACACGACTAGAGCTTTGATGGTGCGAAAACCGCATGCTCCCGCTCGCTCGCGAGTGAGAGGGCACTGCCCGACACGAGTTTTGTTTTTGTGACTCAGGATTCCATTGTGGGCGCCAGCAGGCGCGCGAATTTCGTTCTTAACGCCTGGCGGTTTCTCGAGCTAGGCGCGCGTGATGTACTGTGCCGCATTAGAACAACCCCTTGCGATGAGTGCTCGCAACCGATCCACTGGTGGAATCGCCGCGTTTGGGTGGTCAACGGCGAGCGCTGCGCTCATCTGCAATGCTGGAACGGGCAGCTATTTTTAAAAGCATACGTTCAACGTATGGCCGAACAGATTCGGCATTCTGCCCAACGTCGCGCTCAATCCAGCGATAACGACTGCGCTTATCCCGAACTGCGAGAATTGCGCTCATCCGCTCGCGCAATCCGAGAAAGAGTTGAACGGGTGGAAGCACAACTGCAGCAAGCCGAAGAACTCGCCGCCAAAATGCGTGGCGGGGTCAGGAATAATGGCAAATTACCCAACCGTTCTAGAGGGCTCGGTGCATCGGGGCCTGACCCACGGGCGTTAAGAGACGGTTAATCGACAATAAGCTAAACTAGTCACAATGGAGCACACCGCAGCCTACAATGCGTGTAAAGGCTGTTGATACGGATCGACAACCTCGGCACCATCCAGCTCGCATCCGGAATTCTAGTCGAGTTCACTCACCAGTCCAACGCGGCAGCCATTTGCCGCTTATGCCATTTCGGATCACCGAGATAGTTGAACAGCGTGCGTGATAGCTGGGTGTGGGGCACCAGTCCGTATTCGAGCGACGATCCAATTCCAGCGTGAACTTCATGGGCGGCGTTGCACGCCTCAATATGCGCTTCAGCGGTAACCGCCTTGGCCAGGTGCACGTTTGCAACTGCTGGCCGTCTCGCATCCAGTTTCCAGATTGCTTCCCAGGTGGCCCATCGCGCCGCATCGAGGTGATTCACTAATCGAATGATATGATCCTGCACCCGTTGGAAACGGCCGATGGGAACACCAAACTGAACTCGCGTCTGGCTATATTCAACGGACATTTCAAAGATAGCTTGAGAACTACCGACTTGATATGCACATAATATTGGCAGTGCACGTTGCATTGCGCTGGTCAGCGCTACCCAACCTTGGTTCTCACGCGTGGAGAGCAATCCCTCAACTGGAATCTCAACGTCATCGAAAAGAACTTCAGCCTGCCAACCAATAAAGCCAGGGAGGAGGCGTACGGAGACGCCTTTGGAACGTTTATCGAGCAGTAGGAGACTGGTGGCATGGAGCGCAGGTCCGGTACGCACCGCGACAATGAGATGGGTCGCTGCGGCCGCATCACTGACAAACAGCTTGACGCCGTTAAGCCGGTAGCGATCACCGTGGCGCTCAGCCGCCAGTGCGATGCCCTGCGGTCCCCATGAGCGTTCGGGCTCAGTGATTGCGACGGAGAAGATCTCCTCGCCACGCACGATCGCAGGCAGGCAGCGGCGACGCTGTTCCTCGGTGCCAGCTTCGAGAAGTACCATCGCGCTCAGGACGCCGGAGCTGAAAAACGGTCCTGGCAACGGACCACGGCCGAACTCCTGATAAAGTACGGCCGCATCGGTCAGCGATGCACCACTACCGCCGTACCGTTCCGGGATGAGCAGGCCAAGCCAGCCTAGCTCGGCGATGGTTTTCCACATCTCCGGCTCGTAGCCAAGTTCGGATCCTTGTAGCGCAACAATTTTGCTCCGCGCCGCGCGGCGCTCCATAAAGCTGCGGACGCTTTGTTCAAGCATCCGCTGGTGTTCGTTTAGCGACAGATCCACGGCCGAACTCTCCTGGACTCGCGTTATACGATCTTGCCGGCTGCCTGGCGGGTGGTCCGTCCGATCCCAATCCGCCGCGCCATTTCGACCTTCTGAATGTCAGCAGTCCCGCCGGGATGCACGGCCACAATCCCATTGCGCTGCTGGCCTTCCAGGAATCCTTCATCTGAGCCCCAGCGCGGGTCAGTAGTCAGTGCCGCCGGTCCCACCGCCTCGAGTATTGCGCTTGTCATCCAGAGTCCGGCGTACTTGTGATATAGGGAGGCCTGCGGACCTTCGTATGATTTTGGCTGCTTGGCATAAGTTAACCAGAAGTTACGCAATCCGAAAAGGCGGCCAACCTCGCCCCTGATATAGATATCGGCCAGGAGGTCGCGGACGTCCTGGTGCGCAGTCAGAGGCTGGCCATCACGATAGTTCTTCTGGCAATAACTGAGTAATCCCTCCCATAGGCGATTGCGGCCGACATGACCGCCGCCGCCGTGCTCCAGTTCAAGATGGGTCGAGGCAACCTTCCAGCCGTTATTTTCGCCGCCGACCAGGCAGATTGCGGGAACGCGCACGTCTTCAAAGAAGATGGTGTTCTTATGGCCGTGCTCGCCTCCGCCTCCGCCGCTGCCCAGTAGTTCCATCGGCTGAACAGTGATGCCCGGCAGGCTCGCATCAACCATGAACCAGCCCAGGTTTTTGTGGCGCTCAGCGTCGGGATCAGTGACCGCGAGCGTCCACATCCAGTCAGTTCCATTGGCGCTGCCGATAAATATTTTCTGGCCGTTGAGGACGTATTCGTCGCCCTCCCGGATGGCGCGCATTTTAACGCCTGCCAGATCGGAACCTGCGCTCGGCTCTGACAGCAACTGCCATACACGCACGTCGCCGCGGTAGATGGGCCGGAGAAAAGCCTCCTGCTGCTCTTCCGTCCCCCACACCGCGATAGTGGGGGCGCCCATCGTCGCGCCACTGTCGTAAAACGGCGGCAGCGAAAGATCGCATCGATCGGCTTCCTCTTCGAGGATGATTGCGTGGTCGACGTCGAGTCCGCCACCACCATACTGCTTGGGCGCAGTAGGGAAGAGCCAACCTTTGCCGCCGAGTTTTCGGCCCAACTCGCGTCTCAGCTGATAATTTTCGTACGATTCGGCGGCCGAAGCTGGTTCACGGGTAATGCCCGCCGGCACATTGGCCTCGAACCAGGCGCGCACTTCAGCGCGGAAACGCTGCTGCTCTTCGGTATAAGTCACTTCAAAGTCCATTTTTTCACCATAGAGTGGCCGCAGGCTTTTGCCTGTGCTGTGGCGACGACAGGCAGAACTGTCCCGCTATCTGCAATACGTCCGTTCCATTCAAGCCTGATCGACGCGCAAGCGAGTTAATCGGAGTGTCTTGATTAACCACTTTCCATCGATCTTCTCATAGGTTTCATGATAATGACCCCACCCGTGCAGGGTCCTGCGACGTGATCCTTCCGGCCACCAAATCAGATCCTCCATCGCAAAGATGGCGCGTCCTGTCGTCGGGGAAGTCACTTCGACCTCGGGCATATGGCCGTGATGAACAGTGATCGCCGGTTCGACTGTTTTGCGGACGAACGTCACGATGTTGGCCCGTCCGGAGGTCGACCAATCGGCCGAATTACCTCCGGGCGGCGAATAATCGGCCGTAGCGTTGGGCGCAAATACCGCCTCGAAACCCGCCCAGTCTTTGGTGTCCATGCAGCGGAAATACCGGGCCTTGAGCTGCTTGATTTCTTCGATCGCCAGAAGTTGTTCTGACTCAGTCATAAGCCTGACCTCCGGCAGCGATTCCCCGGACCAAACCTAGCACAGTCCCGACGTTACCGTGGAATGAAGTGAATGAAGTAACACTCCTCGAAGAAGGTTGCAGGCAGTCGCTGTGCGTGCACGTTATACTCTAGCGTCCACGAAATCGCGGCGAACGTTTTTCGCGGAAGGCGCGGATGCCCTCGGCTAAATCTTCGGTCTGCTGAGACTGAGTGACGGCCTCGCCTTGATGACGATAGGCGACCCCCGGGGGCGCTTCCCAACCGTTCACAATCGCCGACTTGGTGTAGGCGAGGACCAGCGTCGGCCCCTCCGCCAGTTCGCGCGCTATGCTCATCGTCTCTTGCTCCAGCCGTTCCAGCGCGACGACCCGGTTCACCAGGCCCCAGCGTTCTGCCTCTTGTGCTGAGAGCACCGGCGCGAGCAGTGCCCATTCCATTGCTTTGCCGAGCCCGACGAACTGCTGCAAAAGATTGGTGCCGGTGCCGATGCCGCGTTTTGAAAATGGAATCGACATCGTCGCGTTGTCTGCTATTACGCGCAAGTCGCAGCCCAACGCGAGATTGAAGCCGGCACCATGCGCATGACCATTGATCATGGCGATGACCGGCTTGGATAGCGCTCGCATCGACGCGATTATCAGAGGCCATCGGCCCTCGCCCTGAACATACTGCTTGATCGGATCGGCGAAACGGCGGTCGGGCTCTCCCGGTTCCGACATGCCACGAAGGTCGTCGCCGGCGCAGAATGCGCGTCCGGCTCCGGTCAGCACTACGACGCGAACCTCCGCATCACGATCGCAGTCCTCAAGCGCATCCAGCAATTCGACGCCGACACGCACGTTGAGCGCGTTCAGCCGTTCGGGGCGATTGAGAGTTAGGCGGCAAATCGCCGCCTGGCGCTGAACGAGGAGATATCGATATTCCATGATTGCACCGTCACGCTGATCCAGTACCCGGTCATCAATAGCATCTCCGGCCGGTCATCATCACCTCAGCTCCTCCGCAACCCAAGCGAGAGGGATAGTCGCCACGAGCGGGCGATTGGACGAATAACTGAGCCGTTCGTGGTTTTAACGACTGCTTCCTCCAGCGTAAATAGGTAGCGCGAATCGCAGCTAAACGTTGATGACCGGCAGCACAATATGGGAGGGACGGTCACTATCGTGGTGAATAGTGTTATCGGCCACGATTATGCCGCCCGGCTCGCCTAACGGTCCGCCGGTGTTCGGATTAACGTCGAAGCGAGGGAAATTCGATGTAGAAATGTCAACGCGGATTCGATGGCCTCCCTTGAAGACGTTGCTGGTTGGATAAAGCGGGAACCTGAGCTGGTAGACCTCATTTGGCGCCATCAGCTCCGGTTTGGTGAACGAGTCGCGGAATCGCAAGCGCATGATCGAGTCTGTGAGGTTCAACGCGTATCCATCTGGATAATCGGCGCTAGTGGGATACACGTCGATCAGCTTGACAGTGAAGTCGGTATCGGGGGCGGACGACGATACCCACAGACTGACGGTGATTGGACCAGTGACTTCGAGGTCGCGTTGCAGCGGCTCGCTCTGAAACACAACCACGTCGGAGCGTGCGGCGAGAGGCAGCGGATCAAGTGCTTTGATGGCAGCTGAGAGGCTTGCCCCGCCGCGTTGGTCCACCGCCGGGCATGATGGTCGAATCCGACCGAGATATTGCCGCCGACAGTGGGCACCGGGTCGCGCGGGTCGAACCGATAGGTGGTTGCAGCGAATCGCACTTCCGGCTTCTGGGTTGAAAGTTCGCCGCCAGCAGGCAGATAAAAGGATGTATTGCGAGCCCGCGCCAAGGGCCATTCGCGCTCAGAACGCCAATATCCGCCATGATCAATGCGGCCCGCCGGCCCAGTACGTCGTATATTTTGCGGCCGCTGCCAGTGCCCATCGCGAAGATCCGCACTGCCGATTCGTCCATCGTGCCGGTATCGAGCTGCTTGATCCATTGGTCGAACCATCGCAGGCGCAGGCTGTCGTACGAATCGATCGCATCCGGACCTAAGTAGACATCGCCTGCCCATTCCTCGTCGGCGCGCACGCCATGCAGCCATGGACCCATGATCAGCCGGTGGGGGCTTCGCTTGAGGGCGCTCAGCGCGATGAAGTTATCGCTGGTTGCGCGCGCATAAGAATCATACCAGGAGCCGAAATGGGTTGTGGGGACGTCGGAATGCTGTTGGTAATGGTCGCGCATCGCGTAGCCACGCTCTTGCCAGTATTCCGTGGCGGGCCAGGCGCGCGGCAGGTCCAACAGGCTGTACTAATGAATCCGCTCACAGATACGCGTCAAGAGCTCGGCGGTGCGTATGAGACCAAACTCCTGCACCTCTTCCGCGCCGAAACTCGATGCTCCGGCCTCGGTGACCCACACAGGTAAATTGCTGGCCGCGCTGATTTCCGCCGCCTTGTCCGGCCATTGATCGATCGGCCAGTGGTTCCAGTCGAGTGGAAACCCGTGCACCGCGACCACGTTGAGTGAATCCAGAACGCCCTGATTTCGCAAGTTCAAAATAAAGTTCGAATCGATCGGTGAGATTCCACCCAGCACCCGCAGCAATCGGGGCGCCTCTTGAGCTACCGCGCTGGCTGCCATCCGGGTCATCGCGCTGTACAACCTCCACTCCGGGTCGAGTTCCAGATCCCAATGCGACTTGTTGTCGGGTTCGTTCCATAACATTACCGCTTCTATCATGTGTTCGCACTTGCTGTACGGCGGAAGAGCCTGCAGGCCATTCCACTCGCCCTCTCGCTCGGAGCACTGGAATCAGGAACCAGGTCAGAGGATCTTCTCGAGTATGCGATGATCGTATACTCGCGGCTTTGAGCATGCACATGGCATTATACCCATTGCAGCATCGGCTTGTTCTCGTCTGATTAACTGCTGGCGGCTTCACAGCGGCATAGATAGACCTCTTCTTCGGGGCGGTCGAAGAGCTCGAATCCGGCGGTTTGCAGCATAGCCTCGACACAAGCACGATTCGGAATCCGCCAGTTTGTGGGGTCGCCGGCGTAGCAATCTCGAATAAAGTGCAAGCGCGGAACGCCAGGCCGCTCAAATATAGCGGTCTCACTGAATGGATAATCCTCGTTCAGCTTGAGTGCCTGAGCACTCCCGCGCAACATCGATTGGAAAAGCAGCAGATCCTTGGCGACGTACCGGCGGATTGGATCCAGGCGAGCAGCGGATAGCGAAGATGATAAAGCACGCCCATGAAGATGACCAGGTCAAAGCGTTCGCCGAGCCGCTCGACATCATAGACTGACAGATTGCTGAACTCGATCTCCTGTTCGCAGACCTCAGCGGCAAAGCGTGCCTGCGCCAAGGTAATGCTCGTCAGGTTCCATCGTAACCACGCGCCGCGCCCCGCGGCGCTTCATCTCGATCGAGTAAAAACCACTGCTGCAGCCGATATCAAGTACGGTTTTACCCTCGAGGCTGGCTGGGAGAGTATGGGCGAAACGCTTCCACTTAACCGCCGGATAATCTCCCAGAAAATGGGTGGGGGCGGTTTTACCACCGTGCAAATCAAGATTATGAAACCAATTTCCCAATTCCTTGACGGTGCGCGAAATCTCGTCGCGCGAGAAGCGTGGACTTGTGCCTTGCATCCGGGGCTGCTCTTTCATTGCGTAGCCATTAAGCGAACCTTAATTCACAGACAATTCGTGACACGCGGCTAATTACTTTAAGGGTTGGCGCTAGCTGGCGCATGCGAGTCGACCTGACGGGAACAATCTACTTCGCCAGATAAGATTCGTGCTGCGGTGCGCGCGTTTCAGCTCCGTGGCAACGCCGCTTAGAAAATGGGCATTGCCATGATTCCAGTCGGAAAGCAGCGAATGGCAGAATATCGCTATACGCATACCGTGCCGCTGCCCTCCAGTAACTCTCGGTAAACACCCAGGGATTGCTGCGCCATTCGGCCAAGCCCGTATTGACGCGCACGTTGGCGGGCGCACGCGACCAATTTTTGGCGAATAGTTCGATCGCCCACTAGCAGGTTGTTGAAAAACTAGTGAATTTAATTTCCGCATACTTCGTCTGAGGTGGAGGATGTAGTGGGGCAGGAGGAAGAGGCGGATGCGCGGTGAGGAACGGCGGCAACGGTCGATGTT
>Ga0073928_10007149_pt1 | contig 14658 bp, 13 predicted proteins | sample PaiPotPPA55metaG_FD_76969 | JGI IMG/M metagenome (GOLD analysis project Ga0073928, IMG submission 76969) | Iron sulfur acid spring bacterial and archeal communities from Banff, Canada, to study Microbial Dark Matter (Phase II) - Paint Pots PPA... ... | reverse complement strand
TGAACACGTTGCCCTGGACATTGGGAGGGAACAGGCCGCCACGGTAGACGCCCGGGCCGCAGTTGGCGGTGCAGGCGCGCAGGGTGCCATCGTCGCGGAGGATGCCTTCCTGATAGCCGCGGTTCACGCCCGGAGTCGGGTGGCTTGGCCAGACCGTCTGGTTGAGCATCACCTTGACGTTCGTCGCGCTCGTGCCCGGCCAATTCGGGTTTCGCAGGAAATAGGGAGCGGGCAGCAGGTTGGCCCGCAGGAGGTCTTCGTTGTAGTCGAAGTAGAGCCGGCCGAAGTCGTCCTGTGTCAGGCCCCACTGTCCGTGCGGCTCAGTCGCCTCGGCGGCCCACTTGCCGCCGCGAAACCGAAGCCGCTTGCTGTAATTGGCGGCGTAGATCCAGTTGTCGAGGTCGGGCGTCAGGCCGTTGGCCAGGTATTCGGGCTGACCGCCGCGACTGCCGAAGTCGGAGGCAACGGCGATCTTCTCGCCCGCCTTGCCGTCAATCTCTTTGCAGAACCATATATTCGGCGGCTCGCCAACCAGCGCGCCGCCTCTGGCCGGCAGCACCGCCCGCGGCATCACCAGGCCGTCCAGAAAGACCGTCGCCTTGTCATATCTTCCATCCACCTTGGTCGATTCCAGGACTTTGATTCGTCCGGTCGGCTGGTCCTCGCCGGTCCCTTCCATATCGTGCATGTACCCGCGCATCTCGACGACCCACATTCGCCCCCGGGCGTCAAACGAGATGGCGACCGGGTCCTCCACCATCGGTTCGCTTGCCACCAACTCGATGCGAAACCCCGGCTGAAGCTTGAACGTCGTCAGTTCCTCCTGTGGCGACAACACTTTGGGGGCCGGCAGCGGAAACCGGATCGCCGGGTCCGCCGGGCCGGGATTGGTGGGGTGCCGGGCGAGGAGGCGGACCGACGGGAATCCGACCACGACGCAGGCGGCAGTCCATCCAAAAAGCCAGGTCATTCGCTTCGACAGCATGGGTCCCGATTCTACAGCGTGCTTGGCGCACTCACATCGGCTCAGGAGGAGGAAACAGGTGTGGCGATCGCTTGACGTGAGTCCTCACGATGGAATCGGGACACACCAACCGGCAATGGAACTCCCTGGACCACGGCCGAGTCGGCCGTGCCACGATTCAGCCCGCCACAAAGGAGCGCGACATCCAGAGGAAACCAGGGACGCGCGAGCGCGCCTGTGCGGTTTCGATCCGGTTTCTCAGTGAGTTCCGCACAAATCGAGGTCGCCAGCTTATCATAAGAGAGCCATGCAGAACCTTACCCCCCGGGAGATCGTCGGCGAGCTGGACAAGTACATCGTCGGGCAGACGGACGGCAAGCGGGCGGTTGCCGTGGCCGTGCGAAACCGGTGGCGGCGGCAGCAGCTACCGGAGCCGATCCGCCACGAGGTCGCGCCGAAGAACATCCTCATGATCGGCCCGACCGGGGTGGGGAAGACTGAGATCGCCCGCCGCCTCGCGGCGCTTACTGACGCCCCGTTCATCAAGGTCGAGGCGACAAAGTACACCGAGGTGGGATACCACGGCCGCGACGTCGAATCGATGATTCGCGACCTGCTCGACTCGGCCATCTCCATGGTTCGTTCGGAGATGACCGAATCCGTGAAGGAGCCGGCCGAGCGGCACGTCGAAGACCGGCTGCTTGAATACCTCCTGCCGCGCAGCGAGTCCGGCCCCGCCAATTTCGACGACGATGAAACCAGGGCCAAGCGCGAGCGAACCAGGGAAAAGCTCCGCGAGCAGCTCCGGGCCGGCTCGGTGGAGGACCGGCTTATCGAGATCAGCGTCGAGGAGCGGTCCACCGTCGTCGGCGTCCTGGGCAACGCCGGCATGGAGATGGACATCGAGCTCCAGAACATGTTCGAGAAGATGCTCCCGACCAAGCGCGAGACGCGGCGGATGTCCGTCCGGGACGCGCGAAAGGCCCTGTTCAGCCAGGAGGCCGACAAGCTGATCGACCGGGACAAGATCAATCGCACCGCTATCGAGCGCGTCGAGCAGTCGGGGATGGTCTTTATCGACGAGATCGACAAGGTGACCGGCACCGAAAGCAAGCACGGCCCCGACGTAAGCCGCCAGGGCGTGCAGCGGGATCTGCTGCCCATCGTCGAGGGGAGCACGGTCATTACCAAGTATGGCCCGGTGAGAACGGACCACATCCTCTTCATTGCTGCCGGGGCCTTCCACGGCAGCAAGCCCAGCGACCTGATGCCCGAGCTTCAGGGACGGTTCCCGATCCGCGTGGAGCTCAAGGACCTGACCAAGGAGGACTTCATCCGCATCCTGCGGGAGCCGAAGAACGCGCTGACCAAGCAGCAGGTCGCGCTGCTGGAAACGGAGGGGGTTCGGGTCGAGTTCACCGACGACGCCATCGACGCGATGGCCCAGATGGCCTACGAGGTCAACCGCCGCACCCAGAACATCGGCGCCCGCCGGCTATATACGATCCTGGAGAAGGTCTTCGAGACCATCAGCTTCGACGCCCCGGAGCTGCCGGACAAGCACGTGAGGATCACCGCCCAGTACGTGACAGACCGCCTGGCGGAAGTGGTGAAGGATGAGGATCTAAGCAAGTTCATTTTGTAATCGTCAGCCTTTGCATGTGTCATCCGCGGCAGATCATGTCTGGCTTCTATTGTGTGTGACACTCGTTTGCCGCGAGGCCTGCACGTGGCACGGCCGACTCGGCCGTGGGCGCAAGAGGCTCACCGCCGGCTCGTGCGCGATTGTGGAAAGCCCGGTGTCGCCACCGGGCTTTCCACATTGGATCATCAACCGGCAATAAGGCCCCGCCGAACCACGGCCGAGTCGGCCGTGCCACGGTCCCGCCACCACAACCGAGCGCGACATCCCTTCGACTCACTGCAATTGCTCCATTTACACTATTCAAACCTCAGCGCCTCGATCGGGTCGAGTCGCGAGGCCTTCCAGGCGGGGTAGTAGCCGAAGACGATTCCGACCGTCGCCGAGACCGCGACCGCCGCGATGACGGCCGGCAGCGAAGGCAGGGCGCGCCAGTGCAGGAAGGTAGACACCACCGTGGAGGCGCCGCGCCCCAGCACGATGCCGGCGATGCCGCCCAGCAGGCAGAGCAGGACCGCCTCGGTCAGAAACTGGCGAAGGATGTCTCTGGCGCGCGCCCCCACCGCCATGCGCAGGCCGATCTCGCGGGTCCGTTCCGTGACGCTGACCAGCATGATGTTCATGATGCCCACGCCGCCGACCAGCAGAGAGATCAGCGCAACGCACAGCAGCAGGTTGGTCATCACCCGGCTGGTCGACGCGAAGGCCTCGGAAATCTCGGTCAGGTCCCTGATCCGGAAATCGTCCGGCTGCCCGTCCTTGAGGTGGTGCCGTTCGCGCAGCAGGTCCCGGATCTGGCGTATGGCCGCGGGGATGTCTCCCGGCGAGTGGGCCGATACCCAGATGTCGTCGATGTCGGCGAACCGCGCCATCTGCGGCGCGTCCGCCGTCTGCATCGCGGATGCCTGCGGGTAAAGCTGCACCTGCTGGTTGGGATAGAGCTGGCTGAGCGTGTTGACCTGGGTGAGCGACGACGCCGCGGCGGCGGCCTGGCTGTTGATCTGCCTGGTGCTGGACAGACGGAACTTCACCGTCGTCCACGGGGCGACGAAAAAATCGTCCTGGTCCCATCCAATCATATTGGCACCCTTTGAACTCAGGACGCCGACGACCTTGAGGCGCACGTTTTTCACGCGCACCTCTTTGCCCACGGGCGATTCGCCCTGAAACAGCTCGCGTGCCGGCGTCTGGCCGATCAGGCAGACGCAGCCGGCACGGCGCACGTCCTCATCGCTGAACGGGGAGCCTTCCTGGAGGTCCGTCCATTGGCGCACTGACAGGTAGTCGGGGGTCGTGCCCAGGATGTTGCGCGGGGCCCAGTTGCGGTTGCCGTAGACGACCTGGAAACGGCAGTCGACGCTCGGGGCCGCCCAGTGGACCGCGGTACACTCGCGGACGATCGCCTCGTGGTCGGCGGGCGTGAGCGTCGGCCGGCCGCCCGCGCCGCTGCTTACGCCTCCGACCCGGACATCGCTGGGGTCGACCTGAACGACGTTGGCGCCCATCGAGGCGATGCTCTGCTCGATGGCGTAGGAAGACCCGCGGCCGATCTCCACCATCACGATGACGGCGGCCGTCCCGATGATGATCCCCAGGCACGTCAGCGCCGACCGCATGACGTTGCGCCGCAGCGCATGCGACGCCGTTCGGACGGTTCGATAAAACGATCGCAGGGTCATACGACGTTGAATACCTTCCTGAACCCGCGGAGCGTACACGCGGGCAACGACAGTCTCAAAGCAGCGTCCGCTCGCCCGGCAGCGGCTCGGCCAACCCGTCGAACGGGGTCCGCAAGGTCTGCCACATGACCCAGCATTCCAGGCCAAAGGGGATAAACCCCAGCAGGCCGATCACCGGCATCTCGAAAAACTTCAGGTGCTCTGCCGTCCCGAGAAAGGGCAAATGATACACCCACTTGGCCAGGGCCCAGTAGTTCCAGAATTCCCACAGCAGCCCGCACAGCAGTCCGCCGGCAAACGCCGCCAGCGTGCGGCCGTACCATCCTCTCTGCCAGTCGCGCAGCGCGCTGGGCCGGCCCAGCTTCAGGTTGATCGGGTCCAGCAGAAAAACGAGGCTCGTCCAGAGCGTCAAATTTCCCTTTGGGTTCCGCAGCGCCAGCGGCAGCACGAACATCATCGCGCCCGCGGCCAACACCAGCCACTTCACCCACCGCGGCAGCCGCCAGGCGGCGCTTTGGGCACGGTCGAACCAACCGAAGTTCATGAACATCTGGCCGCTCATCAGCATGCCCGGGACCACCGCCGCGAACGCAAACGTGTAACCCCAGTACCGGTGCCAGGGGTTGTCGATCGGCATGCCAATGTACTTCCACGCTCCGATGTAATAGAAGTTGACCCAGTCGAAAACGCACCAGATTACGATCGACCCGAGGCACAGAATGGCGAAGTGGTTGGGCCGTCGCCGCACGGGGCTCGTGCCGGTCTGGAGCACCAGCACTCCTTCCAGAAAAAGCACGTACCCCGGCCACACGAGCGGCGTCATGTTCACGGCCACAAACCGGCCCGCCTGCCCGAACATCGTCGTCGGCTCGTGCGATCGCTGGAACGCCTCGATCGCTTCGTCGCTGTGCAACGCTCCCCGCTGCGAAGACCGCACGTCGCTGAACAGCAGGACCTCGCACGAAAGCACGTACAACAGCCCGGCCCAGAGCGTGATGGGCACTTTCCGCGCCGCAATCCTCCTTGGCACTATCGCGATCACCCGTGTGGTCATCCTGCCGAATGGTATTAGAGGATTCCCCGGCGGCAAACGCCGGGGCTCTTGTGGGGCAGACATTCATGGGCTTGGTGGGGCTGACATTCTTGTCTGCGACTCGACTGAGCTCGTCGAAGTCCCTCGAGTCCGCGCGTGCGGGATGTACCCATCCCGCCGAGCAGACTCGAATGGGCTTGGAGGGCACAAATGTCTTCCCCACCGCTGAACTTCCAGACATCCCCGGAAGTTTGGGCGCGCCCACCCTTGCCCGGTTGAACGCCGCGTCTCGTTCGTCTCATGGGACGACATATAAACAGACGATAATTCCAGCAAGTGACGGAGTTTACGCGTTTGCCCCATCGTCCGGCGGGTGAGACGCGGGTCCGGTCGTCTCATCGACTGTCTCATCGGGCATCTCCTCGGCGTCTGAACCCTGAACCCCGGCGCGCCGGGATCTGCGCTGCGCTCCGACCCCGAAACCTGAACCCTCCCCAGTCTCATCCAGTGTTTCATCGATACGCTCGTCCAATTGCTCCAGAAGGCCCTGCAAATACTCGTGACCTGTTTCATCCTCCGCCTCTTGCGCGGTCGCCAGCCTCGCGTCGGACAGAAGCTTCCGCGGGGAAGGCGACTGTTTGGCGAGGCTCGCCATGCCTTGCTCGCGGATGTATTGCCGCTGCTCGGCGGGAGTGAGCCCGGCCGTGGTCAGCAGGTGTTGGACCATCCCCTCGGAGGCCTTGTATTTCTCCCGCTCGCGCTGCAGGTCCATCTGAAGCGCCAACACTTCCGGGTCGGTGGCGCCGCGGTCCGGCCGGCGCATCGCCCCGATGTTCTTGAGCACGCCCACCGCGATTTTCTGATCGCCGCGGGCCAGCGCCTTCTCGACGACGTCGACCGCCTGGTCGGCCAGTTTCAGCAGCCGGGCCCGTGCCGACTCGGCCTGCTCCTGCTGCCAGGCGTTGTACGCCGCCCGGAACTGCGGATCGGACTGCATCCACCGGTAGACCGTAGCCCGTCCCACACCAGCGGCCTCAGCCGCCTGCGGAAAGCTGCTCCCGCCCCGCAACGCGGCCAGCGCTGTCTCCTGCTTCTGCCCCAGCTCTTCCACCCGCACCAGCTCAGTTGTCGAACTCGACATGACAATACCTCCTTTAGATAGGTATTTGTTAGGGTATCAAGGCGTTGAATGGTTTGCAAGGAAAAAATATTTTTTCTTAAGGACACAAAACTGACTGTCTGAACATCCCTGATGCCGCGGTTGCTCCCCTTCCGCCCCATCATTATGGATTATTCACGGCCGAGGACGCGGAGGGACGCGGAGGTTGAGAACTGGCATAGACTTACATTCGAGGTGCGATTTTTCCAGGATAGCTACGGCAGCGGTGATCGACGGACGCCACGGCGCGTGACAACCACAAAATGGGCGGGAGCCGCCGCCTCGATCGTCGACCAATACCGCTTCACCACCTCAAACCGTGCCCGCTCGCTCGGGACAGCAATGCGAAGCAGGATCACGCCTGCCGCCGGCTGGCCGAACCGAAAGACCAACTCTCCGAAATCCTTGTCGGCGGTCATCACAATGCGCGATTGTGCCGCGGCGATTCGCAAGATCTCTTCGTCGGGCGTGCGAGGCGGCAGGGTCGCCGTCCGAAGCAGGTCGTGACCCTGATCGGCGAGCCAGTCGGTGATGAGCCGCCCGATGTGAGCGTCAAGCAGCAGCTTCATGAGGAGGAGGACTCTCAGTCGGCTGCAACTAACTCCTCATGACGCACGGCCGACGCGGCGTAGGCGAAGGCCGCTCGAATGTGATCGAGGGTCAGCCCCTCGTAATTCTCCACTAGCTCCTGCGGCATCGCCCCCTGTGCGAGGCGCTCCAGAATGAAGTCGACGGCCAGACGCGTCCCCTTGAAAACGGGCTTTCCCAGCACCACCCGGGAGTCGCGTTCGATGTAATTCTTCCAGTCAACCATCCCCGCATTATACCGCTGATCGAATGAAATGGCGCAATCACGCCCTGGCAAGGGGGGCGCTGCGGCGTCCTGCACCTGGTGGTCGGCGGTTTACCTCTTGTGCATGCCGCGCCGCGGCGGCGCGCGGGGTGGACAACGAAATGCCTCGCGCGCTCAACCGCCAGCTCGATCCCGTCGACGGTAGGCGCCTCGATGAAGCCGTAGTACCGCCCTTCCCTTGCGAGCCGGAGATGCGGTTCCCCGATTCTGGCTGCGGCATTGGCGCTGTGAGCTTCGCCTGTTTTCAACGTATTGTTGAGTATCCCGCCGGGCGCGGTTCGTTCCTCCCTCTCACCCATGTGCGATCGACGGTATACTGTATACTGGAGAAAAGGTCGCAGGCATGGTTGCACTCCCGTTATTTGACGTCGTTCTTTCGTCCGGGCAAGAACCGCAGCGGTCTGCGAAAGTGGCGGCGGAGCTGATTCAGTCCGCACTGGGGGAGATCCGCCACGTCCAGAATCTGGATGAGAGCCTCGCGCCGCAGGACCCGGCGCACTTCGACCGCCAAACGGTGGCGCTGCTGCGCGGGATGTACGAGGACTGGGCGCGTCAGGCGGAAGGTTTGCTGGAACGGATAGCGCCGCTCGAGCGCCGCTGTGGGCCGATCGAGGGCGCTCAGGCGTTACGCGATGCGCACGGACGCACCCGCGCGATGCTCTCCATCCCGCTGGATCGGCTGGAGCGCGCACACAAAGATGCCGTCGAAGGGCGCACGTCCCCGGTTGAGGAGGTCCGGCGTGAGCTTCGCCTGCGGATCAAGAGCATTGGAGTCTACATTCGGACCGCGTGATGCTGTGGTTCCGGTCGCTTCCAGATTGCAGGTGGGTTCATGACACAAGTGACTCGCCGCCACCTGTTACTGGACGGCAGCGCCGCAGCCGTGACATCGGCACTCTCGATTTCAACGGCGGCGGCCGCGGCGGGCCGACCGGATCGCGCATTGCGAATCGTCGTGGCGGGCGCGCATCCGGGCGACCCGGAGGCCGGGTGTGGGGGGACGATCGCCCGGTACGTGCAGCAGGGCCATGAGGTGACGGCGCTCTATCTCACGCGCGGCGAAGCCGGGGTCGCGGGAAAGACGGCGGAACAGGCCGCGGCCATCCGTTCCGCGGAGGCGGCGGCCGCGTGTAAGATCCTGGGGGCTCATCCGAGCTTTGCCGGGCAGATCGACGGCGCGGCCGAAGTCAATCCGCCGCGTATGGCCGAGTTCGCACGGCTGATCGCGACGCTGGATCCCGACATCGTCCTGACTCAGTGGCCGATCGATACCCACCCCGACCACCGGGCCTGCGCCAGCCTCACCCTGGGCGCCTGGTTGAGCCTGGGCCGAAAGTTCGCACTCTATTACTACGAAGTGGACCTCGGCAGCGATACCCAGTGCTTTCGGCCGACTCACTACGTGGGCGTGACGGCCACCGAGCCGCTCAAACGCGATGCCTGCATGGCCCATCGCAGCCAGGACCCACAAGGGTTCTACACGCGGGACCACGTGCCCATGCTGCGCTTCCGCGGGATGGAGTGCGGCCGCACGCTTGCCGAAGCTTTCGTCCACCACGACCAGAGCCCGCTCGGCTGGCTCCCCGAAACCTAATCGACAGCCGCAATCTTCCCAGCCGACGCGTCGCGGAAAAGGCCGGCTTTGAGTTGCAGGTAATTCTACAAAATGCCGCCCGCGACGTCGCCGGCCGACTGTGCGACATGTGCCTCTACGCCGCTCCTCCACACAGGGAAGCCGACGATCGATGAACGCGGCCTGATCAAAGAGTCGCCTCGATGAAGTAGCAGTGTCCCCCTTCCGCTCCCCCTTCCTCTCCGGCATGGTCTGGTCATTGGCTTCATCTGGCCTTACCATCGCCCCTCAAACTCTTGAGGAGGAACTTGTGATGAAGCGAACAACCGCCCCGATGTTTCCCGTCTTGGCCGCCCTGGGGCTTCTCGGCGTCTGCTCGATAGCCGGGGCCCAGGACGCGAAGACCGAAATGTATAAGGTGACACGGACGCTCAAGGTCGGCGGCGCGGGTGGGTGGGATTATGCGACGCTGGATGACGCCGGGAAGTTGCTCTACCTCACGCGGACGACGCACACCATCGTCGTGGACACCGCTTCAGGGAAGATCGTCGCCGATTTCGGGAAAACCAAACGGTCCCACGGCGTCGCCCTGGTCCCCGACGCCGGTCGCGGGTTCGTCTCGGACGGCGGGGCCGGGGCGGTCGTCATTTTCGATCTGAAGACCTACGACGTGCTAGGCACCGTCGCGGCGGCGGACGATGCGGACGGCATCATCTATGACCCCGCCAGCCGCCGGGTCCTGGTCGCGTGCGGCGACGCCGGGGTGCTGGTCCCGATCGCGCCGGACGTCGACCCCAAGTCCGGCAAGGCCGACCAACCTATCGAGCTTGGCGGCAAACCCGAGTTCCTCGCCGCCGACGGCAACGGCAAAGTCTACGTCAACCTCGCCGACAAGAACCTGGTGGCGGTCGTGGACACCCGATCGATGAAAGTCCTGAACAAATGGCCCACCGCGCCCGGCACGGCGCCGACGGGAATGTCGATGGACGCCAAGGGCGGCCGCCTGTACGTCGGCTGCCGCAGCCAGAAGATGATCGTCATGAATACCCAGGACGGCTCGATCCTGGCCGACCTGCCGATCGGCCGCGTGGTCGACGCCACCGTCTTCCGCGACGGCACCGCCCTGGCGAGCTGCGGCGACGGCACTCTCTCGGTCATTCGCGAAACCTCCCCCTCGAGGTTCGAAGTCGTACAGACCGCGCACACGGCCCCGGGAGCGAAAACGATGGCGATCAATCGTCACACCGGCACCGTCTACCTCCCGACCGCCGACATGGAGCCGAGCGACAACCCCAGCGCCCGGCCCAGGCCGCTGTCGGGAACGTTCAAGGTCATCGTTGTCGAAGAGCAAAAGGGACGTTGACGCGAGGCGGTGTCGAGAGGGGTAGGGGAAGGGGGACACTGCAGCTTCTCGCACTTGGCGATCAGTGGCCATTACCCTTGTGCATGCCGTGACGCGGCCGAGGACGTGCTCACCGCCGGCTCGATCCCCCACCGGTCGCCGCCTCGATGAAGCAGTAGTGTCCCCCTTCCGCTCGTCCGCGGGATGTACGAGGACTGGGCACGTCAGGCGGAAGGTTTGCTGGAGCGCTCGCATAAAGACGCCGTCGAGGGGCGCACGTCCCCGGTTGAGGAGGTCCGGCGTGAGCGGCTCCTGCGGATAAGACCATCGGACTCTACGTTCGGACCGCGTGACGCTTGTAGTTCCGGTCGCTTCCAAAGCGTCAACCGTTCGGAAACCATCACCCTACCGGACGCTTGCCCTTGGCCGCGTCACGCCGGCGGCCCGCAAATACCTCGTCCTTTAACATTTGACGTTGCCGCCGAACCGGGCAAATCGTAAATCCTCAGCAAGGGAGAACCACCATGAACCAATTCGTTGAAGGTCTGGAATCGCGCAGGCTCCTGTCGGCGACGCTGCCGCTCGCCCTGCTGGGAGATGTGAGCAAGTTGCTTGCCGATGCGCACGCGACGAAGGTCGACTTTCAGCAGCACCTTCCGGCGTTCCACGCCGATGCGCAAGTGCTGAACAAGGACCTGCACGGCCTGCCGAACTCCGGGACAAACCACGCCCTGCTCGGCAAGCTTCGCGGGGATGAAGGCCACACCCTTGCCACGGTCCGGGCCGACCTGGGCAGTCTGCTGGGCGGCGGCGGCGCCGCGATCCGCAGGGCACTGGCGGATGGGATGCGGGTGTTTCTGCACCCCAACGACGCCCTGGCCAAGGTGAAGCTGTTAGCCGACGTGACGATAATGCAGGCGGGCGCGACCGCCCTGTTCACGAAATTTGCCACCGACTTCCAGGCGGCCGGCTCGACCATCACCGCCGACCTGAGCGCCCTCACGGCGGCCAATCCGACCGACACCACCCTGGCTAACGCTGTCCACACCGCCGAGACCGACGGCGGCAAACTGGTGACCGCCCTCGCGACCGACCTCCAGGGCATTCAGGGCGACGTCACCAAGCTCCTGACCGACCTGACCGCGATCGCCTGACCCTCGAACGATCCCTCATCATCCGACTTCATCAGCGGGAGCCGAAGTCCACCTTCGGCTCCCGCTTTCGTTTCTTCATGGTCCCCCCCAATGCGCCCGCGAAGGCTCGATCAGCAAGACTGGCAGGGCCACGGCGCGAAAAATCTCAATGGCAGGCAGGCCGGGATTTTGCTACAGTTTGCCAGTAGCGCGCCGGAGGTTAGCATGTACGGTACCGGGGTGCGCCGTGGGTCACCTCGACAGTTCAAGAAGACGACTTGCAGAGGACCTGCTGCCCATCAATCGCCGTTGCGGCCCCGTGCGGAGATAATCTCATGTCAAGCCAACACAAGCGCTCCGGTTTTACCCTCGTCGAACTGCTGGTGGTGATCGGAATCATTGCCATTCTCATCGGGATCCTGCTGCCCGCCCTGAGCCGGGCGCGCGAGCAAGCCAGGCGGGTGAGGTGCATGTCCAACCTCAAGCAGTTGACCATGGCCTGGCTCATGTATGCCCAGGACAACCGCGGCTCCCTGGTTTGCGCCAACACGACCAATCCGAACACCTGGTTCAAGTACGATCCCACCACGCACAAGCGCGTGCCGCCCACGTGGGTCACCGACGGGGACAAATCAATGGACGTGCTCAAGAAAGGGGTGCTCTGGCCTTACTTGAGGATCGCCGACGTTTACAAGTGCCCCAACGATCGCATCAATTACTGGCACACCTACTCGATCAGCAGTTGGCTCAACGGCGAGGGGCCAAACGCAATCGACAAGCTCTCGCAGATTCGTTATACCAGCGGCACGTACGTGTTCATTGAGGAATTAGACCCGCGCGGGTATCTGGAAAACTCCTTCATGGTCAATCCCTATCCCTCGAACAGTTGGGTCGATATTCCGGCGCCGATGCACGACCGCGTTGGAATGCTCTCGTTTGCGGACGGGCATGCCCAAGTCTGGCCGTGGTCCGATCCGCGCACGTGGAGGCGGACAGGCTTCAGCCAGGCAACCCCGAACGACGGCGACTTGCGCCAGCTTCAGGCCTGGATCGGTCATGCACCGTATCCCCCGAATGTCAGCCCCTGACACCCCATGCGCCCCACCCTTCTTGCCCTTGCCGCGTTCGCACTGATTGCACTGATCGGGTGCTCTCATGCCGCCCCTGCCGAGCCCAAGACGGGGCCGGAAATGGGTGCGATCTCCGGCAAGCTGGTCGGCGCCGATCAGGCGCCGTTCGACCTGTCGCTGGCCGGCCCGGGGGCCGGCAGCGACTTGTGGATCGACCTGATCAGCCCGTCGAGCGGCGTGGTCGCCACCGCCTACCCGACGGCGCGGCACTCGGAGTTGGCGTGGCACTCGGAGTTCGTCTTCAGCAACATCAAGCCGGGCAGCTACGAGTTGTCGGTTTATCGAGATGTTCCTGGAAAGCGGACGATCGCCGGCAGCCAGCCGGTGAGCGTCGATCCCGGCCAGGTCACGCCGGTCACGCTGGTTCTGCAAGTCACGCCTGCGGAGACTAATTCACATTAAACCCAAATCTCTTCCGCAGCACCTCGCGGAAGCCGCGGCGGATGCGCAGGGATTGAAGCTCTTCCAGCAGTTGCCGGAATCGGGCCGAGACCGCGGGATCCACCTTGTCCTCGGCGTTGAACTGCACGCCCAGCCGCACACTGCTGCTGCTGAGCCTCTGCGTGTAGCGGTGACAGGCGTTCACCCGGTGCTCGCCGCCGTTGAACAGCAGCGTGATCGAGAGCGGCTCGCCCACTTCGAGCTTGGGAAGCGGCTGGTCGGACCGGCACAGAAAACTGGCCCCCGTCGGGCTCACGTCCCATACCCGGGCGGCCAATTCACAGACTGTCCCGCTCTCCCCATTTGATCGCACGATCCGGGCCATCACTTCCACATCGGCGGGGACCGGCTCGCGGTTGTCCTTCCGCCGCTCGATGATCGTAAGCTGCTCCGGTCGCTTCAGCAGCACCCGCTGCGAAAACCACTGCCGCCGTTGCTTCAGCAGCGCGCTGTCGAAGAAAACGCTGGCCTGCTCGGTATTAAACGCCACCTCCACCGTCGCCCGGGCGCTGACGAGCCAATCAAGCACTGCGGCGTCTCCGTGAAGCACCTGGCCCCAGAACCCGCTTTCCCCGTTTTCGACGGAAGCGCCGGTAAATCGGACGTGGATTTCGTGGGTGTGCCCGCCATCGCGGACGCTGACGACGCCCGTTTGGCCCGTGTCGATCGCCTTTTCCAACAGCTCCAGGCCGACGCTCATACGTACGCTCCGACCGTGCCCGATAACTTCCCGCCTCCGGCGACGTGCCTCCGCCGCGACCCGGCGGCTCATGGATGCTATCGTTCGCATCGACAGCCCAGTTTAGACCCTCTTTCTGGTCATTTGTCATTTGTCCGTTGTCCTTTGTCACCTTGTCACCTGGTCTCCTTGTCCCCTTGTCCCCCGGTCCCCCTGTCTCCCGGCGCACGGGGATTTCGCTTCGCTCAGCCTGCTGAGGTACTCCGAAGTCCCGATTCCATCGGGATCCCCTCGTCCCTTCTCCCTCGTGGCGGCACGCGCCACATCCGCCGGCGGCGCGCTATCACCGATTTAGGTGATATTGACATTCTCGGCTCCGGTCTGGTAACTTCCGCGCCGCCATTCTGGGCAAGCTGTACGGGCTATGTGGGTGACTGCTTGTTCGAGCGTGTGTGAGAAGCTAATGACCCCGCGACGACACGCACGCTCTCAGGGTTCCCCGCAAGTTTGACAACTCCGAGGCTGCTGAACAGCCTCATTTCTCTCACCCCACGGAGGGTCAAAATGACTCCTCATGCGCGTCCCGCGGCGTCGGAACGGAAGCTCTCTTGCGCGCCCCGCCAGCGGCTGGCCAACGCCTCCCGGGCGGCAGTCGAAGCACTGGAACGCCGGCAGTTGCTCTCGGCCTCCCCGGCCCTCGATTACTCGATCTGGCTGCACCCCGACCCGGCCTTCCGCCGCGACCTGCTGGCGGAGGAACACGCCCACCCGCAGTTCGCCGCTCTCCTGGAAGCCGACCTGCGAGCGCACGGCCTGCCCGCCCTCGACCGGGCCGCCGCGGCCCTGCTCCCCGCCTCCGGCGCCGGCAGCGGCGTCGCCGCCGCGTCCGCCGCGTTCTCTGGCGCCTCGCGGCACGGCCCCCGCCGCCACCTTGTCCGCGACCATAAGACCCGGATGCATCCGGCTCATGCGCGGGTGGCGTCCGTCCATCACGCCGGCGCGCATCACCCGGGGGCCCGCGTGCATCATC
>Ga0073928_10007148_pt1 | contig 14660 bp, 8 predicted proteins | sample PaiPotPPA55metaG_FD_76969 | JGI IMG/M metagenome (GOLD analysis project Ga0073928, IMG submission 76969) | Iron sulfur acid spring bacterial and archeal communities from Banff, Canada, to study Microbial Dark Matter (Phase II) - Paint Pots PPA... ... | reverse complement strand
GTACACGCTTCCCGTCCCCGCGCCCACTTGCAATACCACTTGCCATCCGGAACGAATCGACGCGAGCTGCCCCGAAACGTAGCAGGTCGCAATCACGAGCAGCACCGTGACCACCTGGGATGCGCGCACGTAGTGCCGCTCGGTGCCGTCGCGCTTCAAGAAACGGCGGTAGAAATCCGTGACCAAATACGAGCTTCCCCAGTTGAGTTGCGTCGCAATCGTCGACATGAACGCCGCCAAAAATCCCGCGAGGATGATGCCGCGCAGGGCGTGTGGCACGTGATCGTTCACCACCATCATGTAGCTCGTTTCCGGATGCGCCAATCCCGGGTACAGCACGATTGCCGCCAGCGCCGTCAGAATCCACGGCCACGGCCGCAGGGCGTAGTGCGCTATGTTGAACCACAGCACCGAAAGCAGCCCCTGGCGTTCGTCGCGCGCGCTGAAGATGCGTTGCGCGATGTATCCGCCGCCTCCCGGCTCCGCTCCCGGATACCAGAACGCCCACCACTGCACTCCCAGGTACACGCAAAACGTGATCACGGGCAAAGTCCACAATGTTTCCACCGTGAAGCCACGCGAGAAATCCGGGAACAGCGCCGTCGGATCCGAACCGCCATTCGTCGCACGCATGGCATCAATCTTCGAAAGGATCGAGCTCATCCCGCCAGCGGCCTTTACCCCGTAGTACGCGACGCCGATCACGATCGACATCTTCAGCACAAACTGGAACAGGTCGGTCCACAGCACGCCCGTAAGCCCGCCCAGCGTCACGTAGATTCCCGTGAACGGAATCAGGAAGAAAATGCACACCACCAGCGCCTGGCCGTCAGACCCAGAGAATGTTGGACCGAAAATGCGGCTCAGGAAATTCGAAAACTCGACGAGCAGCGGCCAGCCCTGCATGGTCGGCCCCATCGTCGTGGAGACGATCCCGATCATCGCCTTGGTGACCCAGCCCAGAATCAGGCAGTTCATCAGCAGGCCAAGATAAATCGCCCGAAACCCGCGCAAGAATGCGGCGGGCTTTCCGGCGTAACGCATTTCGGCAAACTGCACGTCGGTCATCAAGCCGGATCGCCGCCACAGCCGCGCGAACAGAAACACCGTCATCATTCCGGACGGCAAAAACGCCCACCACAGCCAGTTGCCTGCAACTCCTTGGGTGTAGACAAGCCCAGCGACCAGCAGAGGTGTATCCGCGGCGAACGTAGTTGCGACCATGGATGTTCCTGCCAGCCACCAGGAAACGTTGCGTCCCGAAACGAAATAGTCTTCCGTGCTCTTCCCCGCGCTTCGGCGGAAATAGAGGCCGAGCAGCAAGGTGATCGCCAGATAGCCGAGAATCGCGAACCAGTCGAGCAGCGTGAACGTCATGGCGGTTCGAATTTATGGCACACAACCTCGCGTAGAGGCAACGCGAAATCGAGGTGGCCGCGAGAAAAGCTTCGTGGCCGGCAAAGTGCTATGCCTTCACCCATTGGAAACCGTTTGTCCCGCGTCGAGACTTCGTACTATGCTCGCTGCCCTCAGCACATCCTGAGGACGACATTGCGGAAAAGAGGAATCATGCGAACGATCCTAGTTTTACTGCTTTCCTCACTTATCGGAGTAAGAACCTTGGCGCAGTCGCGGCAATCTCCACAGCAAAATCAAATAAACGTGATGCCGCTGCCTGCAAAACTTCAGCTCGGCACGGGCTGGCTAACCATCGATCAGTCCTTCTCCGTTGCTATCGAAGGCGCAAAAGACTCGCGCCTCGATCGCGCCGCGCAGCGCTTCGTGACGAATCTCTCACGCCAAACGGGCATTCCATTGAACTCCGCGACCGCGATCGGGCGAGGAACTGAGCCAAAACTTGCCCGCCCCATCCAGAAAATGGTCGACAAGGCTTCGCGCGAAACTGGAACTCCCGTTCGCGCGGATCTCATTGCCGTTGGAAAAGCCACTCTAACGGTTTATACAAGCAGCCCGAGCAAGTCGAACCAGGAAGCCGGCGAAGATGAAAGCTACACCCTTGACGTGACTTCCTCCAGTGCGACCCTGAGCGCATCGAACACGCTCGGCATCCTGCACGGCTTCGAAACTTTTCTTCAGCTCGTTCAATCCACGCCCAATGGATTTGCAGCCCCGGCCGTTCACATCGAGGATAAGCCTCGCTTCCCCTGGCGCGGCCTCATGATTGACGTCAGCCGCCACTTCACTCCCATCGATATCATCAAGCACAACATCGACGGCATGGCTGCCGTGAAGCTCAACGTGCTGCACCTGCACCTGTCCGACGACCAGGGGTTTCGCATCGAGAGCAAGGAATTCCCGAAACTGCAGCAGATGGGCTCAGACGGCCTGTACTTCACGCAGGTCGAAATGCGCGATCTCATCGAATATGCAGCCGACCGCGGCATCCGCGTCGTGCCGGAGTTCGACATGCCCGGCCATGCGACCTCCTGGTTCGTCGGCTATCCCGAGATTTCGAGCGGCTCGGGCCCCTATTCGATCGAGCGTAGGTGGGGCATCTTCGATCCGGCGATGGACCCGACACGCGAGGAAACCTACAAATTTCTCGACAAATTCATCGGCGAAATGTCCGAGCTGTTCCCCGATCGTTTCTTCCACATTGGGGGCGACGAAGTAAACGGCAAGCAATGGGACGCGAATCCGAAGGTCCAGGCTTTCATGCGTGCACATCAAATCAAGAACAATCAGGAGCTCCAGCAATACTTCACGGTCCGCGTGCAGAAAATCGTCGCAAAGCACCACAAATTGATGATTGGCTGGGATGAGATTCTGAGTCCGGGAATGTCGCAAGATATCGTGATTCAGTCGTGGCGCGGACAAGCCTCACTCGCTGCCGCCGCCAAACAAGATTATCGCGGCTTACTTTCGAGCGGCTATTACCTCGACCACATGGAGACCGCGGCGCAATATTACGCTGTTGATCCGCTGTCGGGCGACGCCGCGAATCTCAGCGCCGAGGAACAATCGAGAATCCTCGGAGGCGAGGCTTGCATGTGGGCCGAGTTCGTCACGCCGGACAACATTGAGTCGCGCGTCTGGCCGCGCACTGCTGCCGTTGCCGAGCGCCTCTGGTCGCCTGCGGAAACCCAGGATATGGACGGTATGTATCGGCGCATTGCGGCCATGAGCTGGCGCCTGGAATGGCTCGGCCTTAAGCACAAATCGAACTACATCGCCATGCTCGGCCGCATGGCGGGGACGGATGACGTGGCAGCGCTGCGCGTGCTGGGCGACGCCGTGCGCCCTGTTGGTCTCGGTGTACGCGAGGAGGCCGCTGAACGCGCGGGTGTAGCGCAAACGAGCACGGTGCCGCTGAATCGCCTGGTCGACGCTGTCCCGCCCGAAAGCGAAGCAGCGAACGAATTCGCGCGAGCAGTCAACGCACTCGTTGCGAGTAATTTCAAAGACGCGATCATCGAAGCGCAAATTCGCGCTCAACTCGAGACTTGGCGCGATAACCGTGCCCGGCTGCAACCGCTGCTCGACAATTCTGCGTTACTCAGGGAACTCGTTCCCGCGTCTCAAAGCCTCGCATCGCTCGGTGCCGCAGGCCTTCAGGCCCTCGACTATCTCGATAAAGGCGAGCACCCATCCGATGCGTGGAAGTCGCAAACCCTCGCAATGATCGATCAAGCTTCGCAGCCGCAAGCGGATTTACTCATCGCGGTCGCGCCGGCCGTACAAATCTTGGTAAACGCCAGCACCGGCGCCCCCCCGGCGCCGCCTCCCACGAAATGAGAGCCCTTCACCTTGGACCAAGCCACACAATTCCCAGTGGGTTCACGCGAGCGCCATCGACCACCAGTGTCCAATGCAGGTGCGGACCCGTCGCGCGGCCGGTCGCGCCCACCTTTCCGACGACGGCGCCGGCATTCACGTCGTCGCCTTCTGCAACGTTAATCGATTTCATGTGCCCGTAAAACGTGTACACGCCGAGCCCGTGGTCAACGATCACCGTATTCCCCGAGAAGAAAAGATTGTCGGCAAGCACCACGCGGCCGCGTTGCGCTACGTGAATCGGCGTACCAGCGGGCGCGGAAATGTCGAGGCCCGTATGTGGGGACATCGGCTTGCCGTTCAGCACACGTCGCTTGCCGAAATTGTGTCCGGTCTTATTGCCGTCGAGAGGCATGCGAAATTTTCCAGCCCACAGTCGCTCGGGAGTAGTAGTCGCGAAGATTTCGTGTATGCGCTGGCTTTCTTTGTCGGCGCGGGCGCGCTCTTCCGGGTTCGGCTCGACGTATTCCGGAGCCACTTTGAGGCTTTCGATCGCAAATTGCCCGGCTTTGACGTCCACCTGCGCGCTGCACGTCAGTTTCGCCCCGCTCGCGAGCTGGCCCGTGATGCTGAGGTCATACTTTCCGGGCGCGCGCTCGAGGTCGACTCCCACCAACGCGTGATGCAATCCCGCGTCATCCTCCCAGAACGGCAATGCACTGCTCGCCCAATCCGCCCTTATTTTGGTTACTGGACCGGTGGCCGCCAGGGTCAGCTCGAGCAACCCTCCTTGCTGCACCGACGATCCCGTCAGGCGCAGTGTCACGCCTTCACCGCAATCATGCGCTGCAGGGGCCGCTGCCACGGGCGCCTTCGGAACCTTGGTTTTCGTCGTCTGTGCCTGCCCCGGCGGAGAAAGCAAGCAAGTAAGGCACCCTGCGAGTGTTGTTTTGAGAATCTTCCGACTCCGCGGACTCGGTCCCATAAAAATCCGTGTGCTCCTCAGCGACTATACGATAGGACCATGCGAACATGGACGGACGGATTCTTCAAACGCGTTCCTATCGCTCACCTTCTTGGCTTCGCTCACCAGCTGCTATGGGATGGGCGCTGCTCGGCAAACGATGTAAGCTGCTCGAATGAACAGGCGTGTGCAGCAAAGAGCCTTCGAGCCGGAAAAGCCCTGCCAATTCTGCGGGATTGTTGCAGGCGACCTGACCGCCAACGTCGTTTTCGAAGACGCAATCTCGATCGCACTTCTCGACTACCGGCCCCTCTTTCCGGGACATTGCCTGCTGGTCACAAAGCAGCATTATCCGACGCTGCTCGATCTTCCGCAGGATCTGATCGGACCGCTGTTTTCGAATGTGCAACTTCTCGCTGCGACTGTGCAGCGGGTGATGGAGGCGGACGGTTCCTTCGTCGCCATGAACAACATCGTCAGCCAGAGCGTCCCGCACTTTCACGTTCACATCGTGCCGCGCAAGAGGGGAGACGGTTTGCGAGGCTTTTTCTGGCCACGGCAGAAATTGAGCGCCGAGGAGCTAGGAGTCGTGCAGAAAGCTCTCGTGGATGCTTTAAGAGCGTAATCGCAAGTAACTGTAAATACGCATTTTAAGTGGTTCGACGGCTGGACTGTGGCACTTAATTCGCAGTTCCAAGATGAGGAGAGCCGGTGTACGATTCAGGGAATAATTGGGAGCATGAGCTTCCGCAGGTGCTAGGATGCGTTGCCTTCGAATGATCGGTCCGACCGGGATTCTGTTCTTGCTAGTTTCTGCTCCCGCGATCGCCCAGACGTCCCCCGGCTCGCCGTCGACGAACTCTGCGGCCAAAACGCTGATCTACTCAGCGTCAGAGGCAAAACTCGGCGGATCCATCGAGGTTCGGGTCCTAGGCATTCACGGTACCCCGCTTCAGCAGCAGGCTCTCGTTAGCGTCTATGCGAAGGGAGAAAGCACGCCAGTCAAAACTGCCTCGACCAAGCGCGACTCGGAGATACTTCTCTTTTACAAGCTCCCGGAGCCTGGTTCCTACACGGTCGAAGTCATTGTGCCAGGCTATCGCATAGAGCAAAGGAACCTAGATTACAACGGCATCTCGCGCACCCAACTTGACTTCGCGATGCAGCCGAACGCTGACAACTTTGCGGCCAGCGATTTCACTTCGCCTCTACCAATCCCCCCGAAAGCGCAACAGCACGTGGACAGGGGACTGACCGAATTACAAGCCGGCAACCTGAAACGCTCGAAAAAGGAACTAGCGGCCGCAAGCCAGTTCGCACCGGCCAACTCCGAGATCGCATACCTGCTTGGATCGGTCTACCTGCGTGGTAAGGATCTGAGCAGCGCTGAAGTCTATCTCACCAAGGCGATCGTCATCGATCCGGAAAATGTTCCGGCTCTAGTCGGGCTCGGACAACTGCGCTATGAAAAAACAGATTTCCAAGGCGCCGAGAAGGCGTTGGAAAAAGCCATCCGTTTAGATCCTAAACAGTGGCTGGCGCTATGGCTGCTGTCCGATATTCATTTGCGCGCTGGCAATTTCGAGGTGGCACGAGGGGAAGCGGAAGATGCGATTCAATTGGGAAACGGTGCGGCGGATGGGGCCGAGTTCATCGACGGAGAGGCGCTCGCGGAACTCGGTCGAAGGCAGGACGCCATCAAGATGCTGCAAGCTTTTTTGCGCAACTTGCCCGAAGACCCGAACGCTCCAGCAGCCCGAGCTCTCGCCGGGAGGCTCGAACTTGATACGCCCATTCGATCGGACGCTAGCGCCGGTTCAGCACCAGCAGTGGACCGCTCCTTTCCGGTTATTCAAGTACCTACCTCGAAGCCTCTGATTCCCAGCTGGGAGCCGCCCGGGGTAGATCAAGTAAAGCCCCCGGTTGCCGATGGCGTTGCCTGCCCTGCCGATCAAGTGATCACCGCTGTTGGTAAACGCGTGGCAGAGCTCGTTGATAGCGTCAACCGTATCCAAGCGAAGGAGAATGTGATCCATCAAGAGCTAAGCACGATGGGCCGCCCGATTCTGACAGACAGCAGGAACTTCGAATACTTTATTTCGATTACTCCTTCAGATTCGGGACTGTTGGTAATTGACGAAAATCATGACGGTGACGGATCGGGTGCATTCGCGGGAAACGTCTCCATGTTTGGTCTGGCCGACTTACCTCTCATTTTTTCTCCCGAAATGCGAGGCGACTTCCAAATGACGTGTGAAGGGCTTGGTAGCTGGCACGACCAGCCGACGTGGCTCGTATACTTCCGCCAGCGTCCGGAACGGCCGGAACGAATCCGTTCCTATCAGAACCAAAACGGCTCATACACAGTGGGACTGAAAGGCCGCGCCTGGATTTCTGCGGATACCTATCAGATCGTGCGGCTCGAAGCGAACTTGATGAAGCCGATTCCTGAGGTGGGGCTTGGCTCGGAGGAAGACGCGATCGAATACGGTCCCGTTCCCTTCCCCGCGAAAAACGTCGTACTATGGCTTCCGGCCAATGCGGACATCTACTTCTACTACCACCACCGCCCATTCCACAGGCACCATACGTTCAGCAAATACCTGCTGTTTTCGGTGAGCGCCACGCAGAAGATTGGGGAGCCGAAGATTCCGGAGCAGCAGGAGAATCCCAAGTAGTCAGCGCAGCCCTTCAGCGGACAATGGTGCAGTGAGACTTCCCAGGCGCGCGGACTGCGTTCGCTGCGTGTGGGCGACACCCGTTGATTGCCGCACTACGAATTCCGGCTCGATCGCAATTTCGGGCGCATACTCGCCGCGATTCTCAATCCGATCCAGAATGGTGCTCGCGGCTATTTCTCCCATTTTGTCGAGCGGTTGCCGCACTGTGGTCAGAGTGGGGTTCGTATATGCAGCGGGCTGAATATCGTCGAACCCGACCACAGAAATATCGCCAGGAACTCGCAAGCCCGCGTCCTGAAACACTCGAACCGCCCCGATCGCCGAGTTATCGTTGTATGCGAACAGGGCAGTGAATGGCCGATTGCGCCTCAGCAGCTCCTTTGCGAAGGGATAGCTATACTCCGGCGCGCTGGCGGCACACCCTTCGGGGTCGTTCAACTCCACCACTAGATCTGGCTGAATCCGGATGCCGAGTTCGCACGCCACTTCCGCGATGCTCTTCCAGCGATCCTCCGCGTCCGAGCTGATGACGGGTCCCTTCATGAAGGCTATGTCGCGGTGGCCCAGTTCAGTCAGATGCTGGAGCGCGTACAACACAGCCGTTCGGTGGTCGATGACGATGTTAGTCACTCCTGGCACGGAACGGTGCCCGGCGACAGCCACTGTGGGCAGGGAGGGCTGCTGAGTGATCGAAGTGTCCACCGTGATGAAGCCTTCCACTCCCCGCTCGAGTAGCAACCGTGAATAACTCTCGAGTAGGTCCTCGTCGTGCCGGTGCACCACAGTTAAAAAGAAGAAGTCCTTCGCGCGAAGATATCGCTCAATTCCGCTTATGACGACGGAGCCGTAAGGATCGCCGATTTCGGCGGCAATTACTCCGATTGTATAGGTGCGTTTCACGCGCAGGGCGCGCGCTAAATAGTTTGGTTTGTAGTTCAGCTCGCGCGCCGCAGCGAATATCCGATCCTTCGTGTGCTTGGGGACAGAACGGCAGGCAGGAGAGTTATTCAGAACGGCGGAAACTGTACCTGGAGTGAGACCCACGTGCCTGGCGACGGCTTTTAACGTCACCGCCGAGGTATGCTCCGCCTTCCCCTGATCTTTTCGCGCCGACATTCAGCCCCCGATCCGCGTGCGGATGTTGGGGAATTGTACATCGGTTAGTCCTTTGCTGCTCACTGAAATGTGCCCCGACGAGTTCACCTCAACAGGCAGGCACCGGAACGATGATCCTCACGCCGGGACCCCGCGACGTATTACTTTGTAAAACCAGTTTTTTCCCGGATTCCCGCTCCTTCCACAATCTTGTAGATGCAGTCCGCCGGAAGACTCCTGTAAGTTTCCCTAGTCCCGCTAGGCCACATGATCTCGACGGTGTCGATCATCGCGCGCGAGCCGAGCCCAAAGTGAAGCCGAAGATCATTCTGCGAAAGATAGCTCGCGCCGCCTCGAACTTCGTTGAACTGAACGAGGTCGCCCGCCGTTACTGTTATGCGCGCTCCGATTGCGGCCTTGTTGCTCTTTGTCCCGACGAGGTCGAAAAGCGCTGCGTGATTGTTGGACACCGTCCGGTTCATCAGCAGAATCGGCGGCCCATCCTCGTCCAATATCACGACGTCGATCTTGCCGTTGTTGGCGACGTCGCCAAAGGCTGCGCCCCGCCACGACGCCGGATATAGCATGTCGAGCCCCGAAAGTGCCGTAATGTCCTCGAACGTCCGGTCGCGATTGTTGTGGAAAAGCTGAATCGACTCTCGGTACGACGCTGCGCCCTTGATCGCGTCCACTTGCGGAAACACGTGACCGTTGGCGACAAGAATGTCGGGCCATCCGCTGTTCGCCGCGTCGAAAAACGCGGTGCCCCATCCGACGTTGACGTATGTCGGATCGGCGAGCCGCGCGCTGGAACTAATATCCGCGAAGCCCTGCGCGCCTTGATTCCAGTAGAGCGTGTCGGGCTGAAATGTAAAGTTGGTGACAAAAAGATCGAGACGGCCGTCGTGGCTGAAATCAGCGGCGTCCACTCCCATGGACCCCTGTGGCTTGCCATTGCCATCCACCGCCGTTCCCGAAATCAAGCTCACGTCTTCGAATTTTCCGTCGTGATTGTTGTGGTAGAGATAGTTGGGACCCGCATCGTTCGCCACGTAGAGATCGGGCCAGCCGTCGTTGTCGTAATCGAACCAAATCGGCTGCATGCCATAGGCGCCGGAACCGTTGTACACACCTGCCTTTTTCGTTATGTCCTCGAACGTGCCGTCGCCTCGATTGCGGAAGAGAAGATTGGTTTCCCCTGGAAGCCCGAGCGGTCCGCATTGCACTTTAGCGGACATCAGGGTGCACGAATCCTGCTTGCTGCCAAATTCAGGGAGGTTGTTGATGTCGAGATGGACGTAACGCGCGACAAACAAGTCTACATTGCCATCGCGATCGTAGTCGCCCCAGGCCGCCCCCGCTCCGAACCCGCCCGCGCGAAGACCTGCCTTCTCCGTTACATCTTCGAATTTGCAGTTCCCGAGGTTCCGGTACAGCACATTGCCGCCGAAACCCGTCACGTACAGGTCTTGCAAACCATCGTTGTCGAAGTCCGCCACCGCGACGCCCATCCCCCAGCCCTTTCGCGCAAGCCCGGCGCTCTTGGTAATGTCAGTGAACTTGGGATTTGCGCCCTGATTCGTGTCTTGATGATACAGCGTCACCATCGGATCGCCACCCTGGCGATAGCGGTCCACCGTCGAGCCATTCACCGTCACGATGTCGAGCTTCCCATCGTTGTCGCAATCAATGAAGCCGACTCCACCGCTCATGGACTCGACGATGTATTTCTTCTCAGGCGAGGAAATATGCGGAACGGTGAGGCCGGCCTGTTTGGCTATCTCCTCGAACCGGGGGACAGGAGGTTTAACCTGCACCACTTGAACAATGCAAACCCCGACGAGCAAGGCCTTGAAAGCAAGTCTCCGCACCTAAATATCTCCGCAGTTTCGCACGACAATACAGCTTTTCATCGTCCTTTACCTTCGGCCATCGCCTTTCCCCGGCGGTGAAAGCTTGATCGTGGTCGTGATTCCCTTTCCCTCGACGATCGTGTAAATCGCGTCTCCCGGCACATTTCTCAACTCTTCCTTGAGGCCGCTGGGCCACTGAATTTCCAGTTTCTTCATTGTGCTGTCGGAGCCAAGCCCGAAATGAAGCCGCTGGTCGTTCGACGACAAATAACTCCCGCCCCCGCGAACTTCGTCGATCTGGGTCGTCGCGGACGTGAACACGGTCATTCGGGCACCGATAGCAGCGCGGTTGCTCTTCGCTCCAATTAGACGAAAGAGAACCCGGTGGTTCGCGTTTTGCGTTTGATTGATGAAGAGGGAAGGCGGCGCGCCAACGTTGTATACGACGATGTCCACGTTTCCGTCGTTGTTTACATCGCCAAAGGCCGCGCCCCGGCGCGATTGTAGCGGCCCGTCGTTCAGGCCAGCCGCGTCCGCAATCTCCTCGAAAGTGCGGTCGCCCTTGTTACGAAAGAGTTGCAGTGGCTCGCGATACTTCAACTCATTGGGAAGTGTCTCGACTGCCTCCGATACGTTTCCATTGGCGACCAAAATATCGGACCAGCCTTTGTTTTCGAAATCGACAAATCCGGTCCCCCACCGCACCGGTGAGTAGCCTACCTTCCCCACTCCCGACGCCCATGTGACGTCGGAAAACCCCTGCTCCCGGTCATTGTGCAGCAAACTCACCGGCTGAAAGCCGTATCGCGTGATTACCAGTCCCAAGTGGCCATCGCGGTCGAAATCGGCCAAATCCGCCGCCATGTTCCCCATCGACCTGCCTTCGGAACTCAGCGCGGTCCCCGATATCATTCCCACTTCCTCGAATGTGCCGTCTCGTCTGTTGTGATAGAGATAATTCGGACCCACGTCGTTCGCAACGAATAGATCGGGCCAGCCGTCATCATCGTAGTCGCCCCAGACGACACCCATGCCGCGCTGCTTCGCTGGATTGCTGACCCCGGCCTTCAGCGAAACATCCTCGAACGTGCCGTCACCTCGGTTGCGAAAGAGGAAATCACTCTCGCCTTCGGCTTCGGGCACTTCAATGTGTAGCCCTTTGTAGTCGAACGACTTGTCGCCCGGCTGTGGCAGATGGTGAATATCAGAGTGAACGTAACGCGAGACGAAAAGGTCGAGATGTCCGTCGCGATCGTAGTCGGCCCAGGCTGCACCTACGCTGAATCCGCCGGCCTGGACGCCCGCTCTCGTCGTGACATCCTCGAACTTGCAGTTCCCCAGATTGCGGTACAGCACGTTGTGGCCGTAGCCGGTTACATAAATGTCCGGGAGGCCATCATTGTCGAAATCCCCGATCGCCACCCCCATGCCCCAACCTCGCGCGGTGAGATCGGCGGACTCCGTGATATCCGTGAAATGCAGATCGGAATCCTGATGGTAGAGCGTGACCATAAAGTCGCGTCCACTCAGGTAGCGGTCAATCGTGGAGTCCCTGACCGTGAGGATGTCCAATTTGCCGTCATCGTCGCAATCGAACAGCGCCACGCCGCCGCCCATCATTTCCAACAGGTAGCGCTTGTCGGCGGAAGAGTGCGGCACCGTGGTGAGTCCGGACTCGAAGCCGACGTCGTGAAAACGGATCGAGGCGGAATGGGGCGCCTGGGCAAACCCTACGAGCAGAATGGCGCAAACAGCCGCCCCGGTTGCACGCATGCGGTCCAAATCTTGGCAAGCTCCGTCAGTCCGCTCAAAGCTACTCCGGCTTGGCCGTGCCACCGGACTTCGCTGGATCGTTTCTCAGCGCTTCGTACAGTTTCATCTCGCGATCCGCGTCTTCCTTACGCGAGTCCTGCCGGTAGGCGTCGGCCAGAGCGTGGTGAATGGGACCGCTGTTCGGGCTCAACTTGGCCGCAGTTTCCAGATCGGCCACCGCAGCCTTCACTTCCCCCCGATCGAGTTGGAGCTTGCCCAAACTGTAATAAACGTGCGGATTTTGCCAGCCGGTTTTTACCAGATCGAGCAGCAACGCCTGCGCCTCATCATATTCACGCAGCTCGATCAAAGTCGACGCCAGGTTGTACTTCGCCACGGTGCTCTGCGGATCCAATCGAACCGCGGCTCGCAGTTCTTCAGCCGCATTTTTGAAGTCGCGGTGACCGGCAAGCGCTTCGCCGAGCACCTCGTGTGTGCCCGCAACGCCAGGATCTTTCCTAACCATGGTTTGGAGCTGCCCGATCCCGCGGTCGTACTCGCCTGTTTTCACCAAGCAAACCGCGTAAATTGAGGCCAGTTGCGGATCGGCGCCAAGTTTCGATTCCATCGGCTGCAAGGTCTTCAGCGCCTCGCCATATCTCTTCAGCTTGAAAAAGCTCGTGCCGAGCGCCGATCGCGCCCAGGGGTCGTCCGGATGCGCTTGCAACAATCGCCCCAGCGGGCTCACCGCCTGATCAAATTGATTTCCCAAAAACGCGGCTTTGCCCCAGTTGAAATCGAGCCCGCCGAGAGTGGGTTTCCAATCAAACGCTTTCTGGAAGTACTCGAGCGCTGACGCGAAGTCGTTGTCGCCGGCCGCAATCGCTCCTAGGTTGTTGTACGCGTCCGCGACGACCGGGCCGACCTGGCTTTCAAACGCCTCGACCTGCTTGGCTGCCGCTGGATCAGCCACAACCTCTTTTGCCACGACGGCGGGCGCATCAGACGCCCCTGCACCAACGTTCTGGCTGGCTCCCGGATCCTTGCCCTGGTTGCTCAGGACGCTCTTTTGCATCAGCTCCTGCGAGAGCTGCATTTCGGCCTTACCTTCGTCTTGTCGCCCGGACTGAAGCAAAAGGCGCGCGAGCAAGTAGTGAGCTCGCTGGACCTGGTAATGATTGCGCGAAACGTCAGTGGTGAGCGCGATGGCTTTCCGCAGGGCCGTTTCCGCATCCGTTGCCCGATTCAACTCGTTGTAGAGCTGGCCCAGCGAAAGGATAGGATCCGGGTTCTTCGGGTCGAGCTCTGCTGCGCGAGAAAGCTCGCGCTCGGCCTCGGGCAGTTTATGCTGACTCAATTCGATGTAACCGAGCTCGAAGTGGCTGTTGTAGTCGTTGGGATTGATCTCGAGTTCCTTGCGAAACTCCTCCGCCGCCTCCGAGTAGATCGCGTCGCTGAGCCCCACTAGATAAGCCGCCCCCAACGAGTAGTGGGCGCCAGGGTATTTATCGTCCTTCGCGATGACCTTCTTGAATTCTTCAATCGACTGATTCGGATAGCCCGCCGCGCCGTAGGCGCTTCCGAACTTGATGTGAATGTCCGGCGAATCGCCAAACCCGCTGAGCATCTCCGAAAAAACTCGAGTGGCGTTGGGCTCGTCCTTCTGTCGCAGGTACGCAATCGCCAGAGTGTAACCATTGTCGAAACTCGGCTCGATGGTCACCGCCGCTTCGAATTGTTGTGTGGCTGCCGCAACCTCGTTTAGCTGCGAGAGCGATCGGCCGAGAACCATGTGAGCCTTCACATTGCCTGATTCTGCCTCCACAGCAGCTTGGGCCAGCCATTTCGCCTTCTGCAAATCACCAGCCTGTCGGCAGGTCTCCGCGTAGTCGGCACGCAAGTCCACGTCCGAAGGGGCAAGGTTGAGGCCCTCCTCGAAAAGAGGCAGCGCCTTCGCAAAGTCACGAATGCTTGCGCGAGCGCCCGCTACACGATGCAGCGCCTCGGCCAGAAATAGCCGATATTCCACCGCCGCGCCTTGCAGGTTGCCGGAGGACTGAAAGTTCTGTGCCGCCTCGTAATGCTGCTGTAGAGGGCTCTTCGCCGAGCCCGCGGGACTTGAGACTTGCGCCCGTGCGGGAGCGACGGTTAGCAGTGTCAGCGTGCCGAATAAAAGTAACCAGCGGGGAGTCCTGATTCCGGACGTGTCCGCAGAAGGAGGAGTGACTTTTCTAGAAAAACTCGTGTCAAAAAGAAACGAACCGCCCCGGAGTTTGCGCTCGCGAGGCGGTTCAGGAATCTGAGGCCTTAATTTCTGGTCCAGCATCACAGCAAAGTATAACCGAGTCCAACTAACTTCGAGTCACTCGATCGCCCAACCCAACCCTCGTGGCACAAGGGGCACCTCGAAGCTTGGTGCCCCTCTCGCCAGGGTGGGTTAGAAGCTGTACTTCAGACCGAACTGCAAGATACGCCCGTAAGCTGAGGTGATCGGCGTGAACTTCGTATCCGTCGTGCCCCAGTTCGTCGGCGTTACGTTGCCGGCGGGCGGGACGAAGGTGTATCCGTTCCCCTTGTTCG
>Ga0073928_10007146_pt1 | contig 14663 bp, 13 predicted proteins | sample PaiPotPPA55metaG_FD_76969 | JGI IMG/M metagenome (GOLD analysis project Ga0073928, IMG submission 76969) | Iron sulfur acid spring bacterial and archeal communities from Banff, Canada, to study Microbial Dark Matter (Phase II) - Paint Pots PPA... ... | reverse complement strand
GCGCCTGTAGTGGAAATGTCGGCTACGCCACTGACAGATCACCGTATCTGTGTTGTCGTTAGCTTGTAGTGGTTGTAGTGTAAGGCCGGGCTGATGCCCGGCCTTTTCTCTTTCTTTGCGTGCTATAACATGTTCCACGAGCTGGAGGCTACGTAGTTTGACTCCAATTTGCGCGGACTACGCCCTTCCTGGTACACGCACCCCGTACAATCACTACAGTCATCGCCTCTCGTCAGTTGGGCGGGGACGTGGAACCTCGACTGCTTTTTCCGGTTAGCGATCTCTTCGTACTTAAGCAGGCTTTTAGTTCTGCGGTCATGGTCCATCCACATTTACCATCGGGTTGCGCCTCGCAGAGCGCTGTCTTATAGCAACCAAATTCCGGCCTCCATATACAGGAAGTGAACACACTATGATCTGAGCATATTTCTCGGCTACATCCCGACAACTTGCATTGTTCAGCAGTCCGCGTGTTGATGCTTTCCCCATGCGCAACCATAACCGGGCTGGCTTCCTTTACACCGCTCGCACCGGGCGTGAGATCTCTGGTAACAACCCCCGGCGCCAGTGTGACGATAGCTTGGCCAGCGGCGATCAGGATCCGAATCGCTTGCCAACCCAGATTCCGTCTCATTTCGCCATCTCCCAAACCGCTGTTCCAAGCGACAGCCAAAGTCGCACAATCGCAACAGCGGCCAGGGCTGCTTGCGCAAGCCACACCCCGTGAGCCCGCTCGGGCTGGCAGTGTGTTCCAGTTTGATTCACAAGATTATTAGGGGAACAGTGACCGGCTTGCGACGCGCGCCCTCTCAGTTGTTGTCGCGGTCGTCCCCCCGACCATTGCTGATCTCTAAGCCCCAACGACAATTCCTTTGATCTGCCAAGCCGCTCCCGATCACGGCCAAGCGCTCGCCGAACAATCGTTCGGCTTGTTGGGCCGTCTTCAAGAATAGCTACTCAGCAATTGCATGCCCAGGTTCTTCAACACACATACACGCCACAAAGCACAGCTAGCAACGCTTAGCATGCTGCTGTAGCAGACTGAGAGCAAGTCTTAGCACTTTAGCAATACGGGTCACCAAAACATCAAATAACTCAAATGGCCGCTGGCCTAAATGTTGTTTTGGGATCCTTCGAGTTTCTACAAGGCTCTGGCAAGTTTCGAAGCATGTTCCTGGTGGGAGGAGAATGAAATGAGTCCAAAACCCTCAGCAAAAACACATTTCGGCTCGCGACTCTACGCGATTTTCACCGCTTTGGTAATGGCTGCAAGCGTATGCACCCCTGCATCGGCGCAACGGGTGTCACCGAATGCGGCGCCACCCGGCAGCGTCCAACATCGCGAGGGGGTCGGTGGTTTCGGTTACGCTCTCCCCGATACAATCTATTTCCCGTCAAGCAGCGTTGAGCGCGCGGAGGACGCGGGAAAGGTCGCTCACACGAATTACGTGCTTCGCACTACCAAGGGTACACCACCATCACCGATGAAAAATCCGAGCATGACCGAAGCTGAGACCCCGGCGTCCCTGGGTTGCGTGTATCGGGTTGGTCCGGCTTACACCGGATGTAATCCGGCAACTGGAGGCACCTTGCACCCCGTCGGTGGGTGGGGCGCGATAGCCTTGGTCGACGCCTTCGATGACCCCGCTGCGGCTACTGACATAAGCACATTCTCGAGTCACTTCGGCCTGCCCGCAGCAAACTTCACGAAGGTGTATGCCAACGGCAACCGGGGCTGCAGCACCCCGCTTGGTGACTCAGGTTGGGCGCTGGAAGAAGCCCTGGATATTGAATGGGCTCACGCCATGGCACCCAGTGCCAAAATTTATCTGGTGGAGGCGTGCTCGAACTCTAATAGTGATCTTTTTTATGCTGAGACTGTGGCGGCTGGGTTGGTCGCAGCGGCAGGCGGCGGCGATGTATCGAACAGTTGGGGTGAAGGTGAGTTCAGCGGAGAAACCAGCTACGACCATTACTTCCGTTACAACCAATACCCGCAGGTCTCGGATATCACATTTTTTGCCTCTGCCGGCGACTCCGGATGTGGCGCTGCCTATCCTAGCTCCTCTCCTTGGGTAGTCTCGGCAGGTGGGACCACGGTAAACCGCGATTTCAGTGGTAACTTCGCTTCTGAGAGCTGCTGGGCTGGTTCTGGCGGCGGTGCCAGCTCACAGGAAACCTGGTCGAACACGTTCACCGGCGGGAATACTGGGCCATGGGCCGACTTTCAGTACCCGATATTTGGCGAGTCCGGCCGGGCTACTCCCGATTTAGCCTTCGACGCTGATCCTGCTAGCGGCGTGTATGTATATAGTCAGTACAATGGCGGCTGGTATATTGTGGGAGGCACCAGTGTCGCATCGCCTTCACTGGCAGGCATTGTCAACAATGCGGGGAATAGACTAGGCTCTTATTTCCTTCCGCCAGCACATGCTGCGGCTTATCTTAATAACGAGGAGAATAACTTGCTCTATTCGCAACTCCCCGCCGTCAGCGCACGTAGCGCGAACTTCTACGACGTTACGACAGGAAGCAATGGCTGCTTTGTCGGCAGAAGTTGGGACTATTGCACCGGTGTTGGAAGCCCACGCGGCTTACTCGGAAAATAAGTTTTCACGCGCTACTTCACTTCTGAGGTTAGATCGAGGAGAGGCCCTGCAGAGTAGGGCCTCTCGTTTTTTCGGAAAAGGGACTGCTTGGTTTGTTGAAGACCTTACCCGAAAGCTGATTTAGTTAGACGAAAGCCGAGTCAAAATAGCATCGAGGTCTGCGGGAAGCGGCGCCTGGATCGTAACATAACCGCTCGAGCGTGAGTCGAATGCAACCTCGCTCAGATGCAACCAAAAGCGGCCCGGCGCCAGTTCGACGACCTCCGGGCCGCCGTAAAGAGCGTCGCCCGCCAGCGGATGTCCGATACTCGCCAAGTGCACCCGGAGTTGATGTCGGCTGCCAGTACGCGGTCTTGCTTCGATCAGTGAAAAGCGGAAAAAGCGCTGAAGCGGACGTACTAATGTTGCTGCCGGCCGCGCAGCGGACAAAGCGGTGGCGTTCATCGGCGGCGTGATCATTTTTCGCCGATTTTTAGCATGATGTCCGATCGGAATCGCGATCTCGATTCCTTCTTCCAGGTGTCCCGCGCACAAAGCAAGATACCGCCGTGAGATGTCGCCACGGCGAATCGCCGTACGCATCGCAGCGAATGCGTCAGGGGTGCGCGCGATAATCAGTGCGCCGGAGGTCCCGTTGTCCAGGCGATGAACTAAGCCGCCCTCCAGCGGCTTATCGCCTGCTTCTGCCACGTCCGGATAGGCGGCGACTACGGCATTGATTACAGTATCGTTTTCGCCTGGCTTTAGCGGATGGCACGGAATCAATCCTGGTTTGTTAACGACCAGAACCGACTCGTCTTCGTAAAGCGTCTCGATTTTCAGATCAGGATTCGGTTGCAGTGGCGCGACCAGCGCCAGTTCGCTGATTTGGACTTCATCGCCCGCCGCGACCATCGCGCCCTTGCCGAGATGGCGCCCGTTTACTGTTACACTCCCGCACGCGATCAGCTCTCTAGCTGTGCGTCGCGACGATACCCATCCAAGTCGCACCAGGAGAACGTCGAGCCGCTGGCCCCGGTGCGCGCGGGAGTCGGAGTCAGTGCTAATTGTCCGAGATGCCGTGGCGCACCCAGCCCTCGATTTGCTTTAAGAAACCCGCAAACGGATCCTCCTGCGGTGCCGGCACGAAATAACACTTGCGCATAAAGTCTAGCGCGCCGGAATAATGTTCGAAACGTCGACTCAACTCTTCGAAGACGAGGAAGCCGGGGTTATACAATGAGACATCAAGCTCCGAGACCGTGCGGTAGGAACGCGCGCCCTCTTCGAGGTAATAACCCAGGTAACCTCCGCGCTCGACATAACGGCGAAATAGTCCTGACATAAACAGCGTATAATCACCTACATACTTGCGCAGCTCACGTTCCCCTTGTATCCGCGCAAGCTCGTCACTGGTGAGGCCGGATTGGGCCAGCATCATCTCGACCACGCTGGTGAGCCGTTTACCGTCGGCTCCGCGCAGCCGCAGCCACTGATCCGAACGGCTGAAGTCGGCCAGCACCGCAGCGACGTATTCGGTGATCTGATGATCACCAATTCCCAATTCATTGAAACTCTTGCGAACTAACTGAAGAAAGAAGCCCTTGAGCTTCTGCGAAGAAGATTTCTCCACGGGCATAAACGGTCCGAACCTCCTCCCCGGAAACTCCCCTTGATGTAATGAATTGTTAGCAAATATTACAAGAGAAGGAATTTCGCTAGCTAGAATTTGCGCGATGGCTGAAGTGTTGGAGTGGGTGACGCCGCACTCGACCGAAACTTGCCATTGTAGGCAGGAAATTGCTTCCATGACGCCCAAACCAGGATCGCGAGCAAAATCAATGCCGTTAAAATATCGAGCATCCTTGGGCGCGTCGCGCCGCGCTTAAAGCGTGTCAAGCCGTCCCCCTCAAGCCGCATTGCTGCTCACGCCTGCGGCCTTTCAGGGATTGTCGATTGCTTCGCGTAATGCCGATTTAATCACCGCGGATCCCGCCTTCCGCGGCAATCCGAACATCGGGCGCAATTCACGGCCGGTCTGCGAACGCTCGCTGGCAGCGACTTTCAGCGGATCACCGGCCACCACGACGCGCCCGCCCTCATCGCCGCCCCCTGGTCCGAGATCGATTATATAATCGGCGTGAGCGACGAATTCGAGGTTATGCTCAATAACTACCAGAGTGTTTCCCTCCGCGACCAGATGCAGCAGCACACGCAACAGCCGCTGAATATCGCTCGAGGCTAATCCGGTGGTAGGTTCGTCGAGCAGGAACATCCGCGGCAGGGGTCTGCCGTCATCACTCATGTGGGGTGGTTCCAGATCGGCGAGTAAGAAACGTGCGAGCTTCAAGCGCTGCGCTTCGCCGCCTGACAGGGTCGAAGTTGGCTGGCCGATCTGCAAGTAACCGAGGCCGACCGCTGACAACGGTTCAAGCCGGCGAGTGATTGCTGGATGCTTGTCAAAAAAACGAACGGCCTCGTCGACCGTGAAATCGAGCAATTCGCTAATGTTTCGACCGCGCCGGCGGATCGCCAGGATGTGAGTTTGAAAACGGCGGCCGTCGCATGCTTCACATTTCACCTCCAAATCAGCCATGAAATGCATCTCGATGGTCACTGTGCCGGTGCCATGACATTTTTCGCAGCGTCCCCCATCAACATTGAAGGAAAAATCACGCGACTTGATCTGCAGCCGTTTCGCTTCCGGGCTGCTGGCCAGCAACTTGCGGATTTCGTCATAAACTTTCAGATAGGTCGCGGGATTTGAGCGCAGCGACCGGGTCGGCAGTTCCTGCCCCATATGAACCATTTCACCGATTTGCCCGAGACCCTCGATTCGCTCGCAGGCGCCTACCTCGCTGACGGCCTCGCCGGAGTAGCGCAGATAATTACTGTATAGAACGTTTTCGACCAGGGTCGATTTGCCAGAACCGGAGACCCCGGTTATGCAGACGAGCCGACCGAGCGGAATCGTCACGTCAATATTGTGCAGGTTGTTTTCACGGGCGCCGATGATCCGCACGGCCTGACAGCCGCTCACAGTCCGGCGTTGACGGGAAACCGCTCGCATCAACAGCACCCGTCCGGGTTTGCTGGCCCGGCCATTGCGGCCATTTTGAACGGGTGCCCCCGTTCGCAGCACGGTACCTCCCTCGGGTCCGCCCCCTGGACCAAGTTCCACGACCGCATCGGCACCCGCAATCATCGTGGGATCATGCTCGACAACCACGACCGTATTGCCTAAATCGCGCAGATGGCGCAACACGCCGAGAAGCCGACGCGAGTCCCCCGCGTGCAATCCAACTGTTGGCTCGTCAAGGGCGTAAAGGGTGCCTGAAAGCAAACTTCCGAGTGCGCTGGCCAGATGGATCCGCTGCGCTTCACCCCCTGAGAGGGTGCGCGCCTGACGCTCGAGCGTGAGATAGCCTAATCCGACGTCATCGAGATATCCCACTCTGTTCCGCAATTCGCGCAGGGGGGCTGCAGCGCGTTTGGCTAATTCGCGGTCATGACCTAACGACTCCAGCCACGCTGGCAGGTCTCGAACCGCCATTTGTCCGATCTGCGCGATCGATTTGCCATTAAGCTTTATGTTGAGTGCTTCGGCTTTGAGCTTGGCACCGTTACAGCCTGGGCAGGGGACGAAGCGACGATACTTAGCGAGCAGTATTCGGACATGCGTCTTATAGCGCTTGCGCTCGAGCCAGCGAAAGAAACCACGAATTCCTGGCCATCGTTCGTTCCACGTTCGCTGGTCGTCTTTGCGCGGTTCGCCGTCGAGCAGCCATGCGTACTCTTCGGCGGTCATGTCGCGAAGCGTGACACTGGCTCTGACGCGCGCTCGCCGTGCGCACTTCAGCATCCATTCCTGCATCTCCCGGTAGGCGGGCGTACGCCACGGCATGACCGCACCCTGGCGCAAAGACAGCAGCGGATTCGGCATCACCTTTTCGAGGTCGAGTTCAACTGTACGGCCAAATCCTTCGCATTCGGTGCAGGCCCCGATCGGACTGTTGGACGAAAATAATGCAGGCGCCGGCTCGGCGAAACTTTGACCACATCCCGAGCAGTTGAACCGCCGATCGAACTGCAGCGAGGCTGCCACCTGCATTCCGCTGCCATGCCGTTTTACATATAGCGCACGAGCACGGCCGGCGCCGAGATAGAAAGCCTTTTCCAAGGCCTCGCGAACTCGTTCCGCACTACCGGAGGCGGCAACCACGATGCGGTCGATGAGCACCTCGACAGGGCCCTGGTGGCCGTCGAAGCGCTCGGCGAAGTCGACAGTTTCGATGATCTCGCCGGCATGATAGAGGCGGTGATAACCGTTTTGTACCAGATAGTCGGCTGCTTCCTTGACCGAGCGCGAGCCCGGCTCGAACGGCGCGATGAAGACGTAAAGCCCGGGCGTGTTCAGGACGCGTCCTGCCGCACTCTCGACCGAGTCGCGCGTCACTTCGATGTTGCATTGCGGGCAGATGGTCTTGCCCACAGTGGCGAATAACAGCCGCAGATAGTCGTTGATCTCGGTAACCGTGCCTACGGTCGAGCGCGCATTCTTGATCGTGTTTTTCTGCCGCAACGCCAGGGCAGGTGGAATGTCGGAGATTGAATCGACGTCGGGGCGGTCAATCCGTTCCAGGAACAGCCGGGCGTAAGTCGACAGGCTCTGCACGTAGCGCCGCTGGCCCTCGGCATAGAGCGTATCGAATACCAGGCTCGACTTGCCTGAACCTGACACCCCCGTAACAACCGTCAGCCGGCGATGGGCTATGTCCAGCGAGATATTGCGAAGGTTATGGGTGCGGGCCCCACGAATGCTGATCGAGCGCTCCAAGCCGCTTCAGCTCCTAGCCGAATACCGAAAATCGAGTACGCTACCCTATCCTGACTCGCGCTTTCAGCACCCGGCCTCCTTGAACTTCTGCCGTGCGCTAGATCGCCTTGTGGATCCTTTGCATGACATGCTTTCAGTAATCTCAGCCGGCTGGGCAGGCGCCACCGGCGTTCCGAATCTCTCGCGCGATGGTGGGAAACAAAGAACGGCAGCGAGATCGCGCAGGCTCTATCGCGAGCAGCTAGCGCGGATCCTCCAGCGCACGTGCCTTGATCTTACGCTCGCCGGGATACTCGGCTGCTACTTTTGCGTAAAGCTCGCGGAGCCGCACGTCGAACTGAGCTTCCAGCCTGCCGGCGGCGGCAATTCGTTCGGCTTCGGGCAGATGCTCGATTTTCTTGAATTCGTCCTCGAGCTGGCACATCAGGTGATTTCGCTGCACCAAGTATTGATAACCGTTCATACGTTAAAGTCCGCAAAGACAAGATTCACACGGTAGATTATAGTTGAGTCTCAGAGATTCAGAAAATGGCTTTGGCCCAAATCTCCACAGTCGCCGGTTCTGGAAGCCCGGGTGCGTTTTCGGTCCTCGGCGCCTGGAATCTGCCGCACTTCGTGCATGGATTCATGACTCGCGAGGGCGGCGCAAGCCAGGGACTTTACCGCTCGTTTAATCTCGCCGACGGCGTGGGCGACGACCCCAACGCGGTAGCCGCGAATTTGGCACGCTGGCGCGCCGCTTACCCGCGGGCACGCCTCGCCCGACTGGAGCAGGTTCACAGCAATCGCATCCACCCGATCGGCCTGACGTATGACGGCGATCGTAGAATCGGCGACGGAATGGTGACTGCAGTGCCAGGAGTCGTTCTCGCTATCTTCACCGCCGATTGTGTGCCGGTATTGATGGTGGATGCTGAAACTGGAATGATCGGCGCTCTCCACGCCGGATGGCGCGGGACGTTGGCCGGCATTGCGGGCGAGGGAGTTCGCGCGATGGCAGCGCTGGGGGCGCTCCCCGAACGCATTCGCGCGGCCTTGGGTCCTGCCATAGGAAGCTGTTGTTTCGAGGTGGACGCTGAGTTAGCCGGGCGGTTTGTCTCGCATATACCCGCGGCGGCAGATTATTGTCGCTCTGGCCGTCCTGGCAAGAGGCATCTCGATTTGCGCGGCATTCTTCGTTCGCAATTGCAAGCGGCCGGCGTAGCCGCGACTTCGATCGTGGATATCGGGCCGTGCACGAAATGCAACTCTGATCGATTCTTTTCACGCCGGGCGGCCGGGGGCGCGGCGACTGGACTGCAAATGAGCTTCATCGGGTTCGAGCCGGAGCGGTAAAAAAATTGCCGCCCAAAAAGCCCAAAGCGCCCTCTACCACGAGCGGCGAACTGATGCAGAAGGTGCGTAAGCCAATGGCTCCGCCCGCCAAAGTCGAGGAGGATCTGCGCAAGTACGACCGCGCGCGTGAACGTCGGCGTCTGCGCAAAGGTCAATAGCTGACCAACTTTGCCACGAAAGGACGGCTGCGCCCGATGATTAGCTTCGATCCGAGTGATGAACAGAAGATGGTGCGGGACACGGTCGCCGCTTTCGCCATTGAGCAGGTCCGTCCAGCCGCGCGCATTGCTGATGAGAGCGGTTCGATTCCTTCTGACCTCCTGGCCAAAGCCTGGGATCTCGGGCTCGTGCGTGGCTGTTTACCGGAGAATGTCGGCGGCTATGACGACGCGCGGGTGGCAGTGACCGGCGCAATCGTCGCCGAAGAACTGGCCTACGGCGACCTCTCTTTGGCACTTCACGCGCTGGCTCCGCGGTTGTTGGCGTTTCCTCTGATTGAGATGGGCACCGATGCACAGCGCACCCGTCACCTCCCGCCCCTGGCGACCGACCGCTTTGTGGCGGCTACGGCTGCGCTAATGGAGCCGGCATTCGATTTCGACCCCGCCGACATGAGCACAACGTCGCGGCGCACGTCTGGCGATTACGTAATTAACGGTGCGAAGTGCTACGTCCCGCTGGCAGGGGATTCGGAGATGATTCTGGTTTACGCGGCGAACAGCGCCGACAGTGGATTTGCCGGCGTGGACGGATTCCTGGTGCCGCGCGATTCGCCCGGTCTGAAAATTTCCGGGCGCGAAGAAAATATGGGCCTCAAAGGTCTCGCTACTTTCGAATTGACCTTCGACCAATGCCGAGTGCCGGCTGAAAATCGCCTGGGCGGCGAACCGGGAATTAATTTTGCCCGCCTCCTCAGTCAATCGCGGGTCGCCATGGCCGCGATGGCGGTGGGAGTGGCGCGTGCGGCCTTTGATTATGCGCGCGATTACGCGAAAGAGCGCAAGGCCTTCGGAGCACCGATCGCAACCAAACAGGCGATTGCCTTCATGCTGGCCGAGATGGTGATTGAAGTTGATGCGATGCGGCTGCTGGCATGGGAAGCCGCATCGTGGCTCGACAAAGGCCATGATGCTGTGAAGCACAGTTATCAGGCCCGCAATTATGCTGCGGCCGCGGCATTGATGGTCGCCGATAACGCGGTCCAGGTCCTTGGCGGTCACGGCTATATCCGGGAGCATCCGGTTGAAATGTGGCTGCGCAATGCCCGGGCGTTTGGGGTGATCGAAGGACTCGCGATCGTCTGACAATGGCGAAGCCTTCAGCCTGTGGCGTTTGCAAGGCGCAGCAAAAACCATCAGTAGAGTGAGCAATGATCGATTTCGAACTCGAACCCCAAATCGTAAATGCGCTCGACGTGTATCACGTCACCGCTGAACAGACGATGCGGCCCATCTCGCGCCACTATGACGAAAATGAGCACGAGGAGCCGTGGCAATTCTGGGAAGCGACTTGGGCAGCCTCGCACAATCCGGCAAACGCGGCCAGCGATCAACCGCCAGCGATTTCGCGCAACCTCTACACTTGCCTCAGCACCGAGGAACTGTGCTGGGGCGACGCCGGGCTGTTCCTGTCGATTCCCAATCCTGGATTGGGCGGCGCGGCGGTGGCGGCGGCCGGCACGCCCGAGCAAAAGATCCGATTTCTTGGCCGTTTCCGTCGCGGCAAACCAAAATGGGCTGCGATGGCGATTACTGAACCCGGCTGCGGCTCAGATTCGGCGGCAATCACCACTACCGCGCGGCGTGACGGCGACGACTGGGTAATCAATGGTACCAAGATTTTCTGCACGGCAGGATTGATGTCGGCAGAAAAATCCGAAGGCTTTGTCGTGGTATGGGCGACAGTTGATCGCAATGCCGGGCGCGCCGGAATCAAGCCGTTTGTGGTCGAGCACAATACGCCAGGGATGACGGTGATGCGGGTTGAAAATAAGCTCGGCATCCGCGCTTCCGACACCGCCATGCTTATGTTCGAGGATTGCAGAGTCCCCCTGCACCATCTCCTCGGCAGTCCGGAAGTGACTCCGGCAGGCGGCTTCAAGGACGTAATGGCGACTTTCGATGCGACCCGCCCGATCGTTGCGGCGATGGCGATTGGTGTAGGGCGGGCTGCGCTTGACTTCGTCCGCGATTTCTTTAAGCGCAATAACGTTTCACTGCGCTATGGTATTTCGCCGCGCCGCCTTACTGCCGTCGAGCGCGATTTCATGGATATGGAGGTGCAGCTTAAAGCCGCCCGCTTACTCACCTGGCGCGCAGCCTGGATGCTCGATGCCGGCATGCGGAACAATCTCGAGGCCTCGATGGCCAAAGCCAAGGCCGGCCGGGCGGTCACGCTCATCACGCAGCAGGCGGTCGAGTTGCTAGGGCCGCTGGGTTACTCACGCAAAGAACTAGTCGAAAAGTGGATGCGGGACGCAAAAATCAATGACATCTTTGAGGGTACTCAGCAGATCAATCTGATGGTTATTGCTCGCCGCATCCTCGGCTATAGCAGCAAGGAACTCAATTGAGACCGGGCCAGTGAATCGATCGCGTTATCCGGCACGGTGGGAAACCCCAGGTCGGCAGGTAGGCGTGCTGGGCGACGTGCAAATCGCCGCCGGCAATCACCAGCGCGATGTCCCCCGGGCTTTCAACCACCGGAATCACTCCTTGGCCCGCCGCACTCGTCACCCATTGCGGCCATTGATGCGAAGACAGCGCCTTGCGTCCCCACCACCCCTCCCATTCGGCAGTTGCGACGCGGCCGTTTTCGTATAGCCAGTGTTTGACGTCGCGCTTGCTCCAACCGTCGCCGGCCAGACGCCGCGCTACGTATGGCGCCAGCACGACCGCGACCTTGCCGCCGTGCATCAGCGAAAATTGCGATACCGCCGAACTCATTACGCTGGCGATTTCCTCGAGCCCGCCAGTAATGTTGACTACACTTTCCGCGCGCATCAGGGTAACCGTGCTGGCTGCGGAGTCGAATCCGAGTTCTACCTGCAATGGCTCCCAGGGGTTCAGGGCTGCATTTTCAGCCAAGCACAATGAATAACGCCCAGGTTGACCAAGCCCCGCCAGCGATACCGCACCGGGCCATCCACCGCCGAGATTGTGCATAATCAGTCTGAGGGCGCGCCCGATTACCGAATTTGCCCGCCATCCGGGACCAAGCGCGCCGAAGCCTGAGTTGATGTTCAACCTTTCGGAGACATCACCGCTGAAGATAAGGAGCGGTGTTACATTTTCGTCAGTAGTCTGAACCCCGCGCAGATTAAACTCCGGAGTTGCTATTGCTTCGGTCAGTGTAATGAGTATTGAAATATATTCCGGCGGGCAGCCCGCCATGATCGCGTTGACGGCAATCTTTTCGACTGTCGCCAGGCCCTTGAGTGGATCGAGTTCGGCCACAATATGGTCGCGCGAAAGCCCGGCGTATTCGACCATTTGCTGGACTTTGCCGAGTTCAGGCGGGACGATCGGCAATCCGTCGGTCCATCCCCGCAAATAAAACAGCTCGTTGGCGCGGCCCCACGCGTCACGCCCGCGAATCACCTCGATCCGATGGCGCGGGAAATTGCCGGCAAGCGGCGCCTTCGTGAGCAGACCCTGCTCCTGAATGCGCTCTTTCAGCGTATCGTCGATCCATTCACCCGAGGCCCGTTGCGCAGCCGGAATCACGAGCCACAAGGCATCAGCAGCAGAGTGGGGCATTGCGACGTGCCGTTCGAGCTAGATTCTCTTCGCTTCCTGGAAGCAATTCGTCGGATTTTTCCGGCGGATGGATTGCCTTACATACCCGATAGCAGAGTATCCCATTCTGCACGAAACGGAACGAAGCCGGATGTGGCCGACGTGCAATGCGCCATCTTTTCATTTGCGAAATTTACAAGGCTCTGCGGGCCATCAAGGGCCAACTTATCAATCATGCGACGGAAGTAGGTTTTGACCGTATCGCGGCTAACCTGCATTTGTGCCGAGATTTCATTGAGCCTCAAGCGAGCCGCTAGCATGCCCAGAAGTCTAACCTCGCGGGCGCTCAGGCCACAACGATACATGAGCCGTGCGTGACGGGCGTCTTCGATTTCTTTGATGTCTCTCGGCATACCCGATTGACCCCTCTTCCCCGTTGCGCAAAGGGTCAGTTTTGCAACGTAACACCAGGCCACCGCGCCCGGCGGCGAAGTCGGTCTTACTAAAGGCCAAAAATGCCGGCCGATGGGAATTGCCGGGTGCGTGCTGCTGTGCCTAAGCCAACAAACCCGATTCATCGCCTTCGTTTGACAATCAATACCAACACGTCCATCGTCGCACCGGATTCGGAACAAGCCGTTCAATTACTGAGGTCCCATAAAATGGATGAAGAACGCCCGGAGCATGACCGCCGAGGTACCGCGGTTATGAACACCGGGGGGAACGCAAATCGTTTCGACCAAGTCGATGCGGGAAAATGATCCCGCCTACTTCCTAAAGTTTCTCGATGTAACGAAAGTCGAATCCTGAGGAGGCAATCACAAAGCGGCGAATTCTCGACTCCTTGCAGCCGCTAGAAAGCAACGCGTGCTCGATGTTGCATGCGGGACCGGCGATGATTCGCTCGAAATAGTAAGGCTCGTCGGACCCAAAGGCCGGGTTGTAGGTGTCGACTTGAGCGAAGGGATGGTCGCCGAAGCGCAGCGACGTGCAGCGGATTCCGGTTTGCCAGTCGAGTTTCGAGTTTTGCTCCGGAGATGCTATGCAACTCGAATTTCGCGGACGCATCTTTCGATTGCGTGCGATGCGAGAATGTTCTTATACATCTCGGCAATGATCACAAGGCCCTGAACGAGATGATCCGAGTGGCGCGAAACGGAGGGCATATTGTAGCTTCGGAGGTGGACACAGAGACGCGATTCATCGATTCGCCTTACGTGCAGTTGACCCGCACGATCTTCAGTTCCTTTGCGGACGCGACGCCTAATGGGCGAATCGGCCGGGCTTTACCTGGTCTAATGCGTGAAGCGAGACTGCACGACGTAACCTGCCAAACGACGGTCGTACGTGCTGATTTCGCCTTTTTCGCATTCTCCAGGAAGGCCATTTAAACAACTGCATTCAACAGGGGATCATTTCCACGAAGGATGCCGACCGCTGTTGGCAACAGATTGAAAAAGCAGACGCCTCCGGTAACTTCCATTACGGGGTGATTGCGTTCACTGCTGCAGGAACGAAACTATGACGTTTCACAAAGGGCCAGGCCTTTTGCGCAACGGTCCGAGGAATACACCGAATAACCACTGACCGAGGCGCCAAACAATTTCTGGCTGCCGCGACGCGCATTGAACTTACCCCATACCCTTGCAGAGCAGGTCGTGCTTGACGCCGCTCGCGTAGCGGGCGCTGAAATCTGGCGCGGCTCGATTGTGCGCGAGGTTCGCCCAGGCGCACCTCGTTTGATGACTTACATCCTTTCGTGACGACACGTTTCATAGTGAACGGCGGGGAAAGCGCGCGCCAGGAAATGCGGCGGATAGTACAACATAACCAACAGGATTGTATCCGAAGTGCTCAGGCGGTGGCTGATGCAGAGGCTTTGGCTAGCTGCAATTTAGCCGGGTGAGAGGCTGAGCATTTCGGATTCAATTCGTTGAGCTAGCCGCCTGGGCTATGGGCATTCAATAGGGCTGGGTTGATGGCTGCCAGCTGAGCCGAGGCTCTTTAGGTACTCGGGTGAGAGCGTTGTGAGAGTGAGGAGCGAAAAGACTCTGCGCATTTGGTGCAATCGGTAATTGGATCACGTTGCGACAGGCAGGCGGGTGCGCCGGCTGCGAGACTCGAGACCTACTGCCCATTCAACCTCCCTCAATTGTGAATGAAAAG
>Ga0073928_10007141_pt1 | contig 14671 bp, 13 predicted proteins | sample PaiPotPPA55metaG_FD_76969 | JGI IMG/M metagenome (GOLD analysis project Ga0073928, IMG submission 76969) | Iron sulfur acid spring bacterial and archeal communities from Banff, Canada, to study Microbial Dark Matter (Phase II) - Paint Pots PPA... ... | reverse complement strand
TTCGGCGCGCATCTGCTCGGCGCGCTCGGCGCGCGCCTCGATGACGAGAAGCGGCCATCCCTCCCGCGCGAGGCTGGCGCAGACGAGGCGGCCGACGCGGCCATAGCCGACCAGCACCGCGTGACCGCTGAGGGTGCTGACCGGCAATCTCTCCTCGGCGACCTCCTCCGGCGGCGGTGGCGCTCGCTTGGCGTCCCACCGCTCGATCCACGGCTTCACCCGCTCCAGTGCGGTGAACAGGATGGGGTTGGCGAAGATCGACACGATCGACGTGCCGAGGATCAAGTCGCGGGCGCGCTCCGGCAGCAGGCCGAGCCTGACGCCGAGATCGGCCAGGATGAACGAGAACTCGCCGATCTGCGCCAGCCCGACGGCTATGATGAGCGCAGTGGCGAGCGGATATCCGAACGCCCGCACCATCAACAGCGCAGTGCACGGGCCGCCCACCATGACCACCAGCAGCGACCCCAGCAGCGGCCATGGCTCGTGCAGGAGGACCGCCGGGTTGAACAGCATGCCGACCGAGATGAAGAAGAGCACCGCGAAGGCGTCGCGCAACGGCAGCGATTCCTCGGCGGCGCGCTGACTGAGCTCCGACTCGTTCAACACCATGCCGGCAAAGAATGCACCGAGCGCGAAGGAGACGCCGAACAGCTCCGCCGCGACGAAGGCGACGCCGAGCGCCACGGCGAGGACCGCGAGGCGGAACAGCTCGCGCGACCCGGTATGGGCGATGTAGTGCAGGATCGCCGGGATGACACGGTGCCCGACGAGCAGCATCAGGGCGATGAATGCCATGACCTTGCCGATGGTCAGGCCTAGCGTGGTGACGAGCGCGCCCGCATCGAGCGTCCCGCCCTCGCCCCGGAGCAGGCCCGCCAGCGGCGGCAGCAGCACCAGGGCCAGCACCGTCAGCAGATCCTGCACGACGAGCCAGCCGATGGCGATCTGCCCCCGCCCGGTGTCCACCAGCCGGCGGTCCTGCAAGGCGTGCATCAGGACCACGGTGCTCGCCACCGACAAGGCGAGGGCGAAGACAAAGCCAGTGCCGGCCGACCAACCGAGCAGCCGGGCGAGGCCCATGCCGAGCAGCGCCGACACGGTGATCTGCACCACCGCGCCGGGGATCACGATGCGGCGCACCGAGAGCAGATCCTGGAGCGAGAAATGCAGCCCGACGCCGAACATCAGCAGGATCACGCCGATCTCGGCAAGCTGCGATGCGATGTTCTGGTCGGCGACGAAGCCCGGGGTGAATGGGCCGACCGCGACGCCCGCCAGCAGGTATCCGACGATGATCGAGATGCCCAGCCGGTTCGCGATCGTCCCCAGCACGAAGGCGAGGCCGAGGCCGATCACGACGATGGCGATGAGCGACGATCCGTGCGACATGCCGTTCGGCTACCTCGAGCACCGGATGAGAACGAACCGCATCGGCTTATCGTTCGCCATATCGGACTCGCTCAATCGGCTTCGCGCAGCAGGTTCCGCGCGATGACGAGTTGCTGGATCTGGCTCGTGCCTTCGTAGAGCCGGAACAGCCGGACGTCGCGGTAGAAGCGCTCGACGGCGAAATCGGCGATGTAGCCCGAGCCGCCATGGATCTGCACCGCGCGGTCGGCGACCCGGCCCACCATCTCGCTGGCGAAATACTTGCAGCAGGAGGCCTCGGTCGAGATGCTCTCGCCGATATCCTTGCGCCGCGCCGCGTCGAGGACCATGCATCGCGCCGCGTAAGCCTCGGCGCGGCTGTCGGCGAGCATCGCCTGGACCAGCTGGAACTCGCCGATGGGCTGACCGAACTGCACCCGATCCTTGGCGTAGCGGACCATGTCGCGGATGAGCCGCTCGGCGACGCCGACGCAGACGGCGGCGATGTGGATGCGGCCGCGATCGAGCACCTTCATCGCCGTCTTGAAGCCCTGCCCTTCCCGGCCGCCGAGCAGCGCATCCGCCGGCACGCGGCAATCCTCGAAGATGACGTCGCAGGTATGGGCGCCGCGCTGCCCCATCTTGCGGTCGGGCGGGCCCAGCTTGAGGCCGGGATTGGGCGCCTCGACCAGGAAGGCGGAGATGCCGACCGCGCCCTTGTTGTCGGGGTCGGTGCGCGCCATCACCGTGAACAGGGACGCCTCGGGCGCGTTGGTGATGAAGCGCTTGGTGCCGTTCAGCGCCCAGCCGTTCTCCGCCCGTCGCGCCGTCGTCTTGAGGCTGGCGGCGTCGGAGCCGGCATTGGGCTCGGTCAGGGCAAAGGAGGCGATGATCTCGCCCGCGGCGAGCCGGGGCAGGTATTTGCGCTGCTGCTCCTCGGTGCCGTCGATGACGATGCCCTGGCTGCCGATGCCGTTGTTGGTGCCGTGCACGGAACGGAAGGCCGGCGAGGTCTGGCAAAGCTCGAACAGCACCTGGGCTTCCTCGCTCATGCCGAGGCCGAGCCCGCCATGGGCTTCGGGAATGGTCATGCCGAACAGGCCGAGCCGGCGCATCTCCGCGACGATCGCCGGCGGCACCGCGTCGGCCTCGGCTACCTCGGCCTCGGCCGGGACGAGGCGCTCGCGTACGAAACGGGGAATGGTGTCGAGAAACTCGCGCAGGGTCTGCGGGTCGAGCGCCATGGCCGTTTTCTCCCCCGTTGGGCCTACGATCCCTACTCGACCGACCGGGCGGGATCAACCGAACGTCGTTTTCAAGCGTTCATATGCGCATGCGCCCCGAACGCTCCCGCTCCCCGCTACCGCCGATACTGGCCCTGGCCAGCCTGCTCGCCGCCTGCGCGCCCGCCGCCACGACGACCGAGACGGCACCTCCCGGCCTCACGGCGGCTGAACTGCCGCCCATCCCGATCTGTCGCGACGAGATGCGCGCCTATATCGAGCTGGCGCGGCTGGCCAAGCTGCATGGCGACGGCTGGGTCGTGTTCGAGCCGGCGGTCGACGCGCTGAAGCAGCAGATCATCAACTGCATCGACGACAACCGCGCCCAGTTCCGCGGGCTCTAGGCGTAGCCGGACTTGCCGTCGTCTTCGCTGCGGCCGCTGCGCTCCGAAAGATTGCCGCGCACCTGGATCAGCGTGTCGATGAGAGCGTCGCGCTGCGTCGGGCTGAGCCCGGCCAGCGCTTCGTTGCGCGTCGCCTCCGCGAGTACGCGCATGCGATCCATCACCGGCGCGACCTTCTCGGTCGTGTAGAGCAGGCGTGCGCGCCGGTCGTCGGGATCGGGCCGCCGCTCGACCCAGCCGGCGTCCTCCATGCGGTCGATAAGCCGCCCCACCGTGATGTTCTCGATCTCGAGGATGTCGGCGAGGCCGCTCTGGTTGATGCCCTCGTGCCGCGAGAGATGGACCAGCAGCTGCCATTGCGCCCGGCTCAAGCCGAGGCCGCGGGCGCGCTGGTCGAATTTCTTGCGCATGAGACGCGCGATGTCGTGCAGCAGGAAGCCGAAGCTCCGCTCGGGATCGTAGGCCATGATCGAATGATGGTGCCGTCGCCGTAATTTAAGCAAGCTTGCTAATCGCGGGCGGCAACCGCTGGCCGGTGTGCCGTGGCGCTAAGGCGCGCGTCGATCCTGTTGCCGGGTGCCGCCGCCCTGCCGTATGACCGACACCGCCCCCGAGCTCGGGGGTGGCAAGGCAAGGGACATGGGCTGGGTTCTGCTGTTGGCGCCGCTCGCGGTCTTTATCGCCACTTGGTGGTTGACCGGGCGCGTGCGGGCTTGGCTCGCGCGGCGCGCGATCCTCGACCGGCCGGTGGCGCGCTCGGCGCACACCGCGCCCGTGCCGCGCGGCGGCGGGCTGGCGCTGATGCCGGCCGCTCTGAGCGCTTGGCTGGTACTGGCGCTGCTCGGGCAGACGACGCCGGCAAGCGCCGGCATCGCGCTGCTGGCGGCGGGGCTCTCTGCCCTCTCCTGGCTCGATGATCTGCGCAGCCTGCCGGCCTGGCTGCGGCTGGCGGCGCATCTCGTCGCGGCGGCAATCGGCCTCTCTTTCCTGCCCGGGGCCGTCGCCGTGTTCCAAGGCCTGCTGCCGCCGCTGCTCGACCGCCTGGCGACGGCGCTGCTCTGGGTGTGGTTCGTCAACCTGTTCAACTTCATGGACGGGATCGACGGGATCAGCGGGGTCGAGACCGCTTCGGTCGGCATCGGCGTGGCGCTCGTGGTGCTGAGCGGCGGCGGCGACCCGGACGGCAGCGCCGTGCTCGCCCTCACCCTCGCCGCTGGCATGCTGGCCTTCCTGTGCTGGAACTGGCACCCGGCGCAGCTCTTCCTCGGCGATGTCGGCAGCGTGCCTTTCGGCTATCTGCTTGGCTGGCTGTTGCTAGGGCTGGCGGCCAAGGGGCTCTGGGCGCCGGCGCTCATCCTGCCGCTCTATTACCTCGCCGATGCGACGATCACGCTCGGGCGCCGCATCCTGCGCCGCGAGCGCATCTGGGAGGCGCATCGCCAGCATTTCTATCAGCGGGCGCTCGGCGCCGACGGCGATCATGCCGCCGTGGCGCGGCTGGTGCTGGCGGCGGACGCGCTGCTGATCATGCTGGCGCTGCTGGCACTGGCGCGGCCCGGCTTGGCGCTCGCCCTGGCCGGGCTGGTCGTCGCGGCCCTGCTCGCGGCGATGGAGCGGCGCGCCCGCAAGGGCCAAGCCGTCCGCTGACCTATTCGGTGGCGCCCTGGCGGAAGAATTGGGGGCGCACGAAGCGGCCGGCCCAGGCGCCGCGACCGCCCTCCTTGGCATCGCCCTCGACGGCGAGGTATTGCGCGCCGCGGCCATAGGCGAAGGCGAGGCCTTCGCTCACCAGCAGCGAACCGACGTCGCGCCCGCCCGCGGTGCAGGCGGCGAACTCGCGCGCGTGCCGATCGACGAATTCCGGATCGACATGGCAGGCGAAATCCGCCTGCGTTACGAGCTGGCGCAGCCGCTCGGTGGCGACGGCGCCGCAACGCCAGAGCGTGCCCTTGGCGTCACGGCAGGTCTGCGTGCCCTCGAACGCGTCGACGCCGTAAAGGCGCAGCCGCTGACCGAGGCAGCCGATGCCGAGCCGCGACAAGAGACAATGCCGCGGCCACAATGCGAGCGTATCGCCGTCGACCACGGCATAGCCGTCGGCACGAGTCGCCGGTCGCAACCACAGCGCGCCGGCCCATGCGGCGGCGAGCAGCAGCAGCAGGACCGTCACGGCGATGAAGATGCGCCGCGCCATCGCCGCTCCTCAAGCCTTGACCACGCTCGCCGATGCGATTCCGGCATGGGCGCAGGCGTTGCGGGTATCGACCACCAAGGGACAGCATTCGACGACGATGCGATAGTCGACCCCGTCATGATCGGTGCAGATGAGGGCGACATCGAAATCGCGAAGCGACTCGGGCACGAGCGCCACGGAGCGCCGCCCGGCGAACTCCGGATGCTCGCGCGAGCGCGGCACCTCCGGCACGAAGGGATCGTGATAGGCGACGCTGGCGCCGCGCTCCTCGAGCAGTTGCATGATCTTGAGGGTCGGGCTCTCGCGGATGTCGTCGACGTTCTTCTTGTAGGCGAGACCCAGGATCAGCACGCGCGTGCCCTTGAGGCTCCGGCCGAAGCGCTCGTTGAGCGCACCCGACAGGCGCTCGATCACGTAATGCGGCATGCGCGTGTTGACTTCGCCGGCGAGCTCGATGAAGCGCGTGGAGATGTCGTATTCGCGCGCCTTCCAGGTGAGATAGAACGGGTCGATCGGGATGCAGTGGCCGCCGAGGCCGGGACCCGGATAGAACGGCATGAAACCGAACGGCTTGGTCGAGGCCGCCTTGATCACTTCCCAGACATCGATGCCCATCGCCGCGTAGACCATCTTGAGCTCGTTGACGAGGGCGATGTTGACGGCGCGGAAGATGTTCTCGGTGAGCTTTACCGCCTCGGCCGTTTCCGGCGAGGACACCGGGATGGTGCCGGCGACGAACTGGTCGTAGAGCGCGGCGGCGAGGCGGAGCGCGTCCGGCCCGTCGCCGCCGATCACCTTCGGGATCTTGGTCGTGCTGAATTGCATGTTGCCGGGATCCTCGCGCTCCGGCGAATAAGCCAGGAAGAAGTCGACGCCCGATTTGAGGCCGCCGCGCTCGAGGATCGGCCGCATCACCTCGCGCGTCGTGCCGGGATAGGTCGTCGATTCCAGCACGATGAGCTGGCCGCGGCGCAGCTGCGGCGCGATCGCTTCGGTGGTTCCGACGATGTAAGTCAAATCCGGCTCGCGATGGCGCGTCAGCGGCGTCGGCACGCAGATCAGGACCGCGTCCGCCTCGTGCAGCCGCGTGAAATCGGCGACGGCGTGAAAACGGCCCCCGCGCAGCCATCCGCCGATGGTCGCGTCGGGGATGTGGCGAATGTAGGAACGGCCGGCATTCAACTGCGCCACCTTTTCGGAGTCGACGTCGAAGCCGAGCACGGCGAAGCCGCTGCCGGCGATCGCGCCGACCAGCGGCAGGCCGACATAGCCGAGGCCGATGACACCGATCGTCGCCTCGCGCGCGACAAAGCGCCGGTGGAGTGCCTCGACATCGACGACGGGCGCCGTCGCCGCGCCCGATTTTGCCACCGGCGAAGAATTCTTCGAAGCCTTCATGTTCCGCTGCATTCGCTTTGCCCGGCCGGCGCGATGCTTACCATGGCACCCGCTGCCGCTCAAGCTGGCGTGCCTCCAACACGCCACGGTCGCCGTCCCCTCGCCCTCGGCAGGCGCGGTAGGGGGTGGGGAAGCGTAAAGTTGCGCAGGTCGACTGCGTCGCGATGTTGAATCGCGTCCGGAGCCGCTATTGTCGCGCGCGGAGGATCGATCCCTTGAGCAACCCGCACTCCGCGCCCGTCGTGGTCGTCGGCGCCGGCGGCTTCATCGGCCGCGCGCTCGTCGCGGCGCTGGCGGAGCGCGGCGCACCGGTTAGGGCCGTCGTGCGGCGAGCTATCGCGGTGCCGCGCGGCGTCACCCTTCATGCGATCGGCGACATCACCCCCGCCACCGACTGGTCTCCGCTGCTGCGCGGCGCGCGGGCCGTGGTCCATCTCGCCGGCCGGGCGCACGCACCGCTCGGCGCCGCCCACGACTGGATCGAGGGCGAGGCCGCCGCCGCGGCGCAGCTCGCGCGCGCCGCCGGCCGCGCCAGCGTCGAGCGCCTGGTGCTGGTGAGCTCGATCAAGGTGCTGGGCGAGGCGACGGATGGCGTGCCGCTCCGCGCCGGACGCCCTGCCGCGCCCGAGGACGCCTACGGCTTCGCCAAATGGTCGGTCGAGGAAGCGATGCGCGCGGAAGCGGCCGCCGCTGGGCCGGCGCTCACGGTAATCCGGCCGCCGCTCGTCTACGGGCCCGGGGTCAAGGCCAATTTTCGCGCGCTGCTGCGCCTGGTCGACCGCGGGCTGCCGCTGCCCTTCGCCGGCATTGCCAATCGGCGCAGCCTGGTCTTTCTCGGCAACCTCGTCGATCTCGTCGAAGTGACGCTGACGCATCCGGCGGCGCGCGACGGGACATTCCTGCTGCGCGACGAAGCAGAGGTTTCGACGCCCGAGCTCATTCGCCGCATCGCCCGCGCGCTGGGCCGCCCGGCCCGCCTCTTTTTCTGCCCGCCGCCGCTGTTGCGTCTCGCCGCGCGCGCCGCCGGGCGCCGCGCCGCCGCCGACCGCCTGCTCGGCTCGCTCAGCATCGATGACACGGCGACGCGCGACCAGCTCGGCTGGCGGCCGCGAGTGGCGCTCGACGACGGCCTTGCCGCGACCTGCCGCTGGTACCGCAGCGAGCAGGCCGGCGCTCGCCCATGACGGCGCGCCGATGACCGTAGCCCGCCCCAAACTCATCTACCTCGTGACCGAGGATTGGTATTTCTGGTCGCACCGCCTGCCGATGGCGCGCGCCGCGCAGCGTGCGGGATTCGACGTCGCCGTGGCGACCCGCGTCGCCGAGCATGGCGAGCGCATCCGCGCCGAGGGCTTCGCGCTCCATCCGCTGCGCTGGCGGCGCCGCGACATCGGCCCGTGGGCGAGCCTGCGCGCCGTCGGCGAGATCTCCCGCCTCTATAGCCGCGAGCGCCCGCTCCTCGTCCATCATGTCGCCCTCAAGCCGGCGGTGCTCGGCAGCGTCGCGGCGCTGCTCGCGGGCGTGCCGGCGGTGGTCAACGCCGTCACCGGCGTCGGCTTCGTCGCGAGCTCGCCGAGCCTGCGCGCGAGGCTGCTGCGCCGGCCGATGGACTTCGCCCTGGCGCGTCTCCTCGAGCGGCCGAACAGCCGCGTCATCGTGCAGAACGAGGACGACCGGGCGCTGCTGCTGTCGCTGCACGCCGGCGCGGACGAGCGCGTCGTCGTTATCCGCGGCTCGGGTGTCGACACCGCGCATTTCCGTTCGATGCCCGAGCCGCCGGCGCCGCCGGTGGTCGCCGGCTATGCCGGGCGCATGCTCGCCGACAAGGGGGTCGCCGCCTTGGTCGAGGCGCAGCAGAGCTTGCACCGCCGCGGCAACGCGCTTCATCTTATGCTCGCCGGCACGCCCGATCCCGAGAATCCGAGCTCGATCGACGCCGCGACGCTCGCCGCGTGGCAGACGCTTCCCGGCATCACCTGGCTCGGCGAGGTCGATGACATCCGCACGCTATGGTCGGCAGCGCATATCGCCGTGCTGCCGTCGCGCCGCGAGGGCTTGCCGATGAGCCTCCTCGAGGCAGCGGCGATGGGCCGGCCGCTCATCGCCACGGATGTGCCGGGTTGCCGCGAGATCGCCCGTGACGGGGTCAACGCGCTGCTGGTGCCGCCCGATGATTCCAGCGCGCTCGCCGCGGCGCTCGAGCGGCTGGCTGACGATGCCGAGCTGCGCCGCCGCTTCGGCGCCGCCAGCCGGGCGCTGGTCGAGAGCGAGCTGGCGGCGGACGCGGTCGGCGCCGCCACCGTCGCGTGCTATCGCAGCCTGCTGCGAGCGCTGCGCCTGCCGGCGCCTTGAGCGCGGCCGCGGCTCACGCCGCCGGCAGGATCTCGTCGGTGTGCCCGAGAATGCGGTACGCCAACAGGCCGACCCATTCCTTCACCACCACGTCGACGAGCGCGAGATGCTCCGACAGCAGGAATCTCGGCCGCGGGCTTGCCTCGGCGCGATAGTCGACCGGATAGGGCACGACCTGCCAGCCGATGTGACGGAAGCAGCCGACCGCGCGCGGCATATGCGTCGCCGAGGTTACCAACAGCCAGACCTGGTCCGGGCGCGGTTGCGCGACCTCGCGGGAGAAGATCGCGTTCTCGAAGGTATCGCGCGAGCGCTCTTCGAGCCGGATGCGCGCGGGATCGATGCCCTGCTCGACGAAGAGGTCGCGCATGACAGCGGCTTCCGACGGCTCGTCGCGCGGCAGCAGCGACGCGTCGCCGCCCGAGAGCAGCAACGACGCGTCGGGATAGCGCCGCGCCAGCGTCAGCGCCTCGACCAACCGCTCGCCTGCGTCGTTGAGCGCTACTTGGCCATGCGCGCGGGCGATCGCGGGCTGCACCGCGCCGCCCAGCACGATGATGCCGTCGACCGTCGCGGGCAGCTCCGGCGTGGGAAAGCGCGACTCGAGCGGCATCGCCAGCCACTGGCCGACGGGCAGCAGCGCGATCGCCAGCAGCACGACCGTCGCGGTGGCCACCAGGCGGAAGCCGCGCCGGCGCCGGCGGCCGGCGAGTCGCAGCGTACCCACGGCCAGCATCAGCACCAGAAGATTGCCGGGCGCCGCGATGGCCCAAAAGATCTTGCTCAGCACGAAACCCATGGCTTCAGGCACTCCCGCCAATTCGCCCTCTTTGTAACCGGACCGCCCAGCCACCGCGACCGCTTTTCCTGTTGCCGCCCCGCACCGGCTTGCGTAACTTCCCCGCATAATGAGCCCCACGCGATGATGAGATTCGGCCGGGCTAGGGCGGCATTCGGCCACGACGTGCTCATGGCGGCAGCATCCTTCTGGCTGTCGCTGTATTTGCGCGTGGGCGACGCGCTGCTCGATTATCCCGGACGCCTGCTGCTCGGCTACGACCTCGCCTTCACCGTGATCGCCGCCGCGACCTTCTGGTGGACGGGGCTTTATCGCGGCATCTGGCGCTACGCCTCGCTGCCCGATCTGCTGGCGCTGCTGCGCGCGGTGACCATCGTCGTGCTCGCGTTCTTCCCGCTTATGTTCATCGCCACTCGCCTCGTCGATCTGCCGCGCTCGCTGGTCGGCATCAACTGGCTGGTGCTGATGGCGCTGCTGGGCGGCCCGCGCTTCGCCTACCGCCTGTTCAAGGACCGCAGCCTCCGCCGCCTGCTCGAGGGTGACAAGCGCAGCTCGGCGATACCGGTGCTGCTCATCGGCGCGCGCGAGGGCGCCGCCATGTTCATCCGCGCGATGGCAAGCGATCCGGACCGGCTCTATCGCGTGGTCGGCATCGTCGCCGACAGTTTGTCCCGCGTCGGGCGCCAGCTCGGCGGCGTGCCCGTGCTCGGCACCATCGAGGACCTGCCGCAAGTCGTCGCCGAGCTCGACGGAAGCGGCGAGCGGCCGCAGCGCCTGATCTTGTCCGCCCAGACCTTGGAAGGCGCGACGGTGCGCCGACTGCTCGACATGGCCGACGACCTCACCATCCCGCTGGCGCGGCTGCCCCGCCTCACCGAGTTCAAGCAGACGCTCGACGAGGACACGCCGGCGGTCGAGCCCATCGCGCTCGAGGATCTGCTTGGTCGACCGCAAGCGGTGCTCGATCGCGTCGGCATGCGCACGCTCATCGCCGGGAAGCGCGTGCTCGTCACCGGCGCAGGCGGCACGATCGGCGCCGAGCTGGTGCGGCAGATCGCCGCCTGCGAGCCGGCACGGCTCGCGCTGCTCGATAACAACGAATACGCGCTCTACAGCATCGACCGCGAGCTGGAGGAGCGCCACGCGGCGCAGCCGCGCCTCGCGGTGATCGGCGATGTGCGCGAGAAGAGCCGCGTCGAGCAGGTGATCGCCGCAGAGCGGCCCGAGCTCGTCTTCCACGCCGCCGCGCTGAAGCATGTGCCGATGGTCGAGGCGAACACGGTCGAGGGCGTGCTCACGAATGTGCTGGGCACGCGCCACGTCGCCGAGGCCTGTCGCGCGCATGGCGTGCGCGCCATGGTGATGATCTCGACCGACAAGGCCGTCAATCCGGCAAGCGTGATGGGGGCGACCAAGCGGCTCGCCGAGAGCATCTGTCAAGCGCTCGACATCGTCGAGTCGCGCAAAGCGGGCGGCACGCGCTTCGTCACCGTCCGCTTCGGCAATGTGCTGGGCTCGACCGGCTCGGTCGTGCCGCTGTTCCAGCGCCAGCTCGCTGCGGGCGGTCCGCTCACCGTGACGCATCCGGACATGACGCGTTTCTTCATGACCGTGCGGGAAGCGGTCGAGCTGGTACTGCAGGCCTCGGTGCTGGCGGTCAAGGGCGGCGAGGAGCGCGGCAAGATCTTCGTCCTTGACATGGGCGAGCCGGTGAAGATCGTCGACCTCGCGCGGCAGATGATCCGGCTGGCCGGGCGCAAGCCGGGCAAGGACATCAAGATCGCGTTCATCGGCTTGCGTCCGGGCGAGAAGCTGCAAGAGGAGCTGTTCTACGCCAACGAGCCGCTGCTGCCGACCGAGGCCGCCGCCATCCGCCTCGCGGCGCCGCGCACCATCGACTACGCCATGCTGTCGCGCTCGCTCGATGAGCTGGCCGAGCATGCCGGCGAGCGGCGCCAGGAGCGCATGCTCGCTCTCCTCGGCACCCTGGTTCCGGAATATGGCGGCGCCGCTTCCATCACGCCGCGCGCCGCCGGCGCTTAGTGCCCGGTATCACGAATGGCTGATGCATACCCCTCACCCCAACCCTCTCCCACAAGGGGAGAGGGGGTATACCGAGGCGCATGGAGATCCCTCTCCCCTTGTGGGAGAGGGAGGGGCCCGCTGCGCAGCAGCGGGAGGGTGAGGGGTGAATCACTCATTTCTCAAAGCAGGTAACTAGGCCTCGCCCCGGCTTTCCGCGGCGATGCGCTCGAGATACTTGCCATAGTCGGACTTGCTGTAGAGCTGCAGCGCCAGCTCGAGCAGTTGCTTGGCGTCGATGAAGCCCTGGCGGAAGGCGATCTCCTCGATGCAGCCGATCTTCTGTCCGGTGCGCTTCTCGAGCGTGCGCACGAACTCCGAGGCCTCGATCAGCGAATCGTGCGTGCCGGTGTCGAGCCAGGCATAGCCGCGGCCGAGCCGCTCGACGGTGAGCTTCCCGGCGCGCAGATAGGCGGTGTTGAGATCGGTGATCTCGAGCTCGCCGCGCGCCGAGGGCTTCAGCCGCTCCGTCATCGGCACGACGTCGCGATCGTAGAAATAGAGGCCGATCACCGCCCAGTCGGAACGCGGCTTCTTCGGCTTCTCCTCGAGCGACAGGGCCTTGCCCTGGCGGTCGAATTCGACGACGCCGTAGCGCTCGGGATCGCCGACGCGATAGCCGAAGACGGTGGCGCCCGACGGGCGCGCGGCCGAGCGCCGCATCATCTCGGTGAGGCCGTCGCCATAGACGAGGTTGTCGCCGAGCATGAGGGCGCAGCCCTCGCCCGCCAAGAAATCGCGGCCGATGAGAAAAGCATCGGGCAGCCCGCGCGGCGAAGCCTGCACCGCGTAGCTGAGGCGCACGCCCCACTGCGCGCCATCGCCGAGCAGCGTCCGGAACAGCGGCGCGTCGCCCGCCGTGGTGATGATGAGGATGTCGCGGATGCCGCCGAGCATCAGCACGGACAGCGGATAGAAGATCATCGGCTTGTCGTAGATCGGCAGCAGCTGCTTCGAGAGCGCGCGCGTCAGCGGATACAGCCGCGTGCCCGAGCCACCGGCGAGGATGATGCCCTTCATGGCGCGGCCTCGCGCCGCGCCGCGCCGCGGCCGAGCCGCTCGCCGCGATAGCGCCCGCTGCGGATCGGCTCCCACCAGGCGCGGTTGTCGAGATACCAGCGCACCGTGCGGCGCAAGCCACTCGCGAGGCTCTCCGCTGGTTGCCAGCCCAGCTCGCGCCGGATCTTGGCGTCATCCATGGCATAGCGCAGATCGTGCCCCGGCCGATCCTCGACAAAGATGACGAGGCGCTCATGCGGGCGGTGCGGCGAGGTCGGCAGCTCCTCGTCGAGGATGGCGCAGAGCGCACGCACGAGATCGATGTTGCTGCGCTCCTCGCCGCCGCCGATGTTGTAGCTCTCGCCGACGCGGCCCTGCCGCAGCACCAGCGACAAGGCGGCGGCGTGGTCGCCGACATAGAGCCAGTCGCGCACATTGCCGCCGCTGCCATAGACCGGCAGCTCCTTGCCCTCGATCGCGTTGAGGATCATCAGCGGGATCAGCTTCTCGGGAAATTGCCAGGGGCCGTAATTGTTGGAGCAATTGGTCATCACCACCGGCAGGCCATAGGTCTTGTGCCAGGCGCGGGCGAGATGGTCGGCGCCGGCCTTGCTGGCGGAATAGGGATTGTTCGGGCGATAGGGGGTCTCCTCGGTGAAGCGCCCGGCGGGCCCGAGCGAGCCGAACACCTCGTCGGTGGAGATGTGGTGGAAGCGGAAGCGCGCCTTGGCCTCGCCGGCGAGGCCGTCCCAATAGCCGCGCGCCGCCTCGAGCAGGGTGAAGGTGCCGACGAGGTTGCTGTGGATGAAATCGTCGGCGCGGTCGATGGCGCGGTCGACATGCGTCTCGGCGGCGAGGTGCATGACGGCATCGGGCCGCGCCTCGGCAAAGATGCGCGTGAGCGCGGCGCGGTCGGCGATATCGGCGACTTCGAGCGCGTAGCGCCCCGCCGCGGCCAGCGCGCCCAGCGGCGGGTTCGATCCGGCATAGGTGAGCTTGTCGAGATTGACGACGCTGGCGCCTTCGCCGAGCAGGTGGCGCACCACGGACGTGCCGATGAAGCCCGCGCCGCCGGTAACCAGGACCTTCACATGCTTCTCCCGCCCAACCCGCCGGGTGTCCGCGAGACAACGGGGGAAAACGGCCTCGTTATCCCTCCTCCGCCTCGAGCAGCGCCGTCACGTCGGCGAGGCGCGGCACCACCCAGAAGTCGTCGCACTGCTCGACCCGCGGCGCAAGCGCATCGTAGCGCACCAGCCGCCCGACCCCCGCCGCGCGCCCGGCAGCGATATCGCTGTCGCGGTCGCCGACCGTCCAGGAGCGCGCGAGATCGAGCGACAGGTCGGCGGCGGCCTGCAGGATCATGCCGGGGCCGGGCTTGCGCCAGGGATTGTCGCGGCGGTAGGGGCCGATCCCCGCCGTGGGATGGTCGGGGCAGTGATAGACCGCGGCGATCGCCACGCCCTGCCGTGCGAACGCGCCGCTCATCCACTCTCTGAGCGCGGCGTAATCGGCCTCGCCATAAAGGCCGCGGCCGATGCCCGACTGGTTGGTGGCGATGATGATCGCGAAGCCGCGTGCGGCGAAGGCCTTCGTCATCGCGAAAATGCCCTCGACGAAGCGGCACTGGTCGATGCGGTGGACATAGCCGGTGTCCTGGTTGATCACCCCGTCGCGATCGAGGATGAGGCCGCGCCGGCGGCCGGTTGCGATGCTCATGACCAAGCCCTATCTCACGGCCTTCGGCCAGGCAAGCGCGCTCGCGTTTATCGCCTGGCCGCCGTTCGCCTCTCGAAGGGAAGATCGATGAAGGAATTGTTGAACTTCGCCAAAGCATCACCCGCCGCCA
>Ga0073928_10007140_pt1 | contig 14672 bp, 15 predicted proteins | sample PaiPotPPA55metaG_FD_76969 | JGI IMG/M metagenome (GOLD analysis project Ga0073928, IMG submission 76969) | Iron sulfur acid spring bacterial and archeal communities from Banff, Canada, to study Microbial Dark Matter (Phase II) - Paint Pots PPA... ... | reverse complement strand
TTCGAGAAAACAAGCACACTGGAGCGAAAATCTGATCCTGACTTACTCGCGTCTTGGGTTACCTTTTTAGATGACCCATCCAGCGGCCGTTTCGGTTACCTAGTTAAATGACTTGACAGGGGCTCCCCGGTCTCCTGATCCGGCTAACAAGTTTAGCGGGCCGTTTGAGGCACGAACGGACCTTGTACACAACATCACACAAGCAAAATCACGCCCGCCGTGATCTTATGCGGGGTGTTCTCGGTCGCTTCGGGGGTGCTGATCCTGAATCCTGTTAAACGCGAGAGTCTCTCAACATCTTTGGCTCCCCGTCGTGGACGCTTTTAGAACTTTTTGCATCAGTCCAGGTCCCGAAGGCGCAACGCTGTTATTAGAAGTTCAAAGACTCGCTTTTCTAGCGAATACTCAACAGAACCAGGGGTTTACAAGCTCTCCAGGAGACCTACGATGAGAGCCGCAATATACGTTCGTGTCTCCACAAAAGACAAAGGGCAGGAGACGATAAACCAATTACTGCAGCTTCGAGAATATTGTCGTGCCCTGAATTGGACAGTCATTCAAGAGTATGAGGATCACGAATCCGGCGGTAAGGCGGAACGGCCCCTGTTCCAAGCGATGATGGCGGATGCATCGCGCCGCCAATTCGATGTCGCCCTATTTTGGTCGCTTGACCGGTTCACGCGAGAGGGTGCTCTGCAGACACTCCAATATTTGAATCAGCTCAGCAGCTACGGTATCGGATTCCGTTCGTTCACCGAACCGTACCTCGACTCGTGTGGCATTTTCAAAGAGGCGGTGATCGCCATCCTAGGAACCATCGCCAAACAGGAGAGAGTGCGAATCTCGGAACGGGTTCGAGCAGGCCTGGATCGAGCTCGGTCGCAAGGGACTAAGAGCGGGAGACCCATCGGGCGGCCCAGAATCATATTCCCACGTGACGAGGTACCCAAACTTCGCGAGCAAGGCTGGTCTTGGCGCAAGATCGCACAGAAAACCGGTGCAAGCGTGGCTAGCGTTCGAAGGGCCTGTCAGAACCCGACTGTGGCATCGTAGCCTTGCCAATACGCTCGTAGAAGTTTTTGGTAACGATTCCCAGGCACTGCCGACACCGAAAGGCATACCGCATCCGGTCCGACCCAGATTTCCTTATGGAAAGAAACGAATAGCTTGCACTGGGCAAACTCCCGGCCAAGGGCGTTACGGGGCAATAAAAGAAATTGCATGTGCGTTCTTACGGCGCTACGAACCTAGGCCGCAGTACTCGATGTGAGCAACCTTATGGCTGCTTTGAATAGTGGCTCGAATTCCTGGGGAGTATTCAGTGCTGCATGGGTAGTCGCTTTTCGGGCCGTGCTGGGCTTCGCGCCCTGACAGACCAAAGCTGAAATAACTTGCTGCTCGACTTCTGATGATCGAACTGCCGGACGTTTGCTGAGAGCTCCTCCAGGTTTTAGCTGTTGTGGTTCGCCGGAAAGCCGCAATAAAAGTCTTCCTAGCCTGCGCGGACGCACGGCACAAATAACAAGGCCGTATAGAATGTTCGTCGCGACAAAACCGAGCATCACCAATCCACTGGTCCGAACTCCCGTCGCTACAACGACGCTCGTCACTGTTGCTGCTCCACAGAAAAATGCAATCGCAAACTTCAGCATCGCGAGAGACTCCTTTCGTATAGTGACGTAGCAAAGAAGTTCGCGGTGACTGCATTCATACTGAAAAAGTAACCTAGATCTCTGGTACCGTAATCTTTTTTCTAAGCGTTCGTCGCCTCGATGCTCCATCCGCAAACCGACCTCCTGGTCCCGAATTAGAAGGTTTGATGTCCACCTTTGTCCGTTCTGTTATCTTGCTATGATTTGGGAACTTCGACTGGTCCGTTTTGCGCTGAATTATGCACATCTTTAATGGTTTTCGTGCTGGCGATCTTCGTCATTCAAGGTACGGAGGATGTCTGGACGCCTGCCGATTTCAGTCGTGCGTTTGTGGCCAACCTTAGAGCACCGGAGAAGGCGTTCATCCCGAATCGAGGGCAGCCTTGTGAGCAACCAAGCAGCATGGATATGGATCGGAAGCATGGGCGGGTCTTCATCGGATGCCGGAGCGGCGTGATGGCCGTGGTGGACGGTGACAGCGGACGTATCGTGACCACCCAGCCGATCGGCGAGGCGTCGATGCGACCGAATTCGATCCCGAGAGGGTGGTCTCAACGCGCCCGGCGATCCCGGAATCTGGGCAGAATGCCGACGATCTCCACAGGTCGGCACGGTGGGCAACGCAACGGGATATCTACGCGATGGGCTTGATGGACGACGGACATGGTCTATGTCCGCGCCTTGTGCGTCGAGAATTCACATCTGCGCGAATCGCCCAGCAAAACTAATCAACGGGGATGAACGAGGGTTTAGAAAGAACCCCACCAATTGAAATAGTAACTGGCTGACTTCCAGAGAGCAGATCTTCCGGCAGCGTCACATTGACTTGGTAAAGTGCGGAGAGGCCCGGTGTGAGGCCCGAGAACGAGAGGGGGGCCGTCTGCCCGCCGATCGTGAAGGTCGGCTGCGTCGTGGTCCATGATAAAGGATTCGCGAGAGCGGGTTCGCCCGAAGCAGGCGGGTTCGTCACAGGACCGAGACCGTTCAGATACAGCGAAATTGATTGCCCGCGGATCGCGGGATTCGAGGAGCTGATCGCCTTGCCAGAAACATCAGTAGCCGCAACGATGCCGCCCATTTCAAAGAATGCAGGGGCATAGGTTGAAAGCGGAATTGTCACAACATTCCCGTAGCTGAAGTTCACGCTTGATTTAACCTGAACCGACGACTGCCCCTGCAGTTCCCATGGAATCTGCAGAACCACCTGTCCGGGGCTCACGTAAATCATGCGGCCCGGCGCGCTGAACCCGGCAGACGGCACATCGAAACTCACCGTCGCAAAGTCGATCACCAGCGGAAGCCGCACTGTGGTTTCCTGATCAGTTGTAAGGCTCAGGTTTGAGCCGAAGATTGTGATGTAGGAACCTGGGGCAATGGCGGTTGAATAACCGGCCGCGTCAACTACTCCTGCCGTCGTTATGACTGGCGCGAGCAAGGCTTCACCCTGGAATTGATACGTGAAGCCGGCGGCGCTCGCGTCCACTTCGAAGACTCCAGGCGTCGGGCCTAGCGTCGCTGTAGCCTGGGCAATGCCATTGGAATCCGTGGCAAATGACACCGCAGATAACGTGACGCCGTTGAGGGGTGTGAATGTCACAGGCAAGCCGCTGATCGGCTCACCGTTTGCATCCGTCACCTTAAAGGCCATAACCCCATCGGGAATGACTTGATCCACCGTTCCCACGTTTTGATCACCGCTGAGGACAGTGAGGTTCGCCGGAGTGGAACTACCCACGAGAAACATATAGGGCAGGCGCAAAGGAACACTTCCTCCCGTAATCTGGATCGCCCCCGAATACAGACCAGCGCTGGGTAGGGTGCCAGACAGCGTAACGTTCACGGAGGCCGAGCTTCCCGGAGGAATCGAAACGGAATCTTTATCCAGAGCTAGCTTGACACTCGAGCCTGGTGCCGTTCCCGATAACGCCAGGTTCACCCCCCCAAGTCCGGTGTTGGTTAAGACGACCGGGACTGTAGTTGACATGGGCCCGGAATTCATCCCCCCAAATGACAACGACGCCGGGCTCACGGTAACATTAGTCTGGATAGCAAGATCGGCTGCGAGTTGGCCAGGACCTGTCTGGAGAATATTCACCGACGCACCCCGATCGTCCCTTAGGACTGTTTGAGTAGCTGTGTTGATAAGTGCGGACTTGATTTGGCTTACCGAGTAGCTGGGATGGGACTGCTTTATTAACACGGCGGCGCCGGCCGAAAGGGGCGTCGCGAAACTTGTGCCATCGGCTGCAACAAAGCCGTTGTAACTGAACATCTCACCCAACGGATCGTAACTCTGCGTTCCCATATAGATGGATTCTCCAGGTGCTAACACATCCGGCTTCATCGCATATGTCCCAATCGTAGGGCCAAAAGAGGAGAAGCTGGCCAGTTGATTAGACTCGATCCCGGCAGTCTGCTCGATTCCATTCGGATCGATGATGGTCTGGGCATCGGGATGAGAATCGACGAAGTCCTTCAGGTTCAGCCCATCCGTGTTCGCAATGATGACGGCTGGTTCTCTAAAAAGCGTCAGCCCGTTAGGAGAAACGTTTCCGAACGGCTCGGCATAAAAAATGGCCCCCATCGCTCCGGCGTTTACTGCGTTTGTCATCTTAACGCTAAAATCGCAAATATCTGGCCCGCGTCGAATCAGAGCGAACTTTCCATTGAGAGAATTTGATGGCAGCGGAGCGCACGCGTAACTGTTGTCCCCCAATTGTTCGATGTCGAGGAGAGGAGCGCTGACGGCGCCGAGCGGAGCATTCGAGTCGCTTCCTTCCGCGGCGATTCCGATCAGATTTGAAGGGCCACCTGCAATGCTAACCGCCGGAGTAAAGTAGTGGGAGTTGGTGGTTGCGCCGACCGCGATGACACTAGGGGCATCGGCTGGCGATCCAATGGAGTTCAGCGTCGGATAGGTTCGCCCGTCGGCGCCGCTGTTCCCTGCGGCTATGACGATAGGTAAACCGACCTTGGCAGCGTTTTCAAACGCTTGGGCCGCGATATCACAAGGCACGCCTATGGCATTACCGCACGTGGCACCGGAGTCCAGAGGTCCACTGAAGGCTGGACCACCGACTGACATAGATACGATATCCATGCCGTCATTAAACGCATCTTCGAGTGCGAGGATCATAATGTCATCATATGTGACATCATTTATTTCAGGGGATCCAATTATTCGGTAATTCCCGACGTAGGCATTCGGTGCCATGCCCGTGATTGTGACTAAGCCCGTCGAAGGACTTCCTGCGAGTGCAGTTGCGACTGCGGTGCCGTGGCCAACGTGATCGCGCGGCGAAAAATCATCAGGACGCGAATCTGCAGCCGGATTATTTGGATCGCTACCGGTTCCCAGCTCCTTGATATAACTACGGGCCACGATTACCTTGCCGTTGGTAAAAGCACAATCCGAACCGATGCATTTTGGAAACCCAGGTGGTGGAGTCAGCGCATCGTCCCGTAGCGAAGGATGGTTCTGATCAACGCCTGTATCGAGGATTGCGATCTTGAGCCCCGTGCCAGCAGCGGATACTCCGCCGACGGAATTCCATGCGGCTTGGGCATTGACGATTGCCGTAGCCCGATTGAGAAGTGCCCGGTGCCGATGTAGCGCGACGACGCCGATGACGCCTGGAATACTGTTGATTTCGGCAAGGCGACTCGCGTCTGTGACGACAAACAGAGCGTTTAAGAGCGTCGTAACAGAGCCCGTGACCTGAATGTTCCTTGAGGCTAGGTTTGCACGGACAGCACCCTGGAGGGCTTCTATTTGCCGACGATATATCCCGGCCGCGGAATCTGCCAGTTCCGCTCGAGATGTAAAGCGCTCAGCCGCCGGTGCGTCATTTAAGAAAATCGCGTACCGGCCCGCGGACTGAGCTAAAACCGGTTGTGCCAAGAACATAGGCACTACCAAACCGATGAATATTTTAGTTATCAACGAGGACACAAGACGATCGCCCATAACAACTCCCTTGTTAATGAAGCGCGGCTGTGATATTAGAGCCCGCGCGGAAATTCGATTTCGCTATGTAATGAACAATTTCACCGCAAGAGATTAGCGATGTAAATGGGGTATAAATTGTCAAGGCCTTCAATCACACGGGAACAAATGGCAATAGATTGCGAAGCCCAAAGCCAGAGAGGAGTTCCTGGGGTTCCTTCGGCAACCAGCAACGGCTGCGGATTACGAGGCGAAATGATCCATACCTTTCCCGCGTGGTTTGCAACCAAGAGTTGGCGGCCATCGTGTGACCAAGACAGCAACAACCGGTAGTCGTAATTTTTGTCTTCTCGATCGGCACTTTGAGACAATGGAGTTACTGAGATCGGAGCTAAGGTTCGCGCGTCGAAAAGCTGCGCAGCCAGCCCGGCATCCGCACTCTTGATTAGGGATGCAATCATCTTTCCATCAGGGGACCAGGCTGCAGCTACCACTCCTCTGATTACAGATCGCACGTGCCAAGAGGAGAGGTTGAGGATATTGAGGGTCCCTTCCGTCCACCGAAAGGGAAAATCAGAGGAAGACGGACATACATGCCTTATAAGAGCTACCTCTTGCTCGTCAGGGTTCCAGCCGGCAAAACCATCGTTGAGTTCTGATCCGGCATCTTGATAAGACGGAGCACAGCCAAGCAATTGACCACCACGAGCCGATTGCGCAGTTCCGTGATTGGCGTTGGACACGGCAACAATCCTTATCTTTCCTAGAGTGTCTTCGATGGCTACAAAGTGACTGTGGGCTGACAGATAAATACCCGCATCAATCGTGTAGTCACCATAATCCTTACCAGAGTGATCGAGGCCCATGCTTCGCAACGATAGGGCTCCGGTGCCAACATGGATGCCGTATAACACGTGCGATGTATCAACCCAGCCAAGGAGCGTCGCGTCCTGTCGTATTCCCGGACTCGCTGGTGGGACGATATCCTGCGAGAATATCAGTCACGCCCTGTCGATCAGGCTCCGCGATCCAAATAGTTGCGGAATCTGCGATGTTAGCCTTAGCTGAATAAGCGATCCGTGTGTTGTCAGGGGACCAGCCTAGGGCTTGGATCGGGTATTCGCGTTGATAGTTGATCTCTTGATTCCCAGTCCAAGGAGGTTCGTCACTTGCTAACCTGCGACTCACACTCCAATTCGGGCCACTTGTTAGAAATAGCCGGCGCCCTTGTGAGAACACTAGATGATTTCCATCTGGCGATACGGCAAACGTTGAAGCCGCCAATTCCGTCGCGCGCGTCGCCGGGATCAACCAAGGCACATCGGCACCATCTATCCTGTTAGCCTGGTACGCGAGAAAAGCAGCGAGAGCGATAGAGACAGCGATGACTCGCTGCCAAACCTGCCTCGCTGCTGTCGTTGCGAATCTTTGCCTATCCTTACGGCTATATCGGTGAGGATTGACTCCGACCATAATAATAATTCCCCCCAGTACACACCTGGCCAATGATGTGGACACACGACGTTGAGGACGTATACGACGAAGATTGAAACTCCATGGGACCAAACGGCGATGCGTCTGAAGTGTAGGTACCTGACGAGCAGAACGGATTTGAGCAGGTATAGCTGCAGCCCGACGCACCAGTCGGTGTATATCCGTCGTAGATTTCGGCGACGAGATTATTCATGACGTCAACCGCCATGAAATCATATTGGTATGTGTCGAGCGTATTCGAGTCGACATGGCCGTCATTGAATTGGAACTCAGAGGCTCCAACACTGGTCGTTCCTCCATGCTCGGCGCGGCAATAGTTGGCTGAATCTGGGCAGAAGCTGCCGGACTGAGCGCAACCCAATGAGGTCCCTAGACTCGAACCATAGCCGCCAGGGTATGCGTTGCAGTTGGAGAACGTATGAGTTCGAACGTTATATGACGCGGGTTCCTCGTAGACACGGTCTCTCACAGTCCAACCAACCATTGCCGGTTCGCCCCAAGGAAGGCTAGGGCCGGCTTCATTATACAATATCTCTGCTAGATTTATGGTAAACGGATAGAAGTAAACATAGTATCCGTCAAACAAGACCTCATAAGTGGGAACGTTGTAGTAAGGCCCTCGGCAATCATCGGCAGTGTTTGTGTGACTAAAGTCTGGGTGCGCCGCGTCGGCACCAGCTTTTCCGAGTTCCGCTAACGCGGCCTTCAACTGGCGCCCATCATTTTCGTTCAGAATGGATACACCTGCCGCGTTTGATCCTAGCCGTGCAAGGAATGCATCGGCATCGCCTTGCGCCTCAGTTGCATCGAGCCCAAGGTCCTTCCTAAGACTGACTCGGCGGGCAATAAGGCTCGGAAACACTCTAAGAAGTTCGGGGGAGACGTTGGATTCTATGGCAGTGAGCGCGCCCTTGCTGTCGCCCTGGGAAAAGAGATAGTCTGAATACAAGGTCGCGGCTGCAACGTTATTATCCCGGTAGCTCGTTACAGCTTGGTAATAGTAATCTCCCGCGCGCGTGTCACCCAATCTAGCCAAGGCAGATGCGTACGCTACTAAGGCTGCGTGCCGCTCTGGCGGATTGACGTCAGCAGTAGCGAAAATCTCGTTAAATACCTGATCCAATCTAACTACATCTCCGGCAGTGGCCAAAGCATCTGCAAGTTCATTGACGTAAAGAACGCGATGCGCGGCCAGTGCGATCTCCTCAGCCAGAATCAGATGGGTAGCTGCTCCAGCTGCGACGGATGTATCAACTTTGGCTTGGATCATTTCGATCGCTGCCAACCCCACAAGCGCATGAATGCTTGCAGGCGAGGATGCCGCGAATTCCGTCCACTGTTGCAGCAGGACATTAAAACCAGCCGTGGACGCAGCAAGTTCCTGAAGGTAGCCATGTCGATTGAGGCTGAGGTATGCGTTTAGGACCTCTGTGGGTTCAGTCGGGAGTACGAGTTCTGATGAGTGACCCAAGTATGTGTTTTTCAACAATGCCTCTCGCGACATTTGACCGAATACGTGTGATGTCAAGGTCAAGCCCAGAGAAAAGAGCAGGACCCTATTAAAATTGTTCAGTTTCATTTTACCTCCTAATGGTTGGGATTGGATTCGAAGACTACCTACGGCTGCCCGGTGCTGCCAGTATCGCCGCAGGGGTTTCGGCATGCCTAAGCTCTTGAGCCACAAACGAATTAATCTCCTCGAAGGCGGGTACCCCCCGAAAGACGGAACCGTCGACGACGAAAGTAGGGGTGGCGCTGATGCCTAGACTCCTTACCACCGCCAAATCTCCTTCTACAATTGCAGCCGTCTGGTTTTGATCCAGACATTTTTTGAATTGGTCCGCATCTGGTAGAACGTCTTGGGCAATCTGCTGGAAGGTCACCGCCGATAGGGTCTTGGCTTTCCACAATTGATTGTGGTACTCCCAAAACCCCCCTTGGCTTGCGGCGCATTCCGAAGCACGCGCCGCGTCATATGCGTGTTCATGTACATCGACGAGAGGGAATTGAACAAAGCTAAGGCGAATTGTGCCAGGATATTTCGCTAGAAGTCGATCAATGATGGCCTGGGCATTATGGCAATAGGGACACTCGAAATCACTGAACTCAACGATACTGACCGAAGCACTTGGAGAGGTTTTGATATTGCGCAACGCCGTCTCAGGGATTGTGACGCTGGGCCGCGGTAAGAGCACCTCAATCGATGCAGTTGCTCGTAACTCCCTTAGCTTGGCATCATAGATTTGTCTAGCTTGATCCTTGCGGAGGCGTGCGGTGATTTCCTGACGGGCTTGAGCCTCAGTCTTGTCATCGAACTTGGTTCGGTTAGTTAGATAGATCGCTGTGACGGCGGCATCCTTAACGATCGCTAAATTCTCTAGATCCGACAGGAATGCCGAGACCGTCTTATTCTGCGCGCCCGCGGCCTGCTCAATAAGCGCCTGATCGATGAGATTCTGGAGGACGTCTCGCTCGATTTCATACCTAGAGGAATCTAGTTCTACCTTGACCTTCCTCATTGACTCGTCAAACAGCGTTTGCGGAATCGCTTTGCCATTGGCGATGGCCACCGCCTTTGCAGGTTGTGGGGACAGGTCCTCTCCGCCATTCTGGGCGTACGGGTCAAATGCCCAGCATCTCGCCACTAAGAAAACGAGGCAAAGCCCCGAGCGGCTCATGTTCCCTGAAACAGTGAATGGTAGAGAAATGAGGTACTTTTGATTGGTTTTTGGATTTGCTTGTGTCATCTGGAGATGATGTTAATAGGCTAAGGTGGTTCTGTAAACGTCCGTTCGTACCGACCATCAGTGTGGTACCTACGCCGCCATCGGGTCGCGGATATGCAAAGTGCGAAGAGGACAAAGGCGAGGAACAGCAAGATGGTCGCGGAGTGGAGTTTCGAGGGGCCCGGCGCAGCGCGTGGCGCGGCAACTATCGCGCGTGATTCCCAGTTCCACGAGAACCCAGCGCCGACGGTTGCGTTCGCTGACTTCTCTGCCATTTCAGTACCAAATATAAGACGCGAACGACACTCTAATTTGCACCGCCGACACATTCGAATCGGATTCTCAGACCCATATTCTTGAGCATCATCAGGAGTATGAACAGCGCCCATTTGGATCGGCTTCCCTGTGATTTAGATCTTATCGAAGTCTTATCAAACTTCGATTCGCGGAGGCGTGCGCTGCAAACGCGGAGGTTGAGAAAGATTGCCACAAAAAGACAGTTAGAGTTCGGCCAGGAGGACATTGTTTCCGAAATTCACGAGAAGCCACAAACGAACAATTTGTTTCTCGTTTTGAAGAAATGGCTTGGAATTCGATGAACAGCTATCCACAGGATAGGATAGCAAGATAATTTCAGTCTGAGCTCGTAGGACCTCCGAATCCTCGATCGCCAACTAGCCCGGCAAGTTCCGTTCGGTTGGTCACATCAAAAATCAAGAACAACTGACTGAGGTATCCCTTGACCGTCCGCTCCGACAGGCCAAGCTGCTGCCCTACCTCGACGTTGCGGAGTCCCTTGCAAACAAGACACAAGACATCCCGCTGCCGGTGATTAAGCCGATCAACTCCGATTGCCTGCGCTCCAGAGGGCCGCGTAGCTCGCACCTGTCCGAAAGCTGTATTGTCTGGCATCCGCCCCCCATTTGCTTCTGACACAGCGTGCCCATCGGTCTCAGATAAGAGGCAAGAGATGAAGATCGGTATCTAAGGTGATTGGGAAGGAAGCATTGAGGCAACGCCACCTCGAAATTCATACATCCTCCGCAATAAATAGACCGATTGCGCCAAGCGATAAAATACTCGTTCTAACGCTCTTTATCGCATGACTACAAGAGTTGAAGGTTAGACGACCTTCTCCCTTCCTCCTTCTGAACTGATAAAACTTAATTCCAAAGGCGAAATGCGGCCGGTAGTCGCACAGTTTTGCCGCCATCGTCCCCAGATGCGCCCGAACCGTCGCCGAAAGCGCGAACAATCCGGCGAACCCAGTTTGACTCGGATTGTTCAGCCAGGTCGATCCCTTTTCGCCTGACCAGCCGGCAGCGTGCATGTATGCCTGCCAATTCGATCCGTCCCAAATCGAGCGTGCATCGATTATGTCGCGAACATCCGAGCTTACGTCGCTGGCGTACGAGTTGTAAAGAAGCGACTGAGGCGAACTGTTCGCTGTTGTCCCGTTCGAGGATGTCATCATAAAGAGCGACGACGCACCGATCTGCTGGGAGACTTTAGGCGCTGACGGCAATGAATCAATGGTGAGCATAACATCTAGACCGTTCGTGGCAAGACGGCCTGTCGGAATCTTCGACATCGCACAGTAGCCGATACGCCTTTTGCGAGAGTGAGCTTAACTGGCTGCCGGATGACACGGCAATCAATGGTTCGGCGGCGCAAAGGTCAAGAAGGGGTGCGGGCGCACCTTGCATGCAGACATGGTACATGTTATCGGCCGGCATGGACACATTGAACTCGCCCGCCGCGCCAGTCGTGCCAGTTACCACATCAGGACCATCAGCGCTGAGCATGCTCTGCGTTCCGCGGCCATGCAAGGGAATCCACAGGGGATAAACGATTACTTTCAGACCGCGCACACCTTTGCCTGAGTCATCCACTACCATTCCGGAGACCGAACTCGCGTACGCAGCAGCGGCGCACCTGGATTCAAATAGCAGTGCAGTCTGCAGAATTAGACGGGAATTGTAGAATGTCAAACGTTGCATAGTAGCGCCTTAGCTCCTGTAGTACGTACAGTACTGTACCGCCGCTTTATTATTATTAGTAATTTTATCAGGATAATTATAGAGAAAAACAGGAGATATTCTTGTTGACAAAGCTCGGCTCATTCGCGAGGGCTTGACAAGCCCTTTCGATTCAGATCTTCCCGTTCGAACACCTGACTTTCTTAAGTGCACCAAGGCTCTCTGGTCGTCCGGATTTGAAGGATTAAAGCGCAATTGAGTGACTTGAACGATTTATTTCACTACCGACCAACGGCAGTACGCGACGGAGCTGAAAAGCGGAGTAGCCAACCTGGCACGATTGACGGATCCCATTACTGCTAAGGCACTTACCATTACGCTGCTCAGTCGAACGCAGGTACACATTTCTCTTCGAGACCATACAGCAACGGCACAGAGTTCCAGGCTCATTCGGTTGCTTGGCGGGCCAGTTCTTTCAACGTTCCTAGTCCAGAGACTGGCTTGTCTGCACGTTGGTATGAGACATGGAGCCGGGTCAACCCCGAGTGAGCGGAGGATACACTAAACTCCATAAATGAGACATCAACAAGATGGCAGCCGAACTCCGCGACGAACGGGAGCCAGTCGAAGAGGCGATCTTGATGCTGGAACGATTGGCCCGCCGGGAAAACGGCGCGGTGACCGCGTGGAACAAGCATCGCTTGGCCCCTTAATTCCGGCGAGATGTGGCAGACTAACCGATAGTCCTCCTTGGCTCCCAAGCGTTTACGAATCCCTTTGGACGTAACCTCGGCTCATAGAAGTGCTTCCTCCCCATCCCAGGCGGATCGTGCGCACCGTGTTCAGTACGGACCGTCTAACTGTGCGAAATGCACGAGCATGCCAAAACCTTCCTCCATGGCGAGGCATCGTCGTGCTGACACCAAAGGTCGAAGACGGCGCTCTACAAGGGTCTCAAAATCTGATGGTTTCGACGCGCCCGGTGTACTACGTCAATGATGTTTCGCGCTTGATGTTGCAGATGTTGGACCAATAGGGGGCAAAGACTGGCTCTGAGCTTTTTCCCGGAGCCTAGCGCGTTTATCGGGAGCTATGTCCACACTTGGGGGCAAACCAAGCCACACGGGCCTCCGCGGCGGGCGCACAACTGGCACACACCGGAATCGCCCGAAGACGAGATTCGATGAATACCGGTGACCACCAGTCAGTCCATCTGCTTGCCGTCAACGACGTCCAGCTTGGGAATCCACAGCCGACCGGAGCCGTCTCCCGAAGAGCGCCATCCATGAAGGCTCGGCTTTCGAGGCGAGACGTCTTCGGTGCCGCCGCGCTGAGCACTCGGACTTTAGGAATCAGTTGGACCGCAAAACGGGGTACCAGTTCTCTCCGTCGGCAGGCCACATGGCAGTGGCGGACGAGCCGATCACCGTGGCCCTCAATCACGGAGTGTCCAGTGCGGCCCGATTCATTCCCCAAGGCGATCAGTGGATCGACTCGCGACGCACGGATACCGCGGTGACGGTTGGGCCGTAGTCGGGCCGGAAGCCGTAGAGCAGGGTTGCCAACGAGCGCGCCGCGGTCGCCGCCAGTGCCAAGCCGCTGACGAGTCCGGCGAGCGTCAATGCCACGCCGCGTTTCCCGAAGGATAACAGGATCTGGCTGGAAGTAGCGCCTAATGCCATGCGCACGCCGATCTCGTTGGTGCATTGTGTCACCGCATACGAGAGTACTCCGTATAATCCGAGATAGCCGAATATGCAGCCAACAGAACGAACCGGTCGAGATCGTGGATAAGGAACTCTCCATGCACGTGCTTCGATTCCTTCGAGACCCGACCTGCGCGAAGAACCCGGCAGACTCGCTATGGGCTGAATATCATCTTCTTTGCAGCGGGACAATCTACCGCCAAATCATCGGTGATTGGTCCAAGAGTGAAGCCTCCCGGTTTCTTCTGGCGCCACCGCTAATGCTGTATGCGGCAAGCAGACCGATTTACGATTACCCCTTGGAACTGGTCCTACATCTCAAAGTCGGGCAGGTGAAAGAGACAAAGGAGCTGTTAGGCGGGTCATCGGCAATGAATGTTTTTCATCCCGACGGCGAGGTAGCGCAGGATCTTGCCGCGCTGCTGACACTCCTGTGCCGCCGCTTAATCACGGTGAGCGGAAAATCCAGGGAGCAACACGCCAGCTATCCTTATCCAGAATTCGGCTACACGCCGTTGCCGGTCGTGACATCCCTGCGAAGGATTTATTGGCCGTCGCTCCCGACAACCGTCATCACTTCATTTGACAAGCAGGAGATCCATGACAACAATCCCCCGCCGTTGTCGGTCGATCCAGCAGCGCTTACAGCGCTATTGATCGGCTTGCCTCGCGCCAAGTACGCCGAGAGCATCGTCGCCAGTGCAAGGCTGTACGCCCTGGCCCTGGAATTGATCCGAGAGCAGCCGGACCTCTCCTATCAGCTACTGATTTCTGCGGTGGAGACAATTGCGAATGAGGTGTTGCGCTCGTTCCATCCCGGCGATGACGAAAAAGTGGAGCATCACAGAGTAGTTTTCGACTTGGTGAAGGATCTCGGAATCGAGGATGAGCTTGCCCGTAAGGTTGCGACCAATTGAATGATGATCAGTTAATCGTCCAGGTCGGAGACGAGGTGTAGCACCTTACCGTCATACGCAGCGATTAACCAATCGACAGAAAGGTCAGTCACGGCTTTCTTCAAGCGCTTGATTTCTGCCCCACTAGCACTAGTCTAGTTGCGTTGCAAGACATCGATCGCACGGTCGGCGAAAGAATTCAGAAGATCCGAAAGGCTAAGGGGTTTACACAGGATCAACTTGCCGAACGTGCAGGCTTGAACCGCGCTCATC
>Ga0073928_10007139_pt1 | contig 14673 bp, 12 predicted proteins | sample PaiPotPPA55metaG_FD_76969 | JGI IMG/M metagenome (GOLD analysis project Ga0073928, IMG submission 76969) | Iron sulfur acid spring bacterial and archeal communities from Banff, Canada, to study Microbial Dark Matter (Phase II) - Paint Pots PPA... ... | reverse complement strand
GCCTTGGTCTGTGCGAAGGAGCCGCACGTCAATCCGGCCAATATCCGTGGAATCCTCCAGCTCTGCCCGGACCACGCCGCGGAACCAGAAATTCAAGGCTGTTTTGAGATCCTTCTGAATGCATTTCTCGGGCCGTGGCCCAGGAACGTATTGGCTTGAGCGTCCAGACTCCCAGACGCCTTCCGCGCAGAGGCTTGGGATCAACAGGTTCAGCCGGTGAAAGTACTGAAGAGCTTCGAGCAGCTCGGATAAGGTCGTCGCCGGAAGCGTGTCCCTAATGGGATTGCGCTTGGCGTCACTAGCGACACCTGCCGGTCGCGCGATCATGTATTTTTTTGCACGATAGACGAGTACCAACGTACACTCAGCCAACCCTTGATCTGTAAGCCAGTCGAGGATCTCGGCAGGATCGGCAGTCGGGAATTTGATAAACCAACCATTCGACGCATCGCGACTCAAGAAGAAGACGCGTCCAAGCATAGGTACTTGCGTTGCGATCAGATCGAGAACTCGGCCTCCTCCTAACCGCTGGCCAATGTCGCGTGGGTACGGCACCAAGACGAACGCCGCAACGTCATCGCGACCTTCTTCCGGCCATCCATTCTGAGCGCGCTTTTCGACAATCCCGCGAACCTCGCGCGTGAAGCGTTCAGCGTCGCCATCTTGGGTGCTGGGAAGAGCTGAAACACCGCGAAGGACTCCAGCTAGGTCCTCATCCTTCACTCCGGCTACAGGTCCGGCGACTTCATTGGGCATTGATCTTTCTGCCAAGGTAGGACGCGTATAAGTAAATCTTCTCTCCCGGAGACAGTCTCGAATCTCGAGGTAGAAAGGTCCGAAACCGCTCCGCGGCACGCACGCTTAGATTTGCCTGCAGAGGGTCTGAGGCCCACCTTGCAAAATCCAACACGTTGGCATTCCCGACACGCCGATCTGAGTAAGTCGCGTCCATCGTCGCGGCCATCGCTATCTCATCTCCCGGTAATGTCGCCAGGGCGCCCGCCAAGTCGAGAAGAAAAGCGTGAACGTCGCGGTCTCTCGGGTCGAGGGGGTGCGATGTCGGGCCCGCGCCCAGCGCAGAGAGAATTTCCGCCAAAGATGGTGACTCAAAGCGAAGTGCATACGCACCGTCGATGCGAGCGCCTTCGTTGGGTCGATCGACATAGCGTAGGTTGGAAACCTCGACGAGACCAAGGACCACGAGACGATCAATCTCTCGTTGGAACTCGGGGTAGTGTGGGCCACCTTCGCTCTTGAGGACCTTCCCATCAAAAACTGGCAAGTCCCACACCGGGCTCAAAACGTCGGCTAAGTAGGCAAACGCGTGAAGGCGTGCTGTACTTAGTGGCGCAACACCAGCGCGCTCAGCGGCATCCAGCAACAAAATCACTCGAGCGCGCCGGCGAATAATTTCGGCCCCGGCATCGTTGAGTAAATTCTCATCTTTATCCGGATGAGCTGTCATTATTCGCGCCCAGTAATGACGGCTTCCAGAAGGTCAGCGTAGGCCTTGCGGTCGCGCTCCACCGCTTCGTTAGGTGCTGCGACCTCCAGAAGATTTAGCATTTGATTACGGCGCCGCGTAATCTCTGTGGCGTCTGATGTGGGTCCACCAAAAATGGCAGTTATCATGCCGGCGTTCGTGAGGTTGCTCGTCACTACGAGGCGGTTCTTGCCTCGTTTTGCGAACGCGCGCAACGCCTAGCCGACGCGCTTCATTGCCAGGCCGTCGAGACTGGCCTCCGGCGTTTCCATCACAAGGGACGATGCGCCCCTCGCTGTGGCGACGTCGATGAGTGCAAAGCGGAAAGCCAAGTCGATTAGTTCCCGCTGCGATTCAGATACGTCGGTGGGGTCCGTACGAAGCGTAAGACCTGGTCGATTCGCCGCAGACATCTCGGGACGGAAAGCTGGAACCGCGAAATCGCTCTTTCCCTGGGTCAGCCTTGCGGAAGTTTCGACCCGAATAAGGTGGGCACTTTCCGCGAGAAGCGTCTTCACATGACGACCGAAACTAGACGACAACTGCTCGGCCTGCGAAATCACAACGGCTTGACCTGCCTCCAGCAACAAACGTAGTTCTTGTGACGCAGTTGCTCGCTCGGCTTCGGCTTCGCGTTGGGATCGGCGGGTTGTTTGAAGTGACCGCTGCAAGTCCAGCACGGTTGTAGATGCCTGCGGTAGTTCCGCTGCCAAACGCTCCTCCCGAACTTGGCGGTCCTCAATTGCTTTCCGCACTTTTGTTATCGCATTTAATGCGGAGTCATACTCCTCCACGAGCTTGGCGATGCGTCGTCGTCCCGTTTCTTCCTCTGTTCGTGCAAGATCCGCGCGCGCTCTTTCACGTTCTATCCGTCTCTCTTCGACCTGGTGCTGGGGAACAACGTGAGCTTGCTTGGCTGGTTCCGCGCCGCACGCCGGACAACAACCCGCCGCGAGCATCGTTTCAAGCTCCTCACGTCGTTTAACGGCATCAGCACCGCAAACTAGACATTCGGCGTTGGCCAAAATTCGGAGCACCACGAAGCGTGCCGCGTCTTCCATTTTGGGGAAAAGACGCGACAGCGCAGTGTATTTGATCCGCTCTACAGCGCCTTCCGCCTCTTCTCTTACGAGTTTCGCCTTCTCGTGGTCCAGCCGGGCTGCCCTTCGCGCCTCATCGAGCTCGTTCAAGTGCAATTCGAGTTCTTCTCGGCGTTCCATGTCAGCATTGAGTAGCTTCTGTTCGGCTTCGAGTTCCGCGCGTACTTTTGGGGACAGCGCTTCGCGGCGCTTCGCGACCTCAAGCTCCTTCTCAATATTGAAGGCGCGTGCGCTGATATTCCGAGCGCGGCTGTCAGCACTTTGAACCTTGCGCTCGAAGTCTGAAACCCGCGCGGCAGCCTCTTTCTCCAGAAACAATGCCCGTAGGAGTTGCCTTTGAGCGTTCTCGTCCCAGAGCGCTCCTGGGCGACTCTCATGGAAAAACACAATGTGGTGAAGAACCACGAGCACATCAACGAAGGAAGCAAGTCCGAAGAGACTATAGATGATCTCTTGAAATCGAATTTCCTTGTCGAACTTGCGCGAGGGAAGATCTATTTGTTCATCGTTAATACGGATCGAGAGCAGTGTAAGATCATCAAGCCGTCGCTCGATATCCAGTCGGTCTTCTGCAAAGCGTACTTTCAAGATCGCTGTCGCGTTCTCGGCGCCGTCCGCGACTCGTTGAGCGAAAAACCTTAAACTCTGTGAATTCAGTAATACCGGATGTGGTGGCAAGACGGCCTCGAGCCGTTCCGGCGCGCCCGTGCTGGTAAGATCGTAAGGACCCGTCAGAGATCGTAGAAGGATCATGAGCAGCGTAGTCTTTCCGAGACCATTAACTCCCGCGATAAGAGTCAATCCGGGCGCAAACTCCCAGTGCAGATTGTTCGCGCCATTCGGCGCTCCTGGGAAAAGCCCATAATGTGAAACGGTCAGCTCAGTAAATAGCGGCAAACGGATCATTTGAAGCGTAACAGCCCTAATTGAACAACTAACATTAGTCGTTTACTTCTGAAAATCGGCATCCGTTATAGCGCTTGTTCTGCCGTGGCCTCCCGCCTTCATCTGTGATTAGAGTCGTTCAGTCGTCCTAAAGCTCACGTGTTCGAATGCTCGCGCAATCCCCCTTTCAGGGGCAAATGCCCATTGAAGTCAGGCTAGTATAGGCGCCTTTTGTTCGCCAGTGAGCGAGTTAGGAATGATCCTCTATGAGCGCGTTCCTGTCGAAGCCGCTATTGCTTGTGAACTTCAGGCGTCATCTCAGCGCCCATGCTGGCACGGGCGCGCGAACGGGCGCAGACACTCGGCTCGACAATCTCGACTTCGTACAGGAGGATGCTTCGACTTATGCGTTCGCCGACGGTGCCGACCTCGTATTCTCGCTCGCCGGAGTCATGTTCTTCAGCGATCCGGTCGCGACCTTTGCGAATCTGCGTCGCGCACTCCAGCCTGGAGGGTGCCTCGTGTTGGTGTGTTTTCGCGACAGAGAACTCAATTCGTGGTGGACCGTTCCGCCCGCCGCAGCCGCGACTGTGATAGCCCCTGAGCCGCCGACGCCGCTGCACGAACCCGGTCCCTTTCTCTCTCCGAGGAGATTCGACTGGGTGCTCGGAGGCAACGTGGATTTAGCTACCCAGTTTTGCATCAACGCAGGTCCCTCTGCACGGGGCGTGACCGGTATGAGCGACGATATCCGCGCGTGTTCGCTTAACTATCAACCAATCTTCGGCGCAACACGTCGGTTCGTCCGGGGTGTCGCTCCCCGCAGCCACCTGGATCGTCCAGTCAACGAACCCGCTATAGCACAATAGGACTTACCGCAGGTTCCTGTTCCCGGGCCTCTTAAATCCTCCGCTTGCAGCTTCAGCGCCCCGCGGCGGACGCGGCCATTGCCAACGGACGGCGGCCGGGGCCGGTTTCCGGCAGCATGTACATGGAAACGATTGGCAGCACTTGCAAGGTTGCCGCCAGCAACAACACGTTGCGCAAACCCAGCGATGGCACCAGCATTCCGCCGAGGATCGGCGAGATGAACGCGCCGGTATAGCCGACTGCCCAGATCGTGGAAAACGCCGGTCCCATTTTCGCGGGCGTCATTCCCGGCAACTCCATCATTAGCGTCGCCGTCGCCGCCAACCCGCCGGAAGCGCCAATTCCGACCAGCACCAGTCCGGTCGAAATTCCCGCCATCTCCGTTAGCAGAATCGCAGCTAGATATCCGACCAGTGACAGGATCGCCATGGGCCACAGAAACGGTTTCCGCAGTCCTATTATGCCGTTAGCGACGCCGCCCAGCCCGGCCGCAAAAATACCGGTAAGCGGCAGTAACCCCGTCAGGGTCGACGCTTCTTCGAGTCCCAGTCCACGATATTCGCGGAAGAACTCCGGCAGAAACGATGTATAGATCTGGAAAACCCACATGCCCCCAAAAAGTGCTATCGACATCAGGATCACGCCCCGCATGTGCAGCACTTCCGGAAGATTCGATGACGAATGAGCCTGATGCGCTACGCTCGCCGCACTGCGGCGCTGCCGGCCGAAGAGGGTCCAGAGTATCGCCGCGACTACTGCACTAGCGCCATAGCAGGTCAGCGTCCCCTGCCATGAGGACCCGAGCGCATGATATACGCGTGGCGTGATGGCGAACACAGCGGCAATACCTAGATAGGCGATCATCGAGTTGGCGGTATTGATATAAGGCCATTCTCGTTCACTGAACCATTCCATAACCAGCGCGGCTGGCGGCCCGATCATCAATCCATAGCCGACTCCTTCTACCACGCGGCAGAGCAGCAAAGCGCCATATCCGCCGCTGAACCCGCTCGCCACTTCCCCGAACGCCAGTAGCCAAATGCCTACCAGTAGGGTTCGCAGCGTGCCGAAGCGCTCAGTCAGAATACCGCCGAGAAAGGAAAATATCCCGATACAAAGCGAGATAATCGAGATAATCAGGCCGAACTGGCCCATACCGATGTGCAGTGAAGCGACAATCGGCGCCAGGATCGGAGCCGGCGCCAACCACGCCATCACCTGCACGATGAGCATTACGACAACCAGCGCTTCGATCATCCATCGGTAGGCCGGTGCACGCGTCCCGATTCCATTTGCCATGGGTCCCCTCCATGTAAACGGACAACTGTTCCCCCAGGCGAGATTAGGCACAGGCAGGGGACTTTGCCAACTCGGGAATTAGAGAGCATCGAACGCGATCGGCGAGGGCGAACCATCACGGGAGCGGTGTTTCCATCAGCAAACGTCCGCTCAGAAATGGAATCACGTAGCGCTAGCGGAAAACGCTGCAAGGGACAGAAGGCAACTCCCGCATCAGGGAAGACGAAGTCACGTTAATTCCCAGCAGGGGAGCGGTGGCCACCTCCGGAGGGCGCTCTTAAAGGCTTTTGCCATGGTCAGGTCTTGGAGGTTTGGCTATTTCTGTTGAACGCTAATTCCTACGCGTGGAGTCGTTTTTTCCACCATGCTTGGTTCTTCTCCCGCTGCTGGTGGCTGAAGTAAAATCTCCGCTTACAGAACTGATTTTGACCTTTCGGCTAGTTGGCAATTCAGCCTGTGAAACGCCGATGACTTCTATCGACATCCTCAAAGACAAACTCGCGCAAGTGATCGAGGGCGAGGTGCGCTTCGATGCGGCTACTCGCGCGCTGTACGCGACCGACGCTTCCAATTATCGCCTCGTGCCCATCGGGGTTGTAATCCCCCGGCACGAGGAGGACGTGAGACGCGCGGTTGCGCTGGCGCGCGAAAACCGTATCCCTATTCTGCCGCGTGGCGGCGGCACCGCATTGGCCGGACAAACCACTAATACGGCCCTGGTGCTCGATTTCTCCAAGTACATGAATTCCGTGAGGCAGGTTGATCCCGATCAACGGGTGGCGGTAGTCGAACCCGGCGCGGTGCAGGCGCAGCTCAATGCCGCCGCGGCCAGATACGGACTATTCTTCGCGCCCGATCCCGCGACCAAGGATCGGTGCACGCTCGGCGGCATGATTGGCAATAATTCATGTGGCGCGCATTCGGCGGCGCATGGCAAGACAGTCGACAATATCGTTAGTCTCGACGTCCTGCTTTACGACGGCACGCGTCTTCTGCTGGGTGCTGGCGGTGAAGGCGAATACTCAACGGCGATGACGAATGGAGGGCGGGTTGCGGAGCTTTACACCAAAATGCGCGAACTCGCCGCACGTTATGGTGAATTGGTGCGCACGCGCTATCCTAAAATTCCGCGCCGCGTATCCGGCTATAACCTCGATCAACTCCTACCCGAAAATGCGTTCAATCTCGCTCGCGCGGTCGTGGGCTCTGAAGGAACTCTCGCGGTCGTGCTCAGCGCAATGGTCAGGCTGGTGCCGATTCCCAAGAAAATCGCGATGGTCGTGATGGGCTTCGACGATATCTTTGGCGCCGCCGATCAGACGCCATGGTTACTGGAGCATCGGCCGCAGGCGCTTGAAGGCTTCGACCATCGTCTGCCTGATTTCGCTCGTGAAAGAGGTATGCCCGGCGTACGATACCTGCCAGACGGCAGAGCCTTTTTGATTGCTGAACTCGGCGCTGAAACCGATGAGGATCTCCGGGCCACGGCGGAAGCGGTCAGCCGCGATGCTGAACGAGTTGGCGCTTGCACCGGTGTGGCAATATTGCAAGAGACGTCCGAGCAGCGCGCGGTATGGGGCATTCGCGAATCCGGACTTGGCGCGGGCGCTCTGTTGCCTGGTCAAGCCCGTACCTGGCCCGGCGCCGAAGATTGCGCAGTGCCACCCGCCCGGCTTGGGGATTTTTTGCGGCGCCTGGTGCCTTTGTTAGCGCGTTATGAACTTGCGGCAGCAACCTACTACGGTCATTTCGGCGAAGGCTGCGTGCATTGCCGCATCAACTTCGACTTCTTCACCGCCGCAGGTATCGCCAAGTTCCGCGCCGCGATGACCGACATCGCCGACCTGGTGGTGGAATTCGGCGGGTCACTGTCCGGTGAGCATGGCGACGGCCGGGCCCGCTCCGAATTGCTCCCCAAGATGTACGGCAGGGAACTGCTCGGCGCCTTCGATGAATTCAAGGCCGCTTTTGATCCTGACCGGATGATGAATCCGGGCGTGCTCGCCCATCCAGAACCGCTCGATGCGCATCTACGAATCGGGATCAATTACAGCCCTCAATCCCTCCGCACCCGCTTCGATTTCAGCGCGGAAGGTGGACTGGCAGGCGCCGCGCTCAAGTGTGTCGGAATTGGTAAATGCCGCAAGACCGACGCCGGTGTGATGTGCCCCTCTTACATGGCCACGCGCGAGGAGGCCCATTCGACCCGCGGGCGTGCGCACCTGATTTACGAGGCGCTTACCAGCGATCTCTTGGCTGACGGCTTTGCCGACCCCGCCCTGCACGAAGCATTGGAGCTTTGCCTGTCATGCAAGGCCTGCAAGAGCGAATGCCCGGCGTCGGTCGACATGGCGGCCTATAAGGCCGAATTCCTCGCCAATTTTTACGAAAGTCATCGCCGCCCTTTACCGGTGGAATTCTTCGGCCGTATCCATGAAATCGCCCGCGCTGCGTCGCTGGCGCCGATGCTCTTGAATACTCTGCAGCAGGGGTCCACAGGTTCGATCTTACGACGTCTCTTGCGGCTCCATCCCGAACGGAATCTGCCAAGGTTTGCGCGGCAATCGTTCCGCCGATGGTTCGCGCGCCGGCCCGAGCGAAACCACGACTCACCGCAGGCGCTGCTCTTTCCCGACACGTTCAACAATTTCTTCGAACCCGAGGTCGCGATTGCCGCCACCGAAGTGCTCGAACGCGCCGGCTTCCAGGTGATCCTGCCGTCGAAGGACCTGTGTTGCGGACGGCCATTGTACGAAGCCGGGAAGCTCGACGCCGGCCGCTCGCGTTTGCTCGAAATCGTCGCCGAGCTGAGCCCTTTCGTTGAGCGAGGCGTCAGCATCGTCGGCCTTGAGCCGAGTTGCCTGTTGACTTTGCGGGATGAGCTGCCGGCGCTGTTCCCGCGTCTTTCCGCCGCACGCAAACTAACGCACAATGCGATGCTGCTCGACGAATTTCTAGTCGCCAAGGCACCGCAATTCAGCCCCCCTCCACTTAAGGGCGCCGCCCTGGTCCACGGCCATTGTCACCAAAAGGCGCTCGCAGGAATGAACAGCGAATTGGCGTTGCTGAAGAAAGCGGAAGGCTTGTGCGTCGAGGCGCCCGACGCCGGATGCTGCGGGATGGCGGGTGCCTTCGGCTACGATGCCCGCCGCTTCGAGGTGTCGCGCGCGATCGCTGAGCGTGTGCTGATTCCTGCCGTCAGAGATAGCGCAGAAGATACTTTGATCATCGCCGACGGCTTCGCCTGCCGCTCCCAAATTAGACAATTCTGCAACGGGCGGCACCCAATGCATTTGGCGCAGGCCCTAAATATAAAGCAAGAAGCATAGCGCTCGCATTGCTTCCTCTCAGGTAGTTGTGGGAGAGGCTTGAAAGGGAAAGTATGTTGATGTTGACACACGACCTCAGACTCCGCTACATTATCATCATGGACACGCAAACCGAAGTTGGTCGTCCGAAAGTCGTCATGCCGAAGTATTCGCTGGATGCATTCGACCAACGCTTCCCCGATGAAGAATCCTGCAAGCAATACATCATGGAGATGCGTTGGCCTGACGGCGTGAACTGCCCGCGCTGTAAGAATGTTAATGTCTACAAGCTTAATTTCAAGCCGTGGCATTGGCAGTGCCGTAATTGCCAGAAGAACGGCTATCGTTTCTCTGTCACCAGCAAGACGATCTTCGAGAACACGAAATATCCGCTCAAGACTTGGTTCAAAGTCGGCTATCTGATCCTGTCCAGCAAGAAGGGCATGGCGGCCTTGCAGTTATACCGCATGATGGCTCCTGGCAAAGGCTCCGACTATCGGACGTTCTGGCATATGTGCCATCGGCTCCGCGCGGCAATGAAGAACATGGAATGGGATTCCTTGATGGGCGAAGTCGAGGTAGACGAAACCTACGTCGGCGGCAAGGACAAGAACCGGCATTGGGACAAGAAAACGCACCAGACGGGCGGAGAAGCGAGCGGCAAGGTGCCGGTGATCGGAGCCATTAGCCGGAAGGGCAACGTTGTCTGCAAGGCGATTGAGAACACCAAGCGTGAGACTCTCAACAAATTCGTGTGCGAGACTGTGAGTAGCGGCGTTACGCTGCTCGCGACCGACGAACATCCGGCTTATGGCAAGCTAGCCGCCGAATATCCGCATGAAGTCATCCAGCATCGGGATACGTGTTTGTGCGCGGGCAGGTCCACACAAATAGTATCGAATCGTTCTGGTCGCTTCTGAAACGCGGCATCATTGGCACCTTCCACAATGTCAGCGCCGAGTATCTACCGCTGTACCTTGCGGAGTTTCACCTTCCGGCATAACTTTCGCCAGGAGCGTGATCCGTTTGCCCTTCTGATTTCACGCGTGTCTCAGCGCTAGCCCGTAACGGGCATCTTCGCTACGATGGAAAGGTGCCCAAGTCACAAGCAAAGCCCGAAACGAAGCGCGACCGCGCCGATCGCGAAGCACGCCAGCGATTAGAGGGCGCTGATATGAACTTGTTTGACCGTTTTATGAAGAAGTTGCACAGTGAGCGACCGAAGAAAAAAGAACCTAGCGACCACTGAGAAAATGCTCTCTGTCGATGATTGTAGCGGCGTCTCTTGCGGGCATGGCGAACAGTTTCTCGAAATCTTCAGCTCCGAGCACCTGTTCGCATGCGAGCGCGGTCACTAGGAATAAATTCTCCAACCCATTCAGATACTGCTCATTGCTTATCAGTCTGTGCTCTAACTTGTACAAGAGCGCATCTTGATCGCGGTCCGCTTGCAACTGGATCAGAATGGTTTTCTCAACCTTGTCCTGGTTGTAGTTGGGCCCGAGGTACGTATCGGCCATAGCCTTCAGTTCTCGCCGCTTTACCTCGTCACGCGTTTCCACGTTTTCTAATCGTTCAAATACGTCGGGCGTGTAAATCTTCTGAATGGACGAGGAGAACTGCGTATCTTTGGTTGAGCCCATACCCGAACCCTGCGATCCCAGTGGCGGCAGGTTGTTTCGGTTAACGCGGCTGAGCCTAGCACACTGGTTCAATTCCGGCCAAGGGCCCCTCCCATAATAAAGAAACCGACCGATTGACCATCTTGCTCCCCTTACCCCAGCAATCCCTATGCCCGTTAGGTAGAGGACCCGATGCGTTGCTTGGTGGCAGACTCCGGTCACGAGGTATCGAAGTCCTGCGTAGAGCGTGGAGTATTGTTTCTTGCCGTCGTTGGGTTTGGATAAACAATCCGCAAAGTGAGAATCGCCGACAGCAGCTTGGATGAAAGTTCCTCCGGAGTCTCGCCCAAAGCATCCCCATTGGAATTGATCATCGCTGCATGCGTACGTATGGTCCAGAAAACGTAGTCCTGATACTGGCAATGAATACGCTGTTAAAATCGCCATTTCGTTATCTCGCGCAGAATCAATCGGCATGTGCCAATAAGACACACAAGGGCTGTCCCATGCGCGGACAGCCCCCTTGTGTTATGACCCGATGAGTCGCAAAATGGAAGTCATCGGTTGAACACCTGCCTTTCTCCCCGTGTTAGGGGCGGGTATTTCGCGCCGTCAGTGTCGTGAGCATTGACGGCGCAATCACTTACGAGCTTGCCTTTGGCCTTTGCGCTTGTTGTCTATATCCGATTACCATCTTCACGTAGCCGCTGATCGCATCCCATTGTTCTTGAGTGACGTCTTCCGGCAGATAGACGCTACCGGCCATACCGAGAATGTCGAGAGTCACCTTAAAAGTGTCGTCCGGCACTTCGATCTCTTCGTCTTCAGCGTCGGCAGTCTCAGACTTTGTTTTCGCCCCATTTCCGCGCCGAACGCGCGTTCCAGTTCCTTTCGGCGCCCGTTGCCGAATGACCAGATGGTCCGAAAATTGAACGCCTGCGTCTCTAAGCGCGCTTAGATAAAAACGTAGGGCACTGTCGATTGTTCCCCCATCCACTCCGCCATTATTCCTGAAACGCTCTCTCAGCATTGCCGGAGTTGCCGAAGCAAGGTCGAGGTCTCCGACTATTCGCCTGTACGAATTCCCAAGAAATTCAGCAAGCATAGGTTTCCACCGATCGGTATTGTAACAATCGGCAATTTTTTTTAAGGTGTCTTGAGTAATTCCGTCTGGATCAACCAGGCCGAGAAATTTGAGAGTAGAGAGAAGCTGGCTTCGGGCTGTTCCCGACATATTTCGCAAGATGCTCGCATCGACTTGCGCAGGCACTTTCCCGTGTATGCCAGCGATAAATGCGGTGAAGGTTTTCCAAGAGATATAGGGGGCAGGCTGTTTTTTCTCTTGCGTGTCGTTGCTCATTACAAATGGCCTCTATCGTGGATAAACCGAACCAGTGTGGCGATGGCTCAGAGATTAGTCCCGTAAGGAGTCCTGAGTCAATGGCACTAACGAACGAACATGGACGATTATCCACAACGCCGATTGTTATAGGCCGTGCGTATGGCGATGAGCCAGTCAAGTTGATGGCTGTTTCCGACTGGGGCGCTGCGGTCGAAGTACGCAGGGAAGGGGATCGTGACTCTATTGGATTCCGAAAAGAATGGGTCTATCGCTTTGAGCCGGTTCTTTTTGACCAGCTAGTCGCGGCATTTAAAGCGGGCGACCATCAAGGCTTGATCGCCCTTTGGAATACGGCGGAACGTTTCCAATAAAAGGGTCAAACAACGCGGCCTGTCACGTCGCAATCAGCCTACCATGCGGTTGTGTCAACATTAACATATTTCCCCTTGAAAGCCAGTCCTACTAGACAAGCCCCACTGCTGAGTTGCTGAAAAACTCGGAGGAAGGGTAACCTCTTAGTCATGCGACTCGGAATTACTATTCCCCTCGACGGCTTCCAGAATCGTCATTTCGTTGAACTCGTGCAGCATGCCGAGAAGCTTGGGTTCGCTGACGCGTGGAGCTATGAAACATTGGCCGGCGATGCGTTCACTCCCGTGGCCGCGGCTGCCGCCGTCACCGAACGAATTCGGCTGGGGACTGCGATCGTGCCCGTCTTTACGCGTCCCGCCGCACTGATCGCGCTCTCTGCCGCGGCTGTGCAGCAACTCTCCGGGGGACGCTTCGTGCTCGGCGTCGGCATTTCCACCCCCACGATTGTCGAGCAATGGATGGGTGTGCCGTATCGGATGCCGCTGACCCGCCTGCGCGAGACCGTCGCCGCCTTGCGCACTGCCTTCACGGGGCAAAGGGTCACCACGTCAGGCAAAGCGGTGACGATTAACGGATTTCGTCTCGGCGCGCCGCCCGAGACGCCGCCGCCGATCTACGTTGGTGCACAGGGGGAATTGATGCTGCGGACCGCAGGCGAAATCGGTGACGGCGTGATTGTCAATTACATCACGCCGGAAACTTTTCCCCGGATGCTCAATGAAATTCGGCAAGGCGCGCAGAGAGGGGGCAAAAGCGTTGATTCACTCGACATCGCCTGCCGCATTCTGGTCGCGGTCGACGATGAGCAGGAGGTTGTGCGCGAAAATCTCCGCCGCGAGCTGACTGCCTATTTGACGGTGCCGCAGTACAACCGGTTCTTTCAATGGATCGGCTACGGTGACGAGGCCCGGGCGGCGCTCGAAGCGTGGAACGCTGGCGACCGCCGCAAGGCGCTTTCGCTGGTACCGGACCATATGCTCGAATCGATTTACATCCTCGGTACGGCCAAACAGATCGCCCAGCGTCTCCGCGATTACGAACAGGCAGGGATTACCACGACGGCCCTGCAATTCACGTCATTCCAACCAGACCCGGAACAAAAGCGCCGCCGCGTAATGCGTACAATGGAAGAAGTCGCTACTGCATGGCGCTGAATAGCTGTGCCTGCTCGTCTTCCGCCGTCAGTTTGCAGCGCACCGGCGCCAAAGTGCAGCCGGTGCGCCGAGCCCAACGAATGCGCCAATGGCGACAGTCCTACCGATGTCCGAGCTGACTGTTAAGTTGGCCGATCACAACTCCTAGGCGCTGGGCGGCGTTCGTGTCGCCGCGCGCCAGCATTTGCTGTTGCATGTTGATTGCTGCGCGGCGGCGTTCCTCCAGGTATTCGCGGCGCCGGTCACCCGCCCATCCTGGCGGCGGACTGTTAAACCATCCCGGCGCGTATTGATACCTATGTTGGCCACCCCAGTTGTAGTCGTTCTGATTCAGGTGGTGATGATCCCAATAGGCATTGTGATGGTCCCGGTCGTGATCCTGATGATGTTGGCGCCATTGTTGTTCATCGTCCTCATAGGCGAGAACAATCGGCGAATGTTGCGACGGTACTTGCGATACAGAGGTCAACTGAGTTGAGGGCCGATTGGAGTGAACGGCCGCTATCGAGCCTGGCGGTATGCCCAATAAGCTGAATCCGACTAGGGCCGATAGGACTCTCCTTTTTGACTTCATAACAATTGCTCCCTGATCTCAGAGACGCTCCTTCGCCGTGTCCAGTTTCGTTGTTAAAAGGAGCATTCCCCATGCCGCCCCATTATGCGTTTGACGATGGCCTTCTGGTGCCACCCTGTCGTCCCAGGCACCGAGGAGCAGTCGCAAAACGGAATAACAGAAGACCTATTGCGTCACGTGTTGAGATAGGGTGCGCGCGAGAATGGTGAGGTCGTCGTCGCTATAATATTCCAACTCGATGTGTCCGGGGCGGCGGCCGCGGCGCTGGGTTATCTGTACTTTGCGCTTGAGCGCGCGTTGAATTGATTCTGTCAGCGCCCTCAGATTTGGATCAGGATGAGAGCTGTTTTTCGCCCGTAAAATAGGGCTTAGCTTGTTGCCAGAGCGCTTCCGCTCGGCCGCTAGCTGTTCGGCGTTACGCGCTGAGAGCTTGCCGTCCGCGATAAGTCGCGCTTGCTCGATTTGCTCATCGACCGATTGAAGGGTAAGCAAGGGCCGTACCTGACCAGCGGTCAGGATACCTCCATTGACCATTTCGAGAATCGTCGGCGGCAGTTCGGTAAGCCGGATCATGTTAGTGACATAGGTCCGGCTCTTGCCGATCCGGCTGGCGATTTCCTCATGAGTCAGCACAAACTCACGGTTTAGCCGGCTGAATGCATTG
>Ga0073928_10007133_pt1 | contig 14677 bp, 16 predicted proteins | sample PaiPotPPA55metaG_FD_76969 | JGI IMG/M metagenome (GOLD analysis project Ga0073928, IMG submission 76969) | Iron sulfur acid spring bacterial and archeal communities from Banff, Canada, to study Microbial Dark Matter (Phase II) - Paint Pots PPA... ... | reverse complement strand
GTCCCGCCGCAATTGCGCTGGTTGAGCCGCACCACGTTGAATCCCGCGGTCCACGCCCTTTCCGCTGTGCCAAGCATGTAACCCGAGTCGCACGATCCTTCGAGCCCGTGCAGCAGGACCAGCGTGGGATGCTCGCGCGGGTTTTCCTGCCAATGGCACTCGCCGCGCACCCGCGTTCCAGGCTCAGTCTCGAACAATCGCGGCGTGCTGCTGCCCAGCCGTGAGAATCGCCGCGGCCAAAAGTTCGCGGCAATCGTCATCAAGTGTTTGTTGCGCAGTATCGCGAATGGCGTGAACTCTTGCACGGATTTCATGTTAGAGATATCGCGACGCTTGCGCAACTCCGTGCAGGTTGTGGCGAGCTCATCGAAGCGCCACTCGAAGAAAATCGAATCTGCAATGTACGATTTTGTTGCTATTAGGAATGGAACGGGTGTTGATTTTGCGTAGGTTACGTGTGCTTCTAATCGCGGAATGTTGCGATTAGAAATTAGCACTTTCGAGCAGGTTTTTCTGGTGAGGCGAGCGCCGAGTGGAAGTAGAAAGCTGTTTTGAGGAAACAAATAAATGACCGATTTCCGCCGATTAGGAACGCGCGCAGCGGTTTGTTTACGGGCAGTTACACGGAATTCTAATCGGCAGGAGAGCCGATTAGAACTGAGGCATTCGGGTGGGTAATCCCTCAAGCTCCCGCCAACGGGCGTGATTCGGCGGGCAAGCCCCTTTTCGGGGACTTGCGCGCCCCTTCTTGTCACAGCGCAAGTGCATGCTGCCCGCCAGAGTGCGGCGAGGCCTCCGGCGGGTGAACGATTCCCCAAGCTCGATCGATCTCCCAGGCTCGCCTTTCCGGCGACCTGGAAGCCCTGTATGCCGGGGACTTGGGCGGCCCCGTCCGCAAAGCTCTTGCAGCGGAACGCGCTCCGCGAGGTATCGGTTATGTCGGAGCTAAAGCTCCGACCCCCTAAACGGCGGCCTATTGCGACGTGTTGTCGATCGCGCGCCCTCTCTATCATGAGTTCTGCGCCTGCCTCCCTCGGCGTGTGCTTTAGCATCGGCGCGGTATTCAAACACACGTCGGCGCTGGCCCCGTTTCCGGGGCGCACACGATTAATTATTAGGTTATTTTAGGATTTCTCACTTTTAGCATATTGGAAGCTGGATTTCAAGCAGTTTTTTTGGTGTTAAGAAAAATTAAAAACGGGACGAGCCCGCCCTATTGCTCAAGGAGAAGAAACAAGAGGGATGCAGGCTACGCGAGAACGCGTTCGGCGTCGCTTAGCAGTTTCCGCAGCGCGCGTACCACCGCGCGAATCGCCACCACGATGATTGCGAGCGCAGCGACAACGATGGTGGCGGCGGCGTAAGGATGCCGCGTCGCTAGCCATGTCAAGAAGATGACGGTGGTGTCTTCGCCCAGGCTCAGCGCCATATTGGAGAAGGGTTCCGGCGAATGAGTGACGGCGACGCGTGCCGCCATCTTGCCTCCGTGTGCGAGAAAAGCGATGAGAGCTCCGAGTAGCGTTGCGAGTATCTGTTTGTGAGGCGGGAGCCCTGAAGTAGCAGCGTATGCGAGCAAAGCCGCAACAGGAATCCTGATGAAAGTGTGCGCCGCGTTCCATACAAGATCGAAAACCGGGATCTTGTCGCCTACGAATTCCACCAGGAAAAGCAAACAGCACACGCCGATCACGTACCAGTTTTCAATTCCGTGCAGGGACCCTGGCAACATCAGAAATCCGGCACGCGAAAGCAAGCCGAGCATGGCTACCGTGGCATAAAGATTCAGGCCGGCGGAGAAGCACACAACCACCAGAACGGCAGTCAGTTCTGTGCCGGTAGGAATCAGCGGGATTCGCAAAGCCTGCAGCACGGAATCAGTCGCTCTAAATCCTACGATACCACCCGTTGGGGATTCTGTTGCGCGAGCGGCAGCGCAACTGGACCCTGCGACGCCGGCGTTGTACTGGACAAGTTCGGGTCCCAGTGCTCCACTTCTCTTGCAAGCGCGCTCAATCATGCGGCGCTCTGAGTCCGCGACTTGAGTTCTATTGTGAGTGAGGAAAAAACAGGGCGCTCTCTCTGTAAAAGAGAACGCCCCGATAGAACATCCCGAGATTTCTGCTGAAGTCAGCTAGTCCCAACCCCCGTGCACGTTCCTTGACACTGACAATGTCTTAGTCGGCTCGATCTTCTTGGATTTCTTAAGTTTCTTGGTCGCTTTCTTCGATGCCATGGTTTTTCTCCTTTCTTCGGATTGCCCCATGGACGGTCGAGCACTTATATGCAAATCCGGGGCCGAATGTCCAGTCGAACGAGGCCAAAGGCCATCCCGTGTGGAATGTGGAGGATGTGACAGCGGGATTCGCTCGATGCGCCCGGCCCAGCCGGAAATCATGCTGAATAAATCAACGTCGCTTGAAAATTCAACACAGACAGCACTCGGAATTGATAACTCCCGTTCAGTCGGAAGTACTCCACTTCTCCGGTAGGTACGTTACGCGTGCGAGTGGATTTCCCGGCCAGGAACAAAGCGGTTTGCGCTACCGGCATGTTAGGATCACCCTGCCATTCAAGGGCATTCCCAATGAAAACGCGAGCGCGGGTTGCCGGCGCTTGGGCGAAGCTGCCCATTTCGATGCGAGCGATACTCACCGGCATTCTTATTGCTCTCGTCGCTGCCAATGTGTGGCCGCTATTGTTGCTGAACCTTGGCGTGCCCCTCGCTACAGTCGCTGAGGCGATATTCCTCGCGATTTATGTTTGGTGGGCGAGCGGGGGAGGTCCCCCACGGACAACGCAATCCGCGCGCGCCGCGGCGTTCCGGCGCGGCAGCCTGTCGCCCACGCAACGGTTTTGGGGAGTCGTAGCGGCGCTCTTCTTCGCGGCGACGGTTGACGCCGCCATTGTTTTGCTGTTTCGCCTGATGCCTTTTCCGATGGCGGCGTTCCGGCAGGGTTATGATTTTTCTTTCATTCCCTCGTTGCGTCTGAAGTGGCTCGCAGTGGTGGTCTCCGCGACATCCGCGGGGATCTGCGAAGAGACCGGGTTCCGCGGCTACATGCAGCGGCCGATCGAACAGCGCCACGGCGTGCGGGCGGCGATCTTGATTTCCTCGCTTTTCTTCATGGCCGTGCATCTCACGAAAGCCTGGTCGCTGCTAGGAATCGTCCCGATTGTGTTTGGCGCAGGCCTGCTTCTGGGGCGTCTCGCTTGGGCATCCAGCTCGCTCATCCCCGGCATGCTCGGCCACGTCGTGATGGATATCGGACTGTTCGCTTATTGGTGGACCGGTATCGCAGGTGACTTCACCGCGCGGCCGATCAGCGAGACGGGCGTGGATCAGCTATTTCTCATCGCGTCCGCCGCGTTCACGATTTCGCTTTTTATGGTCCTTTTTGCGATATCCAAGCTTCGATCAAGAAGTTCCTTTACACCTTGAGCCAGTGCGTTGGTATCGCGCCGCTACTGCCGGCTCGGCGACGCGTTCAGAAGCGTGCGAGCCGAATTGAACAGCGCTCGATCACGTGGGTAAATCCTGAAAAGACGAAGAATCGGGGAATGGCGCAACTGCCCACGCGAAGCGCAACTTGATTTCACGCGGTTATGCGCCTAGAATCGGTGGTTCAACGATGAAGTGCTGCCGCTACCACGCAATCGTCCTACAGCCCAGCGAAGCTTGCTGGGCTGACGTGTTTATGGACACTATTTCGCCAAATAGGAGTCGAAATGATTGAAGGAGCTATTCCGGAGGGGCTGACGTTTGACGACGTCCTGCTGCTGCCGGGAAAATCTTCGGTGCTGCCGGCGCAAGCGGACACGCGCACGTGCCTTTCGCGGCGGATCTCGCTGAATATCCCGGTGGTGGCGGCGGCAATGGACACGGTAACGGACTCGCGCCTGGCGATCGCCATCGCGCGCCAGGGCGGCATTGGGTTCATTCACCGCAACATGAGCGTCGAGCGGCAAGCGGACGAGGTGGATAAGGTGAAACGTTCGGAAAGCGGCATGATCGTCGATCCGGTGACGATTGCGCCGGAGCTTTCGGTGAGGCAGGCCCTTGAAATCATGACGAAATACAGGGTTTCCGGCCTGCCCGTGACGCGCGGCGCGCGGTTAGTTGGAATCCTGACGAACCGCGATTTGCGCTTTGAACGAAACCTGGATCAGCCCGTCAGCGCGGTGATGACGAAAGAAAACCTGGTGACGGTTGCGGTCGGCACCACGTTGGAGGAAGCGGAGCGACTTCTTCAACGGCATCGCATCGAGAAACTGCTGGTGGTGGACAAGGATTTCAACCTCAAAGGACTCATTACGGTCAAGGACATCCAGAAAAAGATCGAGTTCCCTCTTGCCACCAAGGACGAGCAGGGGCGCCTGCGCGTGGGCGCGGCGATCGGTGCGACGGGAGATTATCTGGAACGCGCGGAGGAACTGTCGCGCGAAAAAGTGGACGTGCTGGCGATCGACACGGCGCACGGCCACACGTCGCGCGTGATGGACGCGATTCGCGAAGTGAAGCGCAAATTCCCCGAAATGCAGTTGCTCGCCGGAAACGTAGCCACGGTGGAAGGCGCGCGCGATTTGATTGCACTCGGGATCGACGGATTGAAAGTGGGCATCGGACCAGGTTCCATTTGCACCACGCGCGTCGTCACCGGCGCCGGAGTGCCGCAAATCACCGCGATTCTCGAATGTTACCGCGCGGCGAAAGGAACGGGCGTGCCGATTATCGCCGACGGCGGCATCAAGTTTTCCGGCGACATCACGAAGGCGCTTGCTGCGGGAGCGGCGGCGGTGATGATTGGCGGACTTTTTGCAGGCACGGAAGAATCTCCCGGCGAGACGATTCTCTATCAGGGACGCACGTTCAAATCTTATCGCGGAATGGGCTCGCTTGGCGCGATGGAAGCCGGTTCGGCGGACCGCTACTCGCAGGAAGGCGCCGCACGCGGAAAGTCGGTGCCGGAGGGCATCGAGGGACAAGTGCCTTACAAGGGCGCGCTGTCGGCGCTGGTCGATCAACTCGTCGGCGGCGTGCGCAGCGGGATGGGATATTGCGGCGCGGCAAATCTGAAGGACCTTCAGGAGAACAGCAAGTTCATTCGCATTTCTCAGGCGGGCCTGCGCGAAAGCCACGTCCACGACGTGATTATCACGCGTGAAGCGCCGAACTACCGCCTGGAATAATGGTCCACGGCGCCGAATACGGAATCGTTGCGCTCCCGGTTCGCGGGAAGCGGACTCGATAGAATGCGCTGGCTCAAGTTATGGTGGCCGGCACTTTTGTGGGCTCTTGTAATTTCATTATTCTCGACCGATCTATTTACATCGGAAAATACGGGGCATTTCATCGTCCCCGTTCTTCACTGGCTTTTTCCGCAAGCTTCGAACGAGACCATTGATTTCCTGCATTTTATGATCCGGAAAAGCGCTCACTTCGTGGAGTATTTCGTGCTGAGCCTTTTGATATTGAGAGGAATTCGCGCGGGGAGGCATGGCGCGCGATTGGCCTGGGCGCTCGCTGCCATCGCGCTCGTCGGAAGCTACGCCGCGCTTGACGAGTTTCACCAATCATTCGTTCCGGGGCGCACGGCCGCGGTCTCCGACGTGCTTCTGGACACGTCGGGAGGAATCGCTGCGCAGGCGATTGCGGCGCTGGTAATGCTGTGGGGCGACGTGCGGCGGCGCGACCGCGAGAAGATCGCCGATCCGGCGCGGCCGGCGTAACGCGGCCGGATGGGCCGCTTAGTTGAGGTTGATTGACTGAGCGACTAGAATGATTGACCGGTTTGGGGCGAAGGAGAAAAAGATGATTTGTTGTTTGGTTGGAAGCCGATTGATTCGCGCGCTACTTCCGTTCGTCGCGATATTGTGGGTAACCGGAGGTACCGCGAGTGCGGCGGAATCGCTGCGTTACGAGCTTCGTTTCGAAAAGCCGAACACGCACCTGATGGACGTGACCATTCACGCGTCGGACTTGAAGGGAGCTTCAGTGGAATTCGCGATGCCCGATTGGGCGCCGGGTTCTTATAACATTGAGAACTACGCGGCAAACGTGCAGCGATTTCGGGCTAGCGGACCCGGAGACAAAGCGCTCGCGTGGCGCAAGACGGACAGCCAAACCTGGCGAATCGAACTTGCGGGCACGACTTCCGTGACAGTCGAGTACCAGATTTTCGGCAACACGCTGGCGAACAATCAGGCGCAGTACAACGAGCGCCACGTTTTCATCGGCGGGCCTGCCGTGTGGATGTACCTGGTAGGCGGAAAAGAGCGGCCGGTGGACCTGTCGATTGCGGTTCCTTCGGGATGGAAGGTGGCCACGGGCATGCAACACACTTCCGATCACACGTTTCACTCGGCGGACTACAACTGGTTCGCCGACGCGCCGCTGGAAATCTCCGATTTCGCGGAGAAGGATTTCGAGGTTCTCGGCAGCACTTATCACGTGATCGTTCACGACGTCGAAGGCCGGAAGGATTTTTCGAAGTTTCTGGCAGACACGCAGAAGACGGTTGAGGCGATCGTGCCGATTTTCGGCTCCGTCGCCGGGGATCACGGCCAGGCGGCGCCATTCAAGGAATATTGGTTTATGTTTCACATCTGGCCAAGGACCGGCGGCGGGCTCGAGCACCTCAACTCCACGCAGATCAATTTTAGATCCGATTGGGACGACGTGAGTCCGGCCGGCGATTTCGGCACGCAATACATGCTGAAGATGTTCGTCACGTCGCACGAGTTTTTTCACGCCTGGAACGTGAAGCGCCTGCGGCCAAGGCCGCTTGGACCTTTCGATTACACGCAGATGGTTCACACTCCATCGCTTTGGATTTCCGAAGGGCTCACCAGCTATTACGGATCGCTGGCGTTGGCGCGCGCGGGAGTGGTCACGCCGCAGCAGTACCTCGATGGAATCGGAAAGCTGATCACCAAATTCGAGGCGGAGCCAGGCCGTGCCGAGCGAAGCATCGAGGACACGAGTTGGGATACGTGGTTTCCCCGCGCCTTCAATCAGCGCGAAAACAACCTGGGAAACACCAACTACTCCTACTACGACGGCGGCCAGGTGATGGGGCACATACTCGACTTCACCATTCGCGAGGATACCAAGAATCAGAAGTCGCTCGACGACTGGATGCGATTGCTCTATTCGCGTTACGCGCTTCCAAAGCCAGGATTCGAGCCGGGCGACGCTGTGCACGCCGCTTCCGAAGTCGCCGGGGCCGACGTGAGCGACATCTTCAGCCGGTTTATCAGCGGAAAAGAGGCGATCCCGTACGAGAAGTACTTTGCTTACGCCGGAATAGCCGTCGAGAAGAAACTCGACGCTAACAAGGCCTGGATCGGCGTCTCGACCGACAAAGGCGATGATGGACACGCGACGATCAAAAACGTGATTCCGGGCGGTCCAGCCGAAGCGGCGGGACTCGATCGCAACGACGTAGTGATTGCTGTCGACGGCCGAGGCGTGGACAACGACGGCTACGATCGAGTCGTCGCAGAACACAAGCCGCAGGACACGATTCACATAACGGTGCTGAGACTGGGAGAATTGAAAGAAATCGCGGTGACGATTAGGTCGAATCCGCATCCGGCTTACACGCTTAAGCCAGTCGACAACCCGACCGAGCTGCAGAAAGCGATTTACAGCAGCTGGCTTGGAATCAAATAAGAAGAATCAAGAGCCGCCAGAAAACAAGAAGGCCCGTCACGAGATGCTCGCGACGGGCCTTTCCATTCTGTCACCGGCAATCCTACTTCTTGGCTTCCTTTTCTTCGGGAACTTCCTCGACTTTTTCTTTCCTGACTTTCTTTTCTTTTTTCTTCAACTCGGAGCCAAGAAACTCGAGGATTGCAAGTTCGGCGCCGTCGCCAAGCCGCCATCCCGCGCGAATGATTCGCGTGTAGCCGCCGGATCGATCCGCAAACCGCGGAGCGAGGTCGGAGAAGAGCTTCTTCGTCGCTCCGGGAGTTTGAAGGAACGCCGCCGCCTGCCGCCGCGCGTGGAGCGAATCGCGTTTGCCGAGGGTAATCAGCCGTTCGGCCAGCGGACGAGCCACCTTGGCGCGCAGAAGCGTGGTGTGGATGCGTTCTTTTTCGATCAGGTTCGTGACCAAATTGCGAAGTACCGCACGCCGGTGCGCGGGTTGTTTACCAAGTTTCGATCCGGATACGAGGTGTCTCATGTTTAGATCCGTGGCCCAGCTTTAGAGAGCCGTGGATTCCTCCGAAGGCGGCGGAGCCGTCTGGCTCGGGAGCGGCGGCCAGATGATGCGGCCGTGCTCGTCGAACTTCATCCCGAGGGCCAGGCCCATCTTCAGCAGGATGTCTTTAATCTCGTTCAGCGACTTGCGTCCGAAGTTTTTGGTCTTGAGCATTTCGGACTCGGTCTTCTGCACGAGTTCGCGCAGGTTCTGAATGTTCGCGTTCTTCAGGCAGTTGTAGGAGCGCACGGAAAGTTCGAGCTCTTCGACCGACCGGTCCAAGTATTCCAGGCGCGGATCGTTGAAGCTCTCGACAATTTCTTCTGCAATCTCCGGCTGTTCCTCGAAATTGATGAAAATGCTCATGTGGTCTTTCACGAGCTTCGAGGCCAAGCCGATGGCGTCCTGCGGCGTGATTGCGGCGTTCGTCCAGACTTCAAGAGTGAGCTTTTCGTAGTCGGTCATCTGACCGAGACGGGCGGCCTCGACGGCGTAATTAACCTTGCGCACCGGCGAATGGATCGAATCAATCGGAATATAGCCGATGGGCAAGTCTTCGTCGAAATTGCGGTCGGCGGCAACGTAACCGCGGCCGTTCTTGACGCGCAATTCGAGTTCGAGCTTGCCGCCTTCGCTGACCGTGGCGATATAAACGTTCTTGTCGAGCACAGCGATGTCCGCGTCCTCTTCAATTTTGGCGGAGGTGACCGGACCCGGCACGTCCACGTTGAGAGTGATCGTCTTGGGCTGGTCCGTGTTCAGCTTGAGCGGAACCGCCTTCAAATTCAGGATGATGTCCGTGGCGTCTTCGACGACACCTGGAATCGGCGAAAATTCGTGCAACACGCCTTCGATTTTCACCGCGGTGATCGCCGCGCCTTCGATGGAGCTGAGCAGCGCGCGACGCAACGAGTTTCCGACCGTGGTTCCCCAGCCGCGCTCAAAAGGCTGCGCGGAGAATTTTCCGAACTTGTCGGTAAGTGTCTCAGGTTCTGCTGCCAGTCTTTTTGGTTTCTGAAAGCCCTTCCACATCTCGAGTTCCTCCCGGCCCGCCCGCGGCGGACCCACAACGATTCAAACGTAAGAAAATTCCGGGCGCTACTTGGAGTACAGTTCGACGATGAACTGCTCGTTCATCGGCGGCGTCTGCACGTCCTCGCGGCGCGGCATCGCGACAACGCGCGCTTTGAAATTCTCGCGATCGATGTCGAGCCAAGGCGCCACGCCCTGCGATTGCGCCAGATTGCGCGCCTCAAGGATCATGGCGTTCTGATGCATTTTGTCTTTCAGCACAACGTCGTCCCCGACTTTCACCAGGTAATTGGGAATGTTCACCTTGTGTCCTTTCACCTGGATGTGACCGTGCAGCACGAGCTGACGAGCCTGCGCGCGCGAGCCGCCGAGCCCCATGCGGTAAACGACGTTGTCAAGCCGCCGCTCGAGCATGATGATCAAATTCGAGCCCGTGGGGCCTTTGGTGTGAAGCGCGGCCTCGAAATAGTTCCGGAACTGGCGCTCGAGCAAACCATAGGTGCGCTTCATCTTCTGCTTCTCGCGCAACTGGACGCCGTATCCCACCATCTTCGCCCGCCGGGCCTGGCCGTGCTGTCCGGGGATGAAGTTGCGCTTTTCAATCGCGCATTTTTCCGTAAAACACCGGAGGCCCTTGAGGAAGAGTTTCATCCCTTCCCTGCGGCACAACCGGCAAACTGCTTCACGATGTCTTGCCAAGTCCTTCTCTCCTTTTTCTCGAACTAAGAATCGCTATACCCGGCGGCGCTTGGGCGGCCGACAGCCGTTGTGAGGCACCGGCGTGACGTCCTTAATCGCGTTGATGTGGAGACCCGAGGTTGCTAAGGCGCGCACAGCTGATTCACGTCCGGCGCCCGGGCCCTTGACGCGCACTTCCACTGATTTCATGCCGTATTGATCCCGAGCCACGCCTGCCGCAGTGACGGCGGCCTGCTGGGCGGCGTATGGCGTGCCCTTGCGCGAGCCCTTGAAACCGACCGAGCCTGCGGACGCCCAGCTGACGGTGCGGCCATCCGGATCGGTGAGCGTAATCAGCGTGTTGTTAAAGGTGGCCTGAATGCAGGCGACACCGTGAGGCACCACGCGTTTTTCTTTCTTCTTGCGAAATTCCTTCTTCCGCTTTGAAGTTTTCGCTGCCGCTGCCGGAGCAGCGGCTGCATCCTGCGGTTCTTTGGCCACTTTCTTCGGTCTCCTTTACAGCCCTACTTGCGCGCCATGGTCTTCTTCTTCGCTGCGACTGCGCCCTTGCGCGGGCCCTTGCGCGTGCGCGCATTGGTGTGCGTGCGCTGTCCGCGAACCGGCAGATTGCGCCGGTGCCGGAGACCGCGATAGCACTGAATTTCAATCAGGCGGCGGATATTCATCTGCATTTCTTTGCGAAGATCACCTTCGACACGGCCTTCGGATTCAATAGCAGCGCGAATCCGCGTAACTTCGTCCTCGGTGAGGTCTTTGATCTTTTTGGTGGCGTCCACTTTGGCCTTCTCAGCGAGGGAGCGCGCGCGGGCGTGCCCGATGCCGTAGATCGCCGTGAGGCCGACCCATAGCCGCTTGTTCGGTGGAAGGTCAACACCTGCAATACGTGCCATCTAGCTTCTCCTTATTCCCCAAACTAACCCTGGCGCTGGCGGTGCTTCGCGTTGGTACAGATGACGCGCACCACGCCCCGCCGGTGAACGATCTTGCACTTCATGCAAATTTTCTTTACCGATGCCCGAACCTTCATTTTCGACTCCCGTTGTTCCCGCTGACGCCTTCTAGTTCGCGCTACTTATAGCGATAAACAATCCGCCCGCGAGTGAGGTCGTAGGGTGAAAGCTCAACCGCTACGCGATCGCCCGACAGGATCCGGATGAAATTCTTGCGCATCTTTCCAGAAATATGCGCCAGCACCTGATGCTTGTTCTCGAGCTCGACGCGAAACATCGCATTCGGGAGCGGCTCGACGACGGTGGCCATCACTTCGATCGCGTCTTCTTTCCCGCTTCCCTCAGCCGGCTTCTTTTTTTCCCGCTCTTGCCTTCTTGCCATTTGCTCCTGTCTTTAGTCCGGCGATTATCGCGCCGGCCGTTCCGTAATGTTTACCAGCAGGGCCCGGTCGCTTCCTTGGGCCGCGTGAGGATCCAAGGGCCTTTCGCCGTTACCGCGACGGTGTGCTCGAAGTGCGCCGAGTCGCTGCCGTCGGCCGTGACCGCGGTCCATTCATCGTCCAGCACTCTTACGGCTGGCCCGCCCGTGTTCACCATCGGCTCGATGGCGAGCACCATGCCTTCCTGCAAGCGCGCGCCCTGGCCCGGCGTGCCGTAATTCGGAAGCTGCGGATCTTCGTGCATTCGCGTTCCGATGCCGTGGCCGACAAACTCGCGCACCACCGAGTAACCGTTCTGTTCAACCCATTCCTGCACGGCTGCCGAGATATCGCCGAGGCGATTGCCCGGCTTCACCTTCTCGATGGCGTGCTCGAGCGATTCGCGCGTCACGCGCAGGAGTTTTTCGCGCGCCGGTGCGATCTTTCCAACCGGCACCGTGAGCGCCGCGTCCGCGAAATAGCCTTCCAGCTCGACGCCGAAATCCATCGAGAGAATGTCGCCATCGCGAAGCCGCCGCGATGGCGAAGGAATCCCGTGCACCACTTCCTGATTAATCGAAGTGCATACCGACCCAGGATATCCGCGGTATCCCTTGAAAGCCGGCCGGGCGTGATTCTCGGCCGTGAACTCTTCCGCGAACTCGTCGAGCTCTTTGGTCGAAACCCCGGGGCGAACCATGGTGCGCATTTTTTCCAGCGCACCCCAAACGATCAGGCCCGCGCGGTGCATCTTCTCGATTTCGGCTGGCGATTTACAGATAACCATCTCACCTTTCCGCAAGTGCCAGAATCTCGTTCAACTGCCGGTGCACGTCGTCCACGCTGGCCCCAGCTTCAACCACTTCCAAAACTCCCTGCCGCTGGTAATACTCGACGAGGGGCTTGGTTTGGCGTTCGTAGGCCAGGAGCCGGTCTTTCACCACTTCAGGCCGGTCATCCGCGCGCTGAACGAGTTTGCCGCCGTCCTTGTCGCAAATCCCCTGCACTCTTGGCCGATGCTCGAAATCGTTATAAATCTCGCCGCCAACGCTGCAGGTCCAGCGACCTGACAACCGCCGCACCAACATGTCGCTGCTGACTTCGAAATCGATCACGAGCGGCTTGCCGAAACCCAGGCGCTCGAGGATTGCATCGAGCTGTTCGGCCTGTGGGATCGTCCTCGGAAATCCGTCGAATACGAATCCATTGGCGCAATCCGGCTGGGCCAAACGTTCCTCCACCATCCCCATCACAATCTCGTCCGGGACCAGGCCGCCGCGCTCCATGATCGGCTTAGCCAGTTTGCCGAGCTCGGTGCTGCGAGTGACGGCGTCGCGAAACATATCGCCGGTGGAAAGATGAGGCACCTCCCGGTAATGCGCGATCCGCTTGGCCTGGGTGCCTTTCCCCGCGCCGGGCGGTCCCAAGAAAATCAACGCCCGATTGAGCGCCATCCTCACCGCCAACGAACCGAAATCAACCGCGACGACCCCGCACGCGTCCCTTGCGTACAAAACCGTCGTAATTGCGCATTACGAGCTGCGCTTCGAGTTGCTGGACCGTGTCCATCGCAACGCCGACGACGATCAACAGTGACGTGCCGCCGAAATAAAACTGAACGTTTAATCCGTCAAGCACGAACCGCCACATGTGCTTATCGAACCATTCACCGCCGAGCCACACAGGCAAGTGCTGGAGGTGAATGCCGGAAATCATCCACTCCGGGAGCAGGCAAACAACGGCTAGATAAATGCCGCCAACAAAAGTGAGCCGAGTGAGGATGCGGTTGATGTGATCCGAAGTGTTGCGCCCGGGCCGAATGCCGGGAATGAAGCCGCCGTACTTGCGCATGTTGTCGGCAAGCTCGGTGGGATTGAAAATAATCCCCACGTAGAAAAACGCGAAGAAGAGAATCAGCGTGACGTACACCAGCGTGTACAGCGGTTCTCCCCAGCGAATCGAGTCCGCAAATTTCTGGAAGAATGGCGACTTGTTCTGGAAAAAGAGCGCCAGCGTCTGCGGAAATGTGAGCAGCGAACTGGCGAAAATCGGCGGAATAACGCCGCCGGAATTCACGCGCAGCGGCAGGTACGTCATCTGGCCGCCCATCACGCGGCGTCCCATTACGCGCTTGGCGTACTGCACCGGAATACGGCGCTGCCCGCCCTCGACAAAGACAATGAAGGCGATTACTCCGACCATCAGTATGATCAGGCCGATTAATGCTATCGGAGTGAACGAACCCCACTGCTGCGTTTTCGCCTTTTCAACCAAATCGAACACCGCGCGGGGCAATCCGACGACGATGCCCGCGAAAATAATCAGCGACATTCCGTTACCGATACCGCGATCGCTGATTTGCTCGCCTAACCACATGATGAAAGCCGAGCCAGTGGTGAGCGTCAGCATGGTCATCATGATAAAACGCGGCCCTGGCGTGAATACCAGCGCTTGTCCCGAGAGATTCTGGCGTTGCAGCGTCTCGGCAATCGTGAACGACTGGAACAAGCTCAAGATGATAGTCAGATAGCGCGTGTACTGCGTGATTTTGCGCCGGCCGAGTTCGCCTTCTTTCTGGAGGCGCTCGAGATAGGGCCAGACGACGACCATCAACTGAAGGATGATCGAGGCCGTGATGTACGGCATGATGCCGAGGGCGAAAATCGTCAGCCGGCGGAAGTTGCCGCCACTGAACAGATCAATGATGCCGAGTACCGAACCCTGGCCTTGCTGGAACAGTTTCTGGAGAAGTTCGGAGTTGATTCCGGGGGTCGGAATGAAAGCGCCGAGTCGATACACCCCCAGCAACGCCAGCGTAAACAGGACGCGATTACGCAGGTCGGGCGTGCTGAAAATGTTTCGAAACGCCTCGACAAGCTTCTTCATTTCAGAATTTCAACCTTTCCACCAGCTGCCGCAATTTTTTCCTGGGCCGACTTGCTGAAGGCATGCGCGTGCACCGTGAGCGCGACTTTCAACTCACCGTTGCCGAGGACCTTCAACCCGTTCCGTTTTGCGCGAACAATACCGTGCGCGAGGAGAGCTTCCGGCGTAACCGTTTCGCCCGCTTCAAACGCGTTCAAGGTTTCAACGTTCACTACCGCATACGTGGTGGACGAGGGAGGTAAAAAGCCCCGCTTCGGCAAGCGTCGATGCAGAGGCATCTGACCGCCTTCAAATCCCGGCCGGCGCGAATATCCGCGGCGTGACTGCTGTCCCTTGTTGCCGGCGCCCGAAGTCTTTCCCATCTTCGAGCCCATGCCGCGCCCGACGCGAACCTTGCGGTGACGCGAGCCTCGCGGCGGTTTCAAATTCGAAAGTGTGTGTTCCATGCTTATTCCTGCCCTTGAATTTCGACCAGATGATGCACTCG
>Ga0073928_10007131_pt1 | contig 14678 bp, 8 predicted proteins | sample PaiPotPPA55metaG_FD_76969 | JGI IMG/M metagenome (GOLD analysis project Ga0073928, IMG submission 76969) | Iron sulfur acid spring bacterial and archeal communities from Banff, Canada, to study Microbial Dark Matter (Phase II) - Paint Pots PPA... ... | reverse complement strand
GTGGTTGCAACGGCGCTTCGGGCGGCGCCAATACTATGCGGCTTCAATCGCGATCTTCGTCGTCGCCTCGATGATGTGCGGGCTCGCCGGCTCGCTCGAGTCGCTGATTTTCTGGCGGATCGTTCAGGGCCTCGGCGGCGGCGGCCTGATCTCGACGTCGCAGGCGACGCTGCGCGAAACGTTCCCCGCCGACAAGCAGGGTGCGGCCGCCGGCGTCTTCGCGATGGGCGTGATCGTCGGTCCCACGATCGGCCCGTGGCTCGGCGGCGTGCTCACCGACCAGCTGTCGTGGCGATGGGCGTTCTTCGTGAACGTCATTCCGGGCATCATCGCATTCACGATCGTCACGACGATGCTGCGCAATCCGGAGCGCCCGCAGAAGCTTTCCCTCGACTACGTGGGCCTCGGGTTGCTGGCAGTCGGGATCGGCTCCCTGCAATACGTGCTCGACCAAGGCCAGCAAAAAGATTGGTTCGACGACGCGTCGATCCTCACGTGCACATGTCTTGCGGTCCTGGGCCTGATCTCGTTCGTGCTGTGGGAGCTGCGCTCGAAGAATCCGGTCGTCGATCTGAGCGTGCTGCGCTATCGCTCCGTTGCGATCGGCAGCCTGCTCGGGATGGTGCTCGGCATCAGCTTGTACGGCAGCGTCCTCATCCTTCCGCAGTACGTCCAAGGCGCGCTCGGGTGGACCGCAACGATGTCGGGCCAACTCTTGATCTTCCGCGCGGGCGCGGTGATGCTCGCGACCCCGCTCGTCGCCTCGCTCGCCGCACGCGGTGTCGTCGACGCGCGCTGGTTCGTCGCGTGCGGGTTCGTTTTGATCGGGATCTCGAATTTCATGCTCGCGCAGGTCACGACCCCGGTCTCGGAGTTCTGGACGTTCTTCTGGGCGCTCGCGCTCAGCGGCCTCGGCCTCGCGCAGATCTTCGTGCCGCTGACGGTTTCGGTGTTGGGCTCGGTCGAGATGCGCGACATTCCCGGCGCGTCCGAGTTTTTCAACCTCTCGCGCCAAACCGGCGGGAGCCTCGCGATCGCGTTCTTGGTAACGTTGCTCGCCCGCGCCAACGCGACGCATCACACCGAACTCGCATCGGCCGTCACGTTGCAGAAGCTGCCGGTCGCGGCGTTCGTCGCGAACAACGGTGGCGAGTTCACGGAGCGAGCGGCGACCAATCTCAACCGTATCGTATCGCAGCAAGCGGCGGTCGTATCCTATGCCGACACCTCGCGCCTCGTCGGCATCATCTCGCTTACGCTCGCACCGCTTGCGTTCGTTCTCAAACGGCCGGTTCGCGCAATGCTGCCGGCTGCGGAATAAGGAGACACCGTGTACTACCTCCCGGCGGTGACGCTCGCGCTACTGGCGACCGCGGTACCCATTCCGTCACCGAGCCCGACGCCGGTCGCTCCGCAAGCGATCGAAACCGCCGCTCCGAGCGTCTTCGCGACGCCGCAGGATACGAAATCGCTCGTCCTCCCGGCCGTGCCGGCGATCGCGCCCGCGTTTCGGGCGACTGAAGTTCCGCTGCCGCCGGGCGGCGTGCCGGGCGTCGACGCGCCGTTCGTCGGAATCGCGATCGACGACGCCGTCGCGATGGCGCTGCTCCGCAATACCGACCTCTCGATATCGCAGTCGAACCGCCGGATCGCGGCGTACCAAATCGTTGCGGCGCAAGGCGCCTACGACGTGAAATTTCAGGTCCAGCCGAGCTACGACGTGAGCGTCCAGCCGCCCATTTCACCGTTCAACGCCGGCCCCGGCGGCGGCCCGATCACGCAGATCACCAAGGGTGCGCAAGCGGCGTTTTCCGGCGATACGACGAGCGGCGGAACCTACAAGCTCTATACCACCGCCACCCGGGTCGACACGAACTTCACGTTGAGCGGCTACGATCCGTTCTACGAAACCGCGATCGGCATTCAATTCACCCAGCCGCTCGCGCGCAACCGCGCGATCGACAACAACCGCCGCCAACTGGAGATCTCCAAGATTGCCCGGGACCGCTCGAACGACGATGCGCTCCTGACGGCGTCGAACACCGTCGACAGCGTCCTGGTCGCGTACTACAACCTGCTGTCCGCGTGGCGCAACGTCGGCATTCAAGAGGACGCGCTACGGTCGGCCAAAGCGCAGGAAGAATCCAATTCTCGGCTCGTGCAACACGGTGCGGCGGCGCCCGTCGACGTCGCCGAGTCCGACACGCAGGTCCAAATCTTCCAGGACGCGGTGTATTCCGCGATCGCCAACGTCGCGAGCTACCAGAACGAACTCAAGCAGCTCGTGCTCGGCAATCCGGCCGATCCGCTGTGGACGGCGAACCTCGTACCGACCTCGGCGGTCGCGCAGCTGATGGCGGAGCCCACTCCCGACCAGCTCGTCATCGCGGCGCTGCGGGCGCGGCCCGAAATCGGGCAACTGCGCGAGAGCATCCGTGAAGAGAACGTGAACGTCGCCTACCAGAAGGATCAGAAGCTGCCGCAGGTCGATCTCAACGCCGGCGTCATCGAGAACGGTTTCGCTGGGAGACCGCAGAGCCTCGCGAGCACGCCGCTGTTCAGCGTGATCGGCGCCGAAGTGGTCGACATCAACAGCCTCGTCGCGCGCTCGAACGCCGCGAATCCCGGGCTGCCGCCGCTCTCTCCCGTGAGCGCCGCTGCGCTCGGGGGCGGCCCCTTCCCGGGCACGATCGGCGGCCTCGGAACGTCGTACGGCTCGGCATTCGGCGGGAAGTATCCCGAGTACACACTGTCGGCGACGCTGTCACTCCCGCTCCGCAACCGCACCGCGGAGGCGAACTACGCGATCGAGCTGGAACGCCGCAATACCCTGCAGACGCAAGAGGTCGCGCTGATCCAGCGCATTCAAACCGAGGCGCGCAACGCCGTCGCGTCGTACCGGTCCGCCCGCTCGCGGCTCGTCGCGGCCACGGCCGCGCGCCAGGCGGCCGAAACGGTCGCGGCGAGCGAACTGCGCAAGTTCCGGGCCGGAAAGTCGACGACGTTCCTCGTGCTGCAGCGCCAGATCACGGTTGCGAATCAGCGCGTCAGCGAACTCCAAGCCCAGACCGACGTGCAGAAGGCGCTGGTCGAACTCGATCGCGTCTCGGGTGCGATCCTTACGAACAACCACGTCGATACGGCGACGCTTGGAACCGGGCCCACGCCGGAGCTGCCGAGCCTGCTCGCGAGCCCGTCACCCGCGCCGTAAGCCGGAGAATACGAAGGGACGCCGGTGGTCGGACGGCGCCCCTTCGGGTCTCGCGCATGCGATCGCGAGTGCGTTCAGGATAGCGGCATACGCTGGGGTTGTTCTGAGAACGCGGGGAGTGTTTCGGCGGCGAACGCGGCGATGCGCTCGAGCCCTTCGCGCACGTCGTCGAGCGGGCTGACGAAGCTCGTGCGCAGCCAGCCGGCGAGGATCGGGGAGAAGATGTGGCCGGGAATCGCGACGACGTCCCGCTCTTCGATCAGCCGCTCGGCGAAGGCGAGCGTATCGGTTGCGCCGACGCGGACGCACAGGTAGAACGCACCTTCCGGGACGATGTGTTCCAGGCCCGCGTTGCGGGCGAACGCGAGCGCGCCGTCGCGCTGCGCCGCATACCACGGCCGGGCGCCCGAGAGATCGCCCGCTGCAAAAATTTCGTGCGCGACGCGCTGGCCGAACGTGCTCGCGCACGACGTGGCCCAGCCGTGGAACTTTACCAGGTGCGGCATCACGTCGCGCGGCGCGATCAGCCACCCCAGGCGCAGCCCCGTCAACGCGTTCGATTTCGACAGCGAGTTGACCGCGATCGTGTAGGGGTAGACCTTTCCGAATTCACCGACGTCGTCGGTATAGACGAGTTCGCGATAGATTTCGTCGTGAAGGACGTACACCGGCGGCCCGCCGCGCGCGAGCAACGCCGCTGCGATCCGTTCGGTTGCCGCCCGTCCGATGACGCGCCCCGTCGGGTTGCTCGGCGACCCGATGACGATCATCCGCGTCCGGTCGCTCATCGCCTCGAGGATGCGGTTGGCATCGAACGCGCCCGCACCGCGCGGATCGAGCGCGAGCCGGCGGCACGGGATGCCCTCGACCTGCGCGATCTTTGCGTAGACCGGAAACGCCGGTTCGGCGACGAGTACTTCGTCGCGCGCGGGGTCGAGCAGCGTGCGCAGCGCGACGTACACCGCTTCCTGCGAACCCGTGGTGATGCAGACATTGTCGGCATGATCGAGTTCCGGATAGCCGTAGTGCGCCGCAATCGCCGCGCGCAGGTCCGCATCGCCGATGTTCGTGGAGTAGCGGCAGCCGTGCTCGGCGACCCACGCGGTCGCGCGCTCGAAGTACGCGACATTCGGCATCAGCGTCGGCTCGCCGAGGCCAAGGTCGATCGAAGTCGGCCGCCGCTTCCCGTGCAGCGCGCGGATGATCGACCCGCCGGTCGCGGCGATGGCAGGATTCATACCGCGACCCCGAAGTCGCGAATCGCGCTCTCGAGTGAGGTCTTGCGATCGGTCGAGGCGCTGCGTTCGCCGATGACGAGCGCGCACGGAACCTGATAGGTTCCGGCCGGAAACGCTTTGGGCATCGTGCCGGGAATCACGACCGACCGCGGCTCGATGCGGCCTTTGGTGACGACCGCTTCACGGCCGCGCACGTCGACGATCGGCGTGCTCGCCGTCAGCACCACTCCCGCTCCGAGCACCGCTTCGCTGCCCACGAAGACGCCTTCGACGACGATGCAGCGCGATCCGACGAACGCACCGTCTTCGATCACGACCGGCTGCGCCTGCGGGGGTTCGAGTACGCCGCCGATCCCGACGCCGCCCGACAGGTGGACGTTCTTCCCGATCTGCGCGCACGAACCGACCGTCGCCCACGTATCGACCATCGAGCCGTCATCGACGTACGCGCCGATGTTGACGTAGCCGGGCATGAGGATCGTTCCGCGCCCCAAATACGAGCCGTAGCGGGCGGTTCCCGGCGGCACGCAGCGCGCGCCGAGTTCCTGGTAGTTGTGTTTCGTCGGCAGCTTGTCGAAGTACGTCGGCGGCGACCCGACGGCGGTTGTCCCATCGGATGGAAACGCGTCGCCGATGCGCACGCTATCGTGGCGCGCGAAATAGAAGAGGATCGCCCGTTTTACCCAGGCATGGGTCACCCACCCACCGTCGATCGGCTCGCACACCCGCAGCGCGCCGATGTCGAGCGCCGCGATCACGTCGTCGACCGCGTTTCCCGCGCTACCCTTCACCGCACTCGGATCCGCGCCGAGCGCCTCGATCTGCTCGCGCAACCGTCCCACGTCCATGCTGGTCTGTAAGGGCCGCCCGCTCGTTTCTCCTGGCGGGCCGCCGCAACGCTTGGTGTCATCGCGCCGTTCTGCTGGGAGTTCGTGCCCCTTCAAGGTGATGGCATACTTGGTCCGGGAATCGGAATACCTCGTGTAACGCCCGGAGGTTCGGCACATAGAAGATTATCGCAAGCGATTTCTTGTCGACCCCGATGACAAGCTGAAGCTTCGTAAGCTCGACGCCTCGTATCGTGGGAAGCACGAGTCGGAAGTAGCGGCGGCTGCGGACACCGCGCGCTTCCGCGGCAAGTTGACGGCGCTGCAGCAGCTGCTGTACGCGAACGGCCGGGTCTCGATGCTCATCGTCTTGCAAGGCATGGACGCAGCCGGCAAGGACGGCACGGTGCGCCATGTCATGGGTGCGTTCAACCCGCAAGGGGCGACCGTCACCGGCTTCAACGTTCCGACCGCGGAGGAGCGCGCGCACGACTTCCTGTGGCGCGTCCATCCTCACGCGCCGCGCAAGGGATCGATCGCGATCTTCAACCGGTCGCACTACGAAGACGTGTTGGTCACCCGCGTCCACAAAGAAATCAGCGCCCAGAGTCGTGAGCAGCGCTACGAGGACATCCGCGCGTTCGAGAAGCTGCTCGCACAGAACGGGACGTTGATCCTCAAGTTCTACCTCCACATCTCGAAAGAAGAGCAGCTCGAACGCTTTGAGCGGCGGCTCGACGATCGGTCGCACAACTGGAAGATCAGCGAAGCCGATTACACGGAGCGCGAGTATTGGGATGCCTACATGAGCGCTTACGAGGATGCCCTTCGGGCCACGAGCCGAAAGCACGCGCCGTGGTACGCCATCCCGGCGAACCAGAAATGGTTTCGCAACCTTGCCGTGTCGCAGATCGTCGTGCGGACGCTCGAAGACGCGCATCTGTCGTACCCGAAGCCGACCGTCGACCTGAACGAGATCCGCCGCAAGTACCACGCGGCAGCAACCGCCCACTAAGTGAAGGTGTCGGCGGTCCCGGTATTCGGTTCGTTCCGCGACTACCGCCCGGCGTGGCTCGGGAGCGACGTGATCGCCGGCATTCTGCTAGCCGCCATCGCGATCCCCGAACAGATGGCGACGGCGCGCCTTGCCGGCATGCCGCCGCAGGCGGGTCTCTATGCGTTCGTGGCCGGCGCGCTTGCCTTTGCGGTCTTCGGCGCTAGCCGTTACGTCTCGGTCGGGGCCGATTCGACGATCGCACCGATCTTCGCGGGAGGCATCGTCGCGCTCGCTGCGACCAACACCGCGCAGTATCCGCAGTTCGTCGCGTTGGTCGCGCTCTTCAGCGGCATCCTTCTCGTCGTTGCGGGGCTTCTGCGGGCCGGTTGGATCGCCGACCTGCTGTCTGTTCCCGTAACGATCGGCTTTCTCGCCGGCATCGCGATTCACATCATCGTCGGTCAGCTGCCGCTCATTTTCGGAACTCCGGAGCCGCACGGGCCGCTGCTCTTGCGCCTCGTTGCGATCATGCATGACGTACCGCGGGCGAATGTGGCCGCCGTTGTTGTGGGAGTTGCGGTCTTCGCGCTTTCGTGGGTGGCCGAGCGCTTGGGCCCGAGGATTCCCGGCCCGCTCATCGGGCTGATCGGCGCCGGCGTTGCCGCGGTCACCCTCCGTTTGTCGGAGCACGGTGTTGCGCTACTCGGCGCGCTGCCGTCCGTGCTGCCGACCTTCAGATTGCCGTCGTTCGACCGCGACGCACTGCAACTGGTTCCGATCGCGTTCATCGTCGCGCTCGTCTGCATCATGCAGACGGCAACCGTCGCTCGCCTGTTCCCTTCCGAGGAGGGAAAGGTGGACGACGTCGGCGCCGATTTTACGGCCGTCGGCATCGGCTCGATCTTCGCAGCGCTCATCGGCGCGTTCGCCGTTGATGCGAGCCCGCCGCGAACCGCCGTCGTGCGCGAATCGGGCGGCCACTCGCAGTTCGCGGGCGTCACCGCCGTCATCCTCATCGGAATCTTGGTTGTCTTTTTCTCGAACCTGACCGCGGTGCTGCCGTTGGCCGCCCTCGGCGGCATCCTCGTCTTCATCGGCGTGCGGATCTTCAGAATCGGCGACATCCTGCAGATCGCGCGCTACGGAGGGCTCGAGATCTGGTTTGTCGTGGCCGCGGCGCTCCTCGTCATCGCGCTGCCGATCGAGATCGGGATGGCGCTCAGCATCGCGCTCTCGCTCGCGCGTGGCGTGTACGTCGTGGCGCGCCCGCCGAGCGCGGAACTCGTGCGCGTTCCCGGAACGACGATTTGGTGGCCGCCGAACGAGGAGACGCAGAGCGAACGTGTTCCGGGTGCCGTCGTCTTCGCGCCCGCCGCGCCGATCGCGTTCACGAACGGCCGGTACATCGCCGCGCGCCTCCGTGCCGCGGTCGCCGCGGCCGCGCAGCCCGTCAACGTCGTCGTGATCGAAGCCGCGGGTGTGATCGACGTCGACTACACCGGCGCCCGCATCTTTTGCGACACGATCGCTCGCCTTCGGCAAACGGGCATCGACGTCGCGATCGCGCGTCTTTCCGACCCCCGCGCGGTCGTAGCGGCGAACCGCACGGGCCTCATCGCCGCCGTCGGCGCGGACCACGTCTTCAAGTCCGTTCAAGAAGCGGTCGACGCGCTCCGCGGCGATTCGGGCGACCATGGCCGCGGGATCGACGACGTCACCGAGTCAGGTCAAAACCGACGAGGCCCCAAAGCGAAGCCGAAGAAACGCCCCACATGATGAAACGCCCTCAACGTCTCGTGGCGCTGGCCTGCGCCCTTGGGATGATCGCCACAACGGTCCCAACCGAGGCCGACATCTACACGAACGGCGCTAACCCCGTGAGCCGATGGCTGCACTCGATGCCGGCGAGTTGCGCGTTCGTTCCTTCAGCGACCGCCTATGGGATCGGCAAAGCGATGGCGCACGACTACACGCTCCCGCGCAACGGGCGCAGCGAGTTCCGCGATGTCCGCGCTGCCGTGAAGATCGTCCCAAACAACGCCGTAATCAACCGCTCCATACTGGTGACGGTACACATTTCCAGCAGCTCCGAAGACCCGGAAGTTAACGCGAGGGTTTCTTTGAACGACTTCGGCGCCGCATTGGTTCCTAACAAACCAATATGCGGCTTCGCAAATCTCTTCAAGCAGTCGTACGACCGCGAGTTGAGTTTTCCGGTCGTGGAGGAAAGCATCGCGTGTCATGCCGCGAGTGAATTCGCGAGCTAATGTCAACCGGTCCGCGATGTCGCGCAGACGCTGCTCGGCTTCCTTTGTATCGTGACGCTCAGAAGACACGTACGATCATGCCAACTCGCTCCATTCGGCCCGAGAGGGCACCCTCCGGCAAGATGTCGACGCGTAACTGAAGGCTCTCCTCGAGCATAAGTTTCACGCGAGCCAAGTCGAAATAGCTGGCTTTGCGACCGTCGCTGAAACCGGCGATAATGTCCAGATCTGAAGTCGGCAGAGCATTCGGGCCGGTTCGTGAACCAAAAATTGAAAGCCGGCTGACGCCGAGAGCCCGAATGGCGGTCTCGTGGATCCGTACGCGGTCCACGAGTTGGCTCACAGCATCATCAGCCGCTGGTGACATCCTCGACGGATTAGCCGAACTCACGCGTAACGCTTTCGTCGCGTATATTTCCTAGTCCGCTGCGAGCGCGAGCGAGACACTATTTCCAAGCCTTCACCGCGGGAACTGTTAGGCGCTCGGCTCGCAGCCACGCCGCAAGCGAGCCAAGATCCGCGCGCAGTGCGGTTGCGATCGCGGATGGTCGCACGCCGTGCTCGAGATGGATGGCGTGGGCTCGAAGGGTCGAAGCGGAGCGATCGAGCTTGAGGTCGATGCGCGTGACGAGGCGTCCGTCGACCAGATACGGTAAGACGTAGTAGCCGTGCACGCGCTTTGCGACGGGCGTGTAGATTTCGAGACGAAAATCGAATGCGAACAAACGTTGAGCGCGCGGGCGATTCCAAATCAGGTTGTCGAACGGGGAGAGCAGCGCGCTGCCGAGCGCTTTGCGGGGGATGCGCAACGGCGGAATCGCGTAGGCGGCCGCCTTCCAACCCTCGACGCCGACGGAAATCACGTGCTTCGCTTCGACCAGCTCGGCGAGCGCGCGCCGCGCATCGTGAACGTCGAGCCGGAAGTAATCGCGCAGGTCGCTCTCGGTCGCGACACCCAGTGCACGCACAGCCGCGAGCAAGAGTTCGCGGTGCGCCTGCGCTTCATCGATTCGGCGCTCGAGGGCCTCGTTTGGGATAACGCGTTCGACGAGATCGTACTCGCGTTCGAAACTCGAGCGACGGCGGCGCGTCGTCACGATGCCGGCCCAGAAGAGAAATTCGAGCGCGACCTTTACCTCGCTCCATCCCCACCACGAGCCCTGCGATCGCGCATCCGTGAAGTCGGATGCCGCCATCGCGCCGTCGCTCGCGATGCGGTCGCGCACTCGTTCGACGAGGTCCGGCTGGGTCGCGTTGATCCGCGCAACGCGGGCCCACGTTCCCCGACCCGATCGCGCGCGCTCCATGCGCCATCGCAAGAGCGCCCATCGCTCAAAATCGACGATGGAGGCTTCATGCGCCCAGTATTCCGCAAAGGCCCGGCGCGGCCCATAGAGCAGATCGTCGAGCGCGGCCGTCTCGTACGCGCCGAGGCGCGAAAAGAACGGGAGGTAGTGCGAGCGGACGAGCACGTTCACGGAGTCGATTTGCACGCAGCCGAGGCGCGCGACGAGCGTCGCCAGCGCCCGGCGACCCACCACGCCCGTTCCCGGCTTGGAGAACCCTTGCGCGGCCAGCGCAACGTGGCGCGCGTCGCGCAGCGAAAGCTCAGATTTCACCGTCGTTCCTTTGACGTTTGGATGTGTTCGAACTTTGGCGCTCATAATCACGATTAAGGCGGCGGGCGGCCGGATGCGTGCGGTCGGGGAAAGGGGAGTGGGGCGGCGAAGGACGTTCGCCCCTAGGAGGTAGCCGTGCCGAACACACCCGACGACGAGCGCCGCATCAACGCAATCCGGTTTCTTGCCGTCGATGCCGTGCAGAAGGCCAATTCCGGCCATCCTGGGTTACCGCTCGGCGCGGCGGCGACGGGCTATACGCTGTTCAGTCGGCATCTGAAGTTCAATCCGGCAGATCCCCACTGGTGGGACCGCGACCGCTTCGTGCTGAGCGCCGGGCACGGCTCAATGCTGCTCTATGCGCTGCTGTACCTCACCGGCTACGAGCTGTCGCTCGACGACCTCAAGAGCTTCCGCCAGCTCGGCAGCAAGACGCCGGGGCATCCTGAGCTTCATCATACTCCCGGCGTCGAGGTCACGACGGGTCCGCTCGGCCAGGGCGTCGGCAACGCCGTTGGTCTCGCGATCGCCGAAGCGCAGCTCGCCGCGACCTACAACCGCGAGCAGACGATCGTCGACCACAACACCTATTGCCTCGCCGGGGACGGCGATTTAATGGAAGGCGTGTCAGGGGAAGCCTCGTCGCTCGCCGGACATCTGAAGCTTGGCAAGCTCATCATGTTCTACGACGACAACAAAATATCGCTCGCCGCGCCGACCGACGTGACGTTCACCGAAGACGTTTGCGCCCGCTACGAAGCCTATGGTTGGCACGTCCAAGAGGTCACCTCGGAAGACGGCAACGACGTCAACGCGATCGACGCCGCGATCAACGCCGCCAAAGGCGACCCGCGGCCATCCTTTATAGCGGTCCACACGATCATCGGCTACGGCTCGCCCAAGGCCGGCACGTTCGGCGCGCACGGCGAGCCGCTCGGCGCCGACAACGTCAAGAAGACCAAAGAGGCGCTGGGCTGGCCGACCGAACCCGACTTCTACGTTCCCGACGACGTGCTCGCGTGGTGGCGTGAGGTCGGCAAGAAGGGCGCCGCGCTGCAGAGCGCCTGGAACGACACGTACGGCGCGTGGAAGAACGCGAATGGTGAACTCGCATCGCAACTCGATCGCATCCGTAAACAGGTGCTGCCCGCGAAGCTCTCGTGGCCCGCGTTCAACGCGGAAAACGGCAGCGTCGCGACCCGCGAAGCGGGCGGCACGGTGATGAACGCGATCGCGAGGGAACTGCCCGAACTGATCGGGGGCTCGGCCGACCTCGACCCGTCGACGAAGACCTACCTCAAAGGGTTCGGAGATTTCAAGCCCGGCGAGTATGCCGGCCGCAACGTACACTTCGGTGTGCGCGAGCACGCGATGGGCGCGATCGCCAACGGCATCTCGGTGCACGACGGTCTGTTGCCGTTCACCGCGACGTTCTTCAATTTCGTCGACTACATGAAGCCCGCGGTGCGCCTAGCGGCGATCAACAAAGCCAAGATCGTCTTCGTCTTCACGCACGACTCGGTGTTCCTGGGCGAAGACGGCCCGACGCACCAACCGATCGAGCAGCTCGCGTCGCTGCGCGCCGTTCCGAATCTCACGACGATTCGGCCGGCCGACTCGCTCGAAACGCTCGAAGCGTGGAAGTTCGCGCTCGATCACAAGGGCCCGACGACGATCGTCCTCTCGCGCCAGAAGCTGCCGTATCTCGGCGACCGAAACGCGGCGGTCGCGCGCGGCGGCTACGTGATCCACGGCGGCACCGCGAAACCCGATGTGATCTTGATCGCGACGGGATCCGAAGTTTCGCTCGCGATCGAGGCCGCAAAGATCCTCGACGGGCAAGGCACCGCGGCTCGCGTGGTTTCGCTGCCGTCGTTCGAGCTGTTCGAGCAGCAGGACGATGCGTACCGCGAGAGCGTCCTGCCGGCCGACGTGCGGGCGCGCGTCTCGGTGGAAGCGGCATCGACGTTCGGCTGGCACCGCTTCGTCGGCGAGCGCGGAGTCGCGATCGGCCTCGATCATTTCGGCGCGTCGGCTCCGGCAGCCGCAATCGCCAAAGCTTTCCATTTCACCCCGGAAGAAGTGGCAACCGCCGCATCCGGGTTGCTCGCCAAAGCCTAAAGGAGCAAACCGTGCCCACCCAAATGCAGCAACTGAGCGACGCGGGCCAGAGCATCTGGCTCGACAACATCCGTCGTAGCATGTTCGCCTCGGGCGAACTCGCGCGCCTGATCGGACTCGGCCTCCGCGGCATGACTTCGAATCCGACGATCTTCGAGAAAGCGATCGGCAGCGGCAGCGATTACGACGAGCAACTCGAGGCGCTCATCGGGTCCGAACACGATCCGAACCACCTCTTCGAAGCGCTCGCGATCGAAGACATCCGGCACGCTTGCGACGCGTTCCGCCCGCTGTTCGATTCGACCGGCGGCGGCGACGGCTTCGTAAGCCTCGAGGTCTCGCCACTACTCGCGAACGACACGAAAGGCACGATCGAGGCCGCCGCTCGCCTCTGGCAGATGGTCGAGCGCCCGAACGTGCTGATCAAAATCCCCGCGACGCCCGAGGGCCTTCCCGCGATCACCGCAACGATCGCCGCCGGCATCAACGTCAACGTTACGCTGATGTTCTCGCTCGAAACCTACGATGCGGTCGCAAACGCCTACATCGCGGGACTCGAGCAGCGCGCCGCCGCCGGCCGGCCGATCGACCACATCGCGTCGGTCGCAAGCGTCTTCGTCAGCCGTATCGATACCGCGGTCGACAAGCTGCTCGAAGAACGGATCGCCAAAGGCCAAACCCAATACAAGACGCTGCTCGGCAAGACCGGCATCGCAAATCTGAAGCTGACCTACGCGCGCTACAAGAAGATCTTCGAAAGCGAGCGCTTCGCGAAGCTCGCCGCCAAAGGCGCCCACGCGCAGCGGCCGCTGTGGGCGAGCACCGGCACGAAAAATCCCGCCTACTCGGATCTCATGTACGTCGAGAACCTCGTCGGCAAGAACACCGTCAACACGATTCCGCCGGCAACGCTCGACGCGTTGCTCGACCACGGAACGGTCCGGCCGGACACGGCCGAGGAAGGCCTCGACGACGCACACGAAACGATCGACGCGCTCTCGAAAGCCCAAATCTCACTCTACGACGTCACCCAGAACCTGCAGCTCGAAGGCGTGAAATCATTCGCCGACTCGTACAACGCAATGCTCGCCGCGATCGCCGCGAAGCAGAAGCAGCTCGCCGGCGGCTCGGAACGGGTTGCAATCGGCCTGGGAAAATCTGAGGCCGGCCCCGAGGCGGCGCTCGCGAAGCTTGCTCAGGACGATTTCCTGTCGAAGCTTTGGAAGCACGATCCCGCCCCGTGGTCGGCCGATCCGCAACACGCCGAGATCATCCGGCACGCCCTAGGCTGGCTCGATTTCCCGCGTACCGTGTGGGAACACGCCGCCGAACTGCGCGCGTTTGCGGCCGAACAGGCCAAGCACTTCTCGCACGTCGTCGTCCTCGGAATGGGCGGCAGCTCGCTCGCGCCCGACGTGCTGCGCGAGACGTTCGGCAAGGTCGCCGGTTTCCCGCAGCTCCACGTGTTGGATTCAAGCGATCCCGCGCAAATCCAAACCCTCGAATCATCCCTCGATATCGCGCACACGCTCTTCATCGTCTCGAGCAAGAGCGGAACGACGACCGAACCCGAAGCGTTCTTCCGTTACTTCTACGACCGCGTCGTGAAAGTCGTCGGCGCCGATTACGCCGGCAACCGCTTCATCGCGATCACCGATCCGAACACGCAGCTCGGCAAGGAAGCCAAAGAAGCCGGCTTCCTGCGCATCTTCGAGAACGACCCCGACATCGGCGGCCGCTACTCCGCACTCTCTTACTTCGGTATGGTCCCGGCCGCCCTCGCCGGATACGATCACACCGCGATCCTCGACCGCGGCCTCGGCGCCCTGCACGCGAACGACCGCACGACCAAGCTCCGCGAAGCCCCCGGCGTCCGCTTCGGCGCCGCGCTCGGCACGCTCGCAAAATCCGGCCGCGACAAACTCACGATCATCTGCCACCCCGAAGTCGGCGCATTCGGCGCGTGGGCCGAACAACTGATCGCCGAATCCACCGGCAAGAGTGGCACCGGCATCGTGCCCGTCGAGGGCGAGTCGCTCGGCATTCCGCACGAGTACGGCGACGACCGCGTCTTCGTCTACGTCGGCGCCGGCCTCCCAAGCAACGAACATCTCGAAGGCCGCATGGACGGCGGCGCCATCGAAACGCGCCTCCACATGCTCTCCGAAGCCGGCCACCCGGTCATCCGCCTCGGCATGACCGACCGCCTCGACATCGGCGAGCAATTCGCATTGTGGGAAATCGCGACCGCCACCGCCGGCGCCATCCTCGGCATCGACGCATTCGACCAACCCAACGTCCAAGAATCCAAGGACAACACCAAACGCCTCCTCGCCGACTTCAAGACGACCGGCAAATTCACCGAGCCCGCCCCAAAACAAACGACCGACGTTGCGCG
>Ga0073928_10007130_pt1 | contig 14680 bp, 12 predicted proteins | sample PaiPotPPA55metaG_FD_76969 | JGI IMG/M metagenome (GOLD analysis project Ga0073928, IMG submission 76969) | Iron sulfur acid spring bacterial and archeal communities from Banff, Canada, to study Microbial Dark Matter (Phase II) - Paint Pots PPA... ... | reverse complement strand
TTGATCATCAGATCGTAGAGGGCGAGGACATTGTTCTTGTTGCGAACGGCGCGGCTATCGTTGACATCGATGATTTCGATCATGGCTAACTCCTTTTGCAAGATGGGTGATTATCAGTGGGCTTAACGCAGGCCGACGAGCTGGAGGCGCAACGCATCCTGCTCGGCGTCTGATTTCTCTCGAACGACCCGGAGCATATCTTCGGCGTCTGCTCCCACCGGCGCTCGGCGCGGGGCGGGGACTTGCTCGGCCAGTTCGATCACTCTTCGGGCTGCGGCGGCCGAGTCGAGCCCGCTGTTCTGCATGCCGTTGAGAGCGGCTGCGAACGATCCGAAGGTTTGTCCGTATAGCTCGCGTTGTTCAGTCGTCATTCCGTCGGCCACTCGCTTGAGGGCTGCCGCCGTCTTCGCTGGTCCGCCGGTTTTCATGTTGCCCGCCGCTGCCACCACGACGTCGATGCCGAAACGCTTCAGCTCGGCGCGGTAGACCGTCGCAAACACCTCCATCGCGGCCTTCGAGGCACCCGAGGGTCCGTTGAACGGCAGCGGCACGCTGGCGGTCCACGTGCTGACCTGAACGATTCGGCCACGCGCCTTCCGAAGCGCCGGCAGAAATGCATTCATGACCGACAGGGCGCCGAACACATTGACGTTGAATTCATGCCGGATGGCGTCGATCGGCAGAACCTCGATCGGTCCTGGGGTGAGGATGCCGGCATTGTTGATCAGGAGATCGAGGCCGCCACTACCGAGAGCGTCAGACACCCCGCGGGCCCAGGCCTTCACGGCCAGCTCCTGGGTAATGTCGCAGACCGCCAGGCTGACACGCCCGCCGGACACCTTCTTCAGATCCTCGACCTCCGCAGGCGACACAGCCGTGCCGAAGACGGCGTAGCCTTTTGCGGCAAGCCCGAGCGCAATATCGCGGCCGAGACCTCCGCCTGCGCCGGTGACCGCGGCGGATCGGCCCGAATGTTCAGATGCAGATGACATCGTACGTCTCCTTTTGATGACGCAGAAATTGCCGTTCCTGCAGGCGCTGTGATAGCCTTCGATTTTGAGACGCGGTGTTGCGGAAAGCGGAACGGCCTTGGACCTCGGCGACCTGCAGACATTTCTGGAAGTGGCGGGTGCAGGCGGTGTTTCCCCTGCTGCACGCAGGCTGGGCGTATCGAAGTCAATCGTCAGCCGACGGCTAACGCGCCTCGAACAAGCGCTCGGTGTCCAACTGCTATCGCGCACGACCCATGGGGCTGTGCTGACCGAAACCGGCGCGACCTTTCATGAGCATGCCGCTCGAATGGTGGCCGAACTCGACAGCGCGCAGGAAGCGATCTCACCGGCGGGCGACCTGCGCGGGCTCTTTCGCATCGCAGCCCCGTTGTCATTCGGTCCGACACATTTAGCCCCGGTTTTCGCCGAGCTCGCGCGGCGGCATCCACTTCTGCACGTGCGCACGGCCTACAGCGATCGCTTTGTCGATCTTGTGGGCGAAGGATTCGACGCAGCGGTACGCCTGGGTTTCTTGGCTGACTCAAGCCTGGTGGCGCGCCGCATTTGTGTACTCCACGGTCGGTACGTCGCGAGCCCCTCCTACATAGCAACGCATGGAGCGCCGAAGACGCCAGACGATCTCCTGAGCCATGAGGCCCTGATGCAGGGGACAGAGGTTTGGCGGTTTATGAATCGCGGAAAGTCAATTCTCCGGCACCCACGCGGTCGCTTCAAAGCCGACAACGGTGAAGCTTTGCTGGTCGCGGCACTTGCTGGACTCGGAGTGGCGGGGCTGCCGGATTTCCTGATCGAGCCGCACGTCGCCTCTGGAGCGCTTGCACCTGTCCTCACTCACTATCCGCCGCCCGATGCAGGACTGTTTGTCGTCCGGCCGCCTGGTCAAATACCGCGCAAGGTGCGGGTGCTGACCGACATTCTCCTTGAATACTTCGGCGCCGGGCAGTCGCGAGCGGCGACTTAGGCGATCAACATGCCGTTGGTCAGAAGCCGAAAATCAAGCGCGGCCAGCGAGTCAGGTTTCGGGTGGCTCTTGCTGGCACCTGGCGGTTGAATGTCTCAAGCGTTTCGTTGCTGAGAAAACCGAAAGGTGAACATGGCCAGCAAGACTTACGGGACTGTCAGTTCCGAGCGACAGAAGGAGATGAGCGGGCTCGAGTTCGTCAAGGGTCTTGCCAGCGGGGCGCTGCCCCTGAACACCATCGCGCAGACCTTGGGGTATGACGTGGTGGAGGCCGAAAGCGGTCGTGTCGCCATCATCCTTAATCCGACAGCCGCTCACCTCAACCCCTGGGGCACGGTGCACGGCGGTCTCACGGCGACCCTTCTTGATAGCTGCATGGGTCTCGCCGTCCAATCGGTGCTCGAAAAGGGCGTCGGCAGCACGACGCTCGAGTTCAAGATTTCGCTTGTTCGCGCCATTACGCTTGAGACCGGCCGGATCAGGGCCGAGGGCAGGGTCCTGAACTGCGGCCGCCGTGTCGGGACGGCTGAAGGCCAGGTCATCGACGGCAAGGGTCGATTGCTCGCGCACGGCACGACGACGTGCCTGATTTTCCCGGGCTAACGCTGTCACACCCGTTTTCAGGCGATATGACCGATATAGTGCGTAGGGTTGGGCAAAGCCAACGGGTCCGCGCGAAGCGCGGCCCGATGATAAACTCCGCGTGCCCACCGTTTCACGCAGCCCGCGCATTGGTGGGCACGGCGCTCGCGCGCCTTTGCCCACCTTATGTGCTGCCGACCAGTTCAGGCCGGCGCGTCTCGCTTCGATTGTCGAGACGACGCTCCGCAGACAATGATTTCTAAAGATCCCCGCCCACGAGTTTCCGGCCCGCCGCGGACCTCGACATCGCGTCCCGGCAGGCATCGCTCGCGTCTGCAATGTGCGATTTTATGCAGGCTCTGAGGCCGCCGGTGCCCGGCGCAATGCCCTTACACAGGTTCGTAACATCGGTGCTGCACACCTTTCCGGTCACCGCTATGGTGTACACGCGGAACTCGCAGTCTCCCGACAGCTCGGTCAAATGCGACTTGATGCAGGCCTTGATCCTGCCTTCGCCGGGCTGAATGCCGGCGCACAGCTTCTTGATATCGCCGGTGCAGGGTTTGCCACCCTCCTGTGCCGAAGCGACAGAACTTGAAAGCAGGACTGCCAATACAACAAGCCCAGATCGTATCCCTGTCATTGCAATTTCTCCCTTCGCGTTATTGAGCCACGCCTTGGTTGGCATCCACGATGAGACGGCCATCCCCGGTTTCGACGGTGCCAATCATCGCGGCGCGGTGATAGCCGTGGTCGCGCACCATTGCCAGAATTTCGCGCGCGGCGCCGGCCTCGCAAGAAACCAGCAGGCCCCCGGAAGTCTGCGCGTCGGTCAAGAGATGCCGCGTCGCGATCGGCAGCGTTTCGGGTAGCGTGACAGCGCCAGCGCAGCTGTCCCAGTTGCGATGCGACGCGCCGGTGACGAAGTCCTGCTCGACCAGCCTTTGCGCCTGCCGCAACAGCGGCACCGCATCCGCCTTGATCCTGAGCGTCACGCCGCTGCCGCGCGCCATCTCAAGTCCATGGCCGAGCAGGCCGAAGCCGGTGACATCGGTGATGGCGTGCACCGCGCGCTCCTGGCCAAGGCGCGCGCCGATGCTGTTGAGCTGCGTGGTGCTGGCCAGCATCTCCGCATAGCCTTCAGCGTCGAGGGCGCCTTTGCGCAATGCGTTGGCGTAGATGCCGACGCCGATCGCCTTGGTCAGGATCAGCGCATCGCCCACCCGCGCGCCGGAGTTGCGGCGCAGCTGCTCCGGCCGGCACGTGCCGATCACGGCAAGGCCGTAGATCGGCTCCGCGGTGTCGATCGAATGCCCGCCCGCGACCGGGATGCCGGCACCGCGGCAGGCCTCCGCGCCACCCGCGAGAATGTCGCGCGTCACGTCGAGCGGCAGCTTGCCGAGCGGGATGCCGAGGATCGCCAGCGCGAACAGCGGCGTGCCGCCCATCGCATAGATGTCGCTGATCGCATTGGTGGCCGCGATCCGCCCGAAATCACGCGGGTCGTCGACGACCGGCATGAAGAAATCCGTCGTCGCAATGGCGCAGGTGCCGTCCGGCAGTTGCCACACCGCGGCGTCATCGGCGGTCTCGGTGCCGACCAGGAGCTGGGGGAAGGCGGCCGCGGCCGGCGAACCCGCCAGCAATTGTTGCAGCACCGCAGGCGCCAGCTTGCAGCCACAGCCGCCGCCATGCGCCAGTTCGGTCAGTTTCAGGGCAGTCGTCATTTGATCCATGACCTTATTTTGGATTTTGGCGGAGGAGAATGGGAGTCGAACCCACCAAGAATCGTCTGACGACCCTTCCCGGATTTGAAGTCCGGACGTCCCACCGGGAACGCGTCCCCTCCATTAAAGCAGCCTTACCAAGAAGATGCGAGATTTCCTAACGCGCGATCCGGTTCCTTGCCGAGGCGCCGGGTGTCACCCTTGCGCAACGTGACGCCGCGACGATCGAGATAGTCGAGGATCTGGATCGCGAGCTGGCGGCCATTGCCGAGCCGGTCGCGGAACTGCGCTGCCGTGAACGCGCCCCCGGTTTCCACTGATAGCGCTGCCGCAACGCGCGCGCTGTCGAGGATCGCACTGCGCAGAAAGAACTGATCCGGCGCGATCTCGACGATCATGCCGGCGCGCGCCAGCTGCTTGCAGAGTTTCCGCACGGTCGGCTCGGGCGCCGGGATGGCTGTCGCGAGATCAGCGACGCGCGGCGGCCGAAATGGCTGCTGTGACAGCAAATCGCGAACTCGCGCGTGCACGCGCGCAACCTCCGCCGGCAGCCGCGCCGCGTGTCCGGGCACGTGCAACAGGTTATTGTCACTTAAAACGATGCCCGTCGCGATGGCATGAGCGAGCAGCGCCGCAAATTGCGGGCGCGGAATGCGCGTCGGCAGCGAGGTTCGCAGCGTCTCCGACGTCACGCCGGGCAGCATCGGTTCTTTTTCGTGGCAGGCGTTGAGCGCCGCGACCAATGTCGCCAGCAGATTTGAGAGAATCGGCGGTGTCGTCAAAAACGCGTCCGGGCCCGACGGCAGCAGCGAAAGCTCCGGCGCAAGAGTCTCCAGTCCGCGCTCGGTCAGCCCGAAGTCGCGGAGCAGCGCGTTACGGCTGCGCATGAAGGGCGGCAAGGTCAGCGCCTGCTTGACCGCCTCGGTCCAAGGCGTGCGCGCGAGCGCGCGCAACAGCTCAATCCGCTCGGGACGCCGACGATGCCGATCCGGCGCCGCGGGGTCGAGAATGCGCCCCCCCGCGATCGTCCGCTGCGCGCTGGTATCGCGCAGCACGACGCGATCGTCGTGGCGGAACAGCTGCGGCTGGTCGACGACGAGCTGCGCCAAGCCGCGCTCACCCGGCTGCAGCACATCGTGCTCGAGCAGAACAACGCGCGCATCGGTCTGCCCCGCGCCATGGTGCAGCTGCACCGGCGTCCAGTGCCGCAAGCTCCGGCGTTCGGAGTCGAGCAGCGTCAATTCCACGTCGCAACGGCTGCTCATGCTCGCGTTCGACGGCGCAACGATCCAGTCGCCACGGGAGATGTTGCTGTGGTGAATACCTGCACCGCGCAGGTTGAGCGCGCAGCGGTCGCCGGCGACGCCGCGCTCCGCTGCTCTGTTCATCGCGTGCAGCGATCGGACCCGCGCCGCATAACCGTGAGGGCTCACCAACACCTCATCACCGACTGCGATCTCGCCGGCGACGACCGAGCCGGTGATGACCGTGCCCGCTCCGGCCAGGCTGAAGCTGCGGTCGACCGCGAGACGAAACGCCTTGTCATTTGCCGGCCGCAACTCTTGCATCGCACGCGCCGCAAGCTCGGTCTTGAGCGCGTCGATGCCGGCGCCCGTTGTGCTCGACACCCTGACGATCGGCGCGCCGGCAAGCGGCGTCGGCCCGAGAACCGCGCCGATCTGGCTTTCGACTTCGCCGAGGCGGTCAGCGTCGACGAGGTCGGTCTTGGTCAGCGCGACGACGCCCTTGTCGATGCCAAGCAGCGACAGGATCTGGAGATGCTCACGGGTTTGCGGCATCACGCCGTCGTCGGCCGCGACCACGAGTAGCGCCATGTCGATGCTGGCGGCGCCCGCGATCATGGTGTGCACCAGACGCTCATGGCCGGGCACATCGACAAACCCCAGCATTCCGCCTGTTTCGGTCGGGATGTAGGCGAAGCCGAGCTCGATGGTGATGCCGCGTGCCTTCTCTTCCTTGAGGCGATCGGTATCGACGCCGGTGAGTGCGCGCACCAGGCTGGTTTTGCCGTGATCGATGTGTCCGGCGGTTCCGACGATCATGCGGCTTCGAAATTACGGCGCAGCGACTGCGCGTCGTCGAGGCAGCGCAAGTCCAGCACGACGGCGCCGTCTGAGATATGTCCGATGACAGGTACAGGCAATTGGCGGAGCCGTGCCGACATGGCGATCAGCGCGGCGCCGTCGCCGCGCGTGTGACGCAACGCAAGGCCTGCGCTCGGCAGGCCCTCGAGTGGCAGCGCGCCCGAGCCGATCCGGCTCAGGCAGTCGGTGATCGCCACTTGCCAGTCTGGCCCGGCCCACGTCGCAACCGTGGCGAACAAATCGCCTGCCATCCCGGCGATCTCGGCTTGCCGCCGCGTGAGGTAGCGCAGGGTCGGCAGCCGCTCCGCCAGCTTGTCGGGATCGCGATAGAGTCGAAGCGTGGCTTCCAGCGCAGCCAGGCGGATTTTGTCGAGCCGCATCGCGCGCTTGAGCGGATGCTTGGCGCAACGCCGGACGAGCTCGCGTCGACCGACGATGAATCCGGCCTGCGGGCCGCCCAGCAGCTTGTCGCCAGAGAAGGTCACGAGGTCGGCGCCGTCGCGCAACGCGTCCTGCACGGTGCGCTCGCGACGCAGGCCATAGCGTGACAGGTCCACCAGCGTGCCCGAGCCGAGATCGTCGACGAACGGAAGTTTGGCTTTGGCGGCGATCGCAGCGACGTCGCGCGAGGCGACTTCGGCCGTAAAACCCTGGATCGCGTAGTTCGACATGTGCACTTTCATAAGCAGCGCGGTCTGCGGACCGATCGCGTCGATGTAATCGTGTGGATGCGTGCGATTGGTGGTGCCGACCTCGCGCAGGATCGTGCCGGCGCTCTGCATGATCGCCGGCATGCGGAACGCGCCGCCGATTTCGATCAATTCGCCGCGCGAAACGATGGTTTCCTTCGCCGCGGCCAGCGTCGCGAGAACGAGCAAGGCGGCGGCGGCATTGTTGTTGACGACGATCGCGTCCTCGGCGCCGGTCAGCTCGCATAACAGCGGCCGGATATGCTCGTCGCGCTCGCCGCGCCCGCCCGACTCGATATCGAATTCAAGTGCGGCCGGCGCCAGCATCGCTTGCCTTGCGGCGGCGACCGCCTCGTCCGCCAGGATGGCACGTCCAAGATTGGTGTGCAGGACGACGCCGGTCAGGTTGAATACAGGACGAACCGACGGCGCGCTTTCGGCTTCCAGCGCTTCGACAACCTCCCGGCCGATATGTAGCGCCGAGGGGATGTTCGATGAGCCGGCGAGGGCCTCGACGCGAAGGACGGCGAGCCTGCGCCTTACGCCGGCGGTTGCCGCCGAGCGGCCGAACCGGGCGACCGCGATCGCCCCCGTCTCGCAACGCAGGATCTCGTCGACAGACGGAATGCTGGACAGGACGTTTGGCTTCATCTTCTTGTTTAACGTCGGAATTTCCACCGAACGGCCTGGATTGTTTCCCAGTGGATCGCCGACTTCAATCAAAATAGGAGCGGATCGGGCGGGCAAGGCTCGCGCGTGTGGCCCGGCGCGCCGGCTAAGGGCCGGCTTTGCGCAAAGACGCCGGTCGTGGCCGGTCACGCCGCGCAAAAAAAAGCAGGCCCCCGAAGGGGCCTGCGAGCTGACGTGAAGACTAATCTGAAGCTTGAACGCGTGTCACTTCCACTTGGAGAGGAAGAACCGCGGCAGCTCGTCCGAGTAGGGCGTGAACTCGAGCGTCCTGCTGTAGGCGTAGGTCGTCGTGTAGGTGAAGAGCGGCAGCCAGTAGGCGTTCTCTGTCTCCCGCTTGATCGCCTCCGCGTAGGCGGCGTGGCGCTTTTCCAGGTCGTTGGTCGCGCCGCCTTCCTCGACCAGGCGCTTCAGCTCCGGATCGCGCTGGGCATCGAAGCTGCCGAAGGTGAAGTAATTCGGGAAGACGGCCGACACGTCGTTGATCGAATAGCTGCCCCAGCTGCCGAACTCGAGCGGGTTCTCGCCGCGCATGCTGCGCTCGACGGCCGCCGCCACCTGCAGCTGCGACAGCTTCACCTTGATGCCGACGTCCTGCAGATAATTCTGCACCGCGGCGCCCCACGTCGGCAAAACATAGGTGATCAACTCGGTCTCAAAGCCGTTGGGGAAGCCGGCCTCGGCCAGCAGCGCTTTTGCCTTTGCCGGGTCATAGTCGTACTTCACCGCCACATCGCCATCGCAGCCGAACTGCGTCGGATAACACGGCGCGGGCGGCACGCGGCTGCCGCCAGTGACGAGCTTGTCGGCGATGGTCTGCCGATCGATGGCGTGCCAGATCGCCTGCCGCACCTTGAGATTGGTGAGCGGGTTGCCTGCGCCCGAGCGGCCCGCGGCGTCGATCGCCAGAAAGCCGACCCGCATCGATTCCTTCTTCTCGGCCTGCAGGTTCGGCATCTTGTTGATCTGATCAAACTGGTCGGGGTTGAACTGCCAGATCCAGTCGGCGCGTTGCGCCAGCAGCTCGGTCATCTCGGTCGAAGCATCCGGGACGAAGCGCACTGAGATGTTCTTGATCGCCGGTTTGCCCTTCGGACTGCCGGCCCAGTAATCGTCGAACCGTTCGAAGTCGACCGATGCACCTGGGTCGACCTTGACGATCTTGTAAGGGCCGGAGCCGACGGGCGCCTTGGCGTAAGCTTCAGGGCCGACCTTCTCGCGATAGGCCTTCGGGTAGATCGGGATGACGAGCGCAAAATATTGCAGAGCCGCCGGCGTCGGCTTCTTCAATATGACGCGCACCGCGTAGTCGCCGGTCTTCTCGGCGTGATCGATCCAGCTGAAGTTCGACGGTGTGGAGACCTTGCTGTCGGGGTTGGAGATCAGATTTAAGGTGTAAACCACGTCGTCGGCGGTCAGGCTCGAGCCGTCATGGAATTTGACGCCCTGCCGCAGCGTGAAATCGAGCGTCACCGCATCGACAAACTTCCACTCGGTCGCGAGCAGCGGCTTGATATCGAACGTGCCGGGGTCGCGATAGACCAGCGTATCCCAGCCGTGATGCGCGAGGACAAGGCCGGTCCTCAGGTTGTTGTAGTAGGGATCGATGTTCGGAACACCGTCCCGGAACACGATCCGCAACGTGTCCGCGCTCTTCTGGGCCTGTGCCGGCTGTCCGACGCATAAGAGCGACAGCGCCAGCGTGAGACCGCCGAGTAGGGTTCGCCTGTTCATTTTTCTTGCCTCCGACCAATACAATTGAAGCCAGCCTAGAGCACATCCCGATTAAATAGTATCGGGATGTGCTCTAGAGTCTTTTGTTTGCGTATGTCCTTTTCGAAAAACCGGTGCCCACTTTTTCGGGACATGCGCTAGCTCGCGAGATGGCATTCTACCATGCTCCGTTCGCTGGGGAACTTGGGGATCGGTGCCTCGACGCGGCAACGATCGACTGCGATGCGGCAGCGCGGATGAAACCGGCAGCCCGGTGGAATATTCGCAGGGTCCGGCATGATATCGCCCAGACCGACGTCGGGGACCCCGAGACCAGGCTCCGGCGTCAGCACGCTCTCGAGCAAAGCCTGGGTGTAGGGGTGGCGCGGATTGCGGAACAATTGATCGGTCTCGCCGATCTCGACGAAGCGGCCGAGGTACATGACAGCAACGACGTCCGCGATGTGCTCGACGACCGCAAGGTTGTGGCTGATGACAATGTAAGTCAGCCCGAAATCGCGGCGCAGCTCCGCCAGCAGGTTGACGATCTGTGCCTGGACCGACACGTCAAGCGCGCTGGTCGGCTCGTCACAGACCACGACGCGCGGCCTTAAGATCAACGCGCGGGCGATGGCGACCCGCTGGCGTTGGCCGCCGGACAGCTCGGCAGGGTGGCGGCCCGCCAGCACGAGCGAGATGCCGACGCGTTCCAGTATCTCGGCGGTGCGGCGGTCGATCTCGGGCTTTGTCAACGTCCCTTGCGCGGTCAGCGGCAGTGCGACGATGTCGGCGATCCGCTGCCGCGGGTTGAGCGAAGCGAACGGATCCTGAAACACCGGCTGGATCAGGCGTGCACGATCGCGGCGGTCGAGGTCGAGGATGCGTTTGCCGTCGACCAGCGTCTCACCTGAGGTCGGCGCCAGCAATCCGAGGATCAAACGCGCCAGCGTCGACTTGCCGCAACCCGACTCACCGACGATGCCGAACACGCTGCCGGCGGGGATTGAGGACGACACGTCGTCGACAGCGACAACGCGGCGCGCGGTGTCGAACAAGCCGCTTTTGACGCGAAATTCCCTGCGCGCGTGACGGATTTCAATCGCAGGATTGGCGCTCACGCGACCGAGGCTCCCATCATCACTTCCGGCAACCGCGTGCAGAGGAAGTCGTGGCGCGGTGTGGCGAGGCGGCGCGGGATGTCGGCCGCGCAGCTTTCGTTGGCGAACGTGCAGCGCGAGCGAAACGCGCAGCCGGCATATCCCGGCGCAATCTGCGGCACAGTGCCGGGGATGTTGCCGAGCGGCTCGCCGCGGCGAAGCTTTTGCGGCACCGGGACGCAAGACAACAAGCCGCGCGTATAGGGATGTTGTGGCGAGTCGAACAGTTCCTGGGTCGGCGCGCTCTCCACCAATTCACCCGCATACATGACCGACACGCGATCGGCGACGCGCGCAACGATGCCAAGATCATGGGTGATGAGCAGGATGGCGAGGCCGAAATCCTTTTTGAGCTTCGCCAGCAGGCGCAGGATCTGCGCTTGCACCGTGACGTCAAGGGCGGTGGTCGGCTCGTCCGCGATCAAGAGCTGCGGCTCGCACATCAGCGCCATCGCGATCATCACGCGCTGCCGCAGACCGCCGGAGAGCTGATGCGGAAACTGGGCGATGCGCATTTCCGGCGCCGTGATGCCGACACGGCCCATCAGCTCGATGGCGCGGTCGACGGCGGCGCGGCGCGACGCGCCCTTGTGACGGCGCAAGACCTCGATCATCTGCGAACCGATGGTGTAGGCCGGATTGAGGCTGGTCATCGGCTCCTGAAAAATCATCGCCATCCGGTCGCCGCGAATGCGGGCGATCGCCCGTTCGTTCATGCCGAGCAGATCCTGGCCGTCGAGCGTCAGGCGCCTGGCCGAGCGCCGCCCGTTGCTCGCCAATAAGTTCATGATCGCGAGCGCGGTTGCCGATTTGCCGCAGCCGGATTCGCCGACCAGGCAGTGGGTCTCCTCGCGATTGACGCTGAAGGAGATGTTGCGGACGGCAGCGGTCTGTCCGCCGAACGTGACGCTGAGGTTTTCGACGTCCAGCAGAGGCACGTTCATCCTAACGCCGCCTCGTGCCGAGCACGTCGCGCAATCCGTCGCCGACCAGATTGATGCCGAGCACCAGCGCCACCAGCGCGACGCCTGGAATGAAAATCACCCATGGCGAAAAGAACATGTAGTCCTTGCCCTCCGCGATCATCAAACCCCAGGACGGTAGCGGCGGCGGCACGCCAAGGCCGAGGAACGACAGCGCGGCTTCCAGCAGGATCGCAAGCGCGATTTCCAGCGTTGCGACCACGGCAAGGTGCGGCGCGATGTTCGGGATGATCTCCTTCAGCAGCAGTTGCGGCGTCGAGATCCCGGCGCACAGCGCCGCCGAGATGTAGTCGAGGTTGCGGATCTGCATGGTGGTCGATCGCGCCACGACGGCGAAACGGTCCCACAGCAGGAGACCGAGGGTGGCGACGACCAGCGTCAGGCTTGAGCCGAGCAGACCGACGACCGCGAGCGCGACCAACACCACCGGGATCGACAGCCGGCAGGTGATCGTGAACAGCACGACGTCGTCGACCTTGCCGCCGAAGAAGCCGCCGAGCACGCCGAGCGTGGTTCCGATCAGGCCGGACGTGACGACTGTTAGTGTGCCGATCAAGAGCGAGATACGCGCGCCGTAGACGAGGCGGGCAAGATAGTCGCGGCCGATCTGATCGGTACCGAGAATGTGGTCGGGGTTGCCACCTTCCATCCAGAACGGCGGGATCAGGCGGTTGTTGAGGTTTTGCGTGAACGGATCGTGCGGAATCAGTGCATTGCCGATCAACGCCGCGAGCGCGATCAGGCAGCAGATCGCAACCCCGATCGCAAAGCCGATGTTGCCGACTCGCGATCCAGAAACGGCCGGAAGGGTAGCGGTGGTAGCAGTGTCGCTCATGCCGATCGCAGCCTTGGATCAAGCACGGCGTTCAGAATGTCGGCCGCAATGGTCAGCGTGATGTAGATCGACGCGAGCACGAGCACGACGGCCTGCACGACCGGAAAATCGTTCTTGCCGATGCTCTCCCAGGCGAGAAAGCCGACACCGTGGAGCGCGAATACCGTTTCGATGACGACCGAGCCACCAAGCATGAAGCCGAGCTGAACCGCGGCGACCGACACCACCGGGATCGCGGCATTGCGCAGCGCATGCTTGTAGATGATGCTGGCGCGCTCCAGGCCTTTGGCCCGCGCGGTTCGGACATAATCCGACGCCATCGCCTCGATCATGCCTGATCGCGTGAGCCGCGTCAGCGCCGGGACCGCCGTGAACGCCAGCACAATGCTCGGCATGACAAAGTGCTGCCAGGAGCCGGTCCCGGAGATCGGCAGCCAGCCGAGTTGCAGGCCGAACACGATCATCATGGTGAGGCCGAGCCAGAAGCTGGGCACCGCCTGTCCGATCATGGTTATCAGGGTCACGACTCGGTCGAGCCATGTGCCCTCGCGCACCGCAGCGAGAACGCCAAGTGGAATCGAGATCAACAGCGCCAAAATCAAGCCGACGATACCAAGCGTCATCGTGATCGGCATGCGCCTGGCGATCAAGTTCGACACCTTGTCCTTGAAGAAGAAACTGTCGCCGAGGTCGCCGACCGCGGCGCGACCGACCCAGTTGGCGAACTGGACATACAGCGGCCGATCGAGCCCGTAGGCCTTGCGGACGATTTCGATGTCGCTCTGGGTGGCGCTGGGGCCGGCAATGGAAATGGCGAGGTCGCCTGAGAGCCGCGTCAGCAGGAACGACAGCACAACGACAGTCAGCGCAACGAGAAGGCCGAGCGCCAAGCGGCGAAGAATGAAACGGATCATCTCTCGCAAGGCCCTCCGGCTTCGAAAATCAACGGATCGTGTCACCTGCCGCTTGACCATGCAAGCGCCGGGCCGCTTGAGATTGCCGGCCGCCCGGGGCGTTCGGCCGACGCGGGCGACCAGGAGCGTTTTGCATCGGACGCCGATCCCGGAATCGTCGATCAAGACAATTTGACATGGCGCGCCGAGAGGACGATCAAGTGGGCTGGCGTAGCAGTTGGGAGGACGCGCGTTGCTGACAACGACGCAAACCGAGCCGATTGTCGAGACGGCGCAGGGCAGGCTGCGCGGTAAAGCCGATGGCGCCGTGCTGGTCTTCAAGGGCATCCCTTATGCCCAATCGACGGCCGGCGCTGGGCGGTTCAAACCGCCGCGGCCGATCGATCCGTGGCCCGGAATTCGCGACGCGCTCGCGCTTGGATGCTCAACACCGCAACCTAAACGAGCGGCCGACGTGGCGTGGCAGCGCTGGATCGCCGGCCGCCAGCCGCAAAGCGAAGATTGCCTGGTGCTGAACGTGTTTGCACCGGCGTCCGCTGTCGACGGCAAGTTGCCCGTGATGTTTTACCTGCATGGCGGCGGCTTCAATACCGGCTCGGCGTCATCGCCCGGGGTCGACGGCACGCAGCTTGCGAAAAATGGCGGCGTGGTCGTCGTCACCATCAACCATCGGCTCAACGTGTTCGGTTTCCTCTACCTTAAGGAACTCGCCGGGTCGGCTTATGCCGACAGCGGCAATGCCGGCATGCTGGATTGCGTCGCGGCGTTGGCGTGGGTCCGGGAGAACATTGCGGCATTCGGTGGCGATCCCGATAATGTCACGATCTTTGGGCAGTCGGGCGGCGCGTCGAAGGTCGCGGTGCTGATGGCCGCGCCCGCCGCGCGCGGCCTGTTTCACAAGGCGATCATCCAGAGCGCGTCGTCATTGATCCGCATGGTGATGCCGGAGCAGGCGACCGCCGCGGCGAAAGCCTTGTGCGACGAGCTCGGCGTCGGTGCCGACCGACTGCCGGATGTTCCGGCCAACGCGCTGCTCGAAGCGCGGGAACGGGTCGTCGCCGGGGCGGGCGGCGCCGATTCCTACCGGCCGGTGATGGACGGCCGCTTTCTACCGACTCATCCGTTCGATCCGGAGGCGCCAGCACTGTCGAAACACGTCCCGCTGATCATCGGCACCGCCGATACCGAGCAGACGTTCTTTCTCGGTGCTGCGGACAGCAACTTTGCGCTCGACCGCCCGCAAGCCATGGCACGCATCGCGCGCTTCGTCGGGATTGCGGAAGGCGAGGCGGGCAGTTTGTATGATCACTACCT
>Ga0073928_10007129_pt1 | contig 14680 bp, 12 predicted proteins | sample PaiPotPPA55metaG_FD_76969 | JGI IMG/M metagenome (GOLD analysis project Ga0073928, IMG submission 76969) | Iron sulfur acid spring bacterial and archeal communities from Banff, Canada, to study Microbial Dark Matter (Phase II) - Paint Pots PPA... ... | reverse complement strand
TCCGACAAATTCCACGCAAACTCTTCCATCTGAAACGCCATCGGATGCGATTCCACCAGCGCCATGCACTTGATCGCGTTCGCCGGCAGCTCCTTCGCCTTGGCAATCATCTGGAATAAATCGCGCCACCACAGCGCTTCTTCCGCCGACTCCGATTTCGGAATGTAAAAACACAGCGGGTGTTTCAGCGCGCCGTAATCCACCTGAAACGCAACCATCGCCACATCAAACAGCGACGCCGGCAGCAATTCCCCGTCCAGCACGCCCTCCTGATGCAGATGCAATCCTCTCGGCCGCGTAAAGATCACCGTTTCGCTGGCGCGAATCTCCACGGTCTTGTCGCGCTTGCGGTCGAAATAATTCAGCCTCCCCGTAAGGGCCTCAAGAATATTTTTGATCCCGCGCTGGTTATGCTCCCAGACGTTCGCCGTCGAATCCTCGAGATCCAGCATCACGCCCGGCGCGCCCGAATTCAGCATCTTCACCACCAGGTCCGCCTCATCCGCCGGCCCGGTCATTTGGTTGCGTTGATCCGCGCACCACTGCGGCAGTTCAATTCGCCACGCGCTCCGCGTCGCCTCTGACGCGAACAAATAATCGGGAAGTTTCCCAGCGTTCGACTCCGTCAGCGCGACTTCGCGAGGCTGAACCAGGGCTTGCTGCCTTGGCGTCAACGCCTCGTGCAGTGGCCGCAGAAACTCAAGAAATCCCGCAGGTAGGTCGCGCTTGGCGTCAAATCCGCGAGGCGCGCTGTTCACCGGAACAACGCGATTCGCCAAATTCGCCCTTTGCGTTACCCGGTTTCGCTGTGTGCTTTGCATCTCAGTGTTTTGTTGGTCGTCTTTATGGTTGCTCATCGGAACAGTATGCACAATCCGCGCAGCCACAGCGACCATGATGAGTAGACTCCAGAATTGGGCCCAGGTCAAAGTCACTAGTCCGATTCGGACGTGTGCCCGCTTTGGCCACACCGTTGTCTCCGGCCCCTGGCGCTCTTGGCTTTTGAACCTGGGTCTTAGTCTTTGAACTTGGGTGGCCCATCCATGCGGTTTTTGCAAGGGGGGGCCGATCATTTGAAAATATGTCTCCCTCCACACTCAAACCCGATCACGCTCCCACCGAAATCCCCCATGACTTCCTCGCCCAAATCAAGGAAGACATCGCCAACCGCCGCATTGAAGCCGGGCTCCGCTGCCTCACCGCCCACCAGGAAATCCTCAAATCCATCCAACTGCGCCAGAACAATTCAGTAGTCTTGCTCGGCTACTTCGCCCAATGGGTCGACGTCGGCTTCCCCGGCCGCCCGCTGTTAAAACAACTTCTGTCCCATTTCTCCAACGCTTCTCTCGAAAGCCTCACCCTTCTCGAGTACGCGCACCTGCGCATGGTCGACGGCCTGGTCGCCATGTCCGAAGAAGAATTCGCCAAGGCCCTCAAGAACTTCAACACCGTTCTCACCCTCGAAAACGAAATCACCGACAAACAAATGATCTCCATCGCGAATTTCTGGATGGGCCGCTGTCTTCGCCGCCAGGGACGCTACGATGACGCTCTCGGCTATGTCGCCAAGGCCAGAGACCTGGCCATGCAGCTCAAATTCCCCAAAATGGCCGCGGTCATGCAAGTTTTGGAAGGCTGGGTCGCTTTCCAGGAAGGTCACCCCGAAAAAGCCGCAAAAATCCTCGCCGAAGCCGAAGAAGTTTTAGCCGACACCGACGACTACGTCACCCTCGGAAACATCAGCTCCGCCTACGGCAGAATCGCCCGCCGCCAGGGCAATTCCGAACACGCCCTCTCAAAATTTGAGAAAGCCATCGAGCTCTACAACAAGCGCGATCCTTACAATCGCAATCTCGCCCGCTCCTTCGTCAACATCGCTTTCGTGAAGCGTCTCCTCGCCCTTCAACTAGGAAACAAAATCGATACCGAAGCCGCTCGCCTCAGAAAAAAAGCCCAAAAAAATCGTAAGCTAAATTCTAGATCTTCCCTCACACCGAAGCTGCCCTCACGCGAGCAACGCACTCAACTCCGCAAAGAGGCCTTCGAACACCTCGCCAAAGCACAGGAAATTTATCAGCGCTACGACGATCACCGCGGCAATGGCAACGTACACATCACTTTGGGCTACCTCAATTTAGACGACGGCGAACTCGATCGCGCCGCGGCGGAAGCCGCCACCGCATTCCGGCTCGGTGCCGAAAAAAAAGACAGCGTCCTCAAAGCTCGCGCGCGCATGCTGCAATCCGCCGTGCAAAGCGCAATGTTTGAAGGCCAAATTGAGGAGGGCGCCAGCCGCGTGCCCTCTTCCCAGCTCGCCTGTGAATTCGCTCGCGAAGCCCTCGAGTCCGCACACCACACGCAAAATCGCCGCCTCATCGCCAAAGCGCACATCACCCTCGGTCTCGCGCTCTGCCTCGATTTTCCCGACGATCTGGAACCCGCACAGCAGTGCGTCGATGCCGCGTCGGCCCTACTAAAACCAGCTCACCAGGATTATGTCTGGCGTGAACTGCAAGATCTAAAGCGCAAGATTCGCGGCGCAGGCAACGTTAATTCTACGTTGCGCGAATGGTCTCAGGGCATGGTTGGCAATAAATCGTTTCAGCAGGTCAGCGAAGAATTCGCCGCCATAGTGATTCCCAAAGTATGGCGGCGCGAAAAACGCAAAGTAGCGCGGGTGGCCACGCGCTTGTCCATCTCACCAAAAAAGGTTCGCAGAATTTTGCGCGACCAAGGCCTGCTAAAAAGTTCAGCCGACGAGTAGGAATAATAAGTCTTTGCGCGCGAGAAAATAAACTTCAGCTGGGATATTTCGCCGAAATATAGTTATGCAAATGCTCGATCGTCTCTTCCTGCTCGGTCACCAGCCATTTCACCAAATCCCCAATCGACACAATCCCGATCACTCGCTCATTCTCCATAATCGGCAAATGCCGTATGCGATTCCGCGTCATCAGCTCCATGCATTCGTCCACCGCATCCGTGGGACTGACGGAAATCACCGGGCTGGTCATGATCTCCTGTATCACCGTCGTCCGCGAAGATCTTCCCTGCAGTATCACCTTCCGCGCGTAATCCCGTTCCGAAATAATCCCCGCCAGTTTACCGTTCGACATCACCAGCAGCGCTCCCACACCTTTTTCAGCCATCATCTCGATTGCTTCGTAAACAGTTTGATCCGGACGCACCGACCAGATTTCCCCGCCCTTACGCTTCAGAATCGTGCCTACCGCTCCACTGATTCTATTCACCGACGCACCTCGATGCAGGGGCCAGCTCACCCTCCGCCTAAATCTGATGCGGCGATCATATTCCCCGCAAACGCCAGCGTCAATCGTACGAGCACGCTCTAGCCCGTGTCTGAAGCCTCCTTCGTCATTTGTTGGAATCGGTATTCGCATAGCAAAAAAGAACTACAGCAGCGCGCAGAAATGTTCGCGTCCACATGACAAATAAATTTTTGTCAGATTTTTATTGCCCCGAGTAATATCCGTCCCTCGCCTGCACCACCAGCTCTTGCTGCTTGGTAGTCACATGCAGCTTGTGATAGCCCGCCCCGGTATTTTTGTCAGGCGTATAACCCAGGCTGTACTGATTGCGCAGTTCTTCCTCAATCTGCGCGTAAATCTTCTCGACCGTTTCTTTCTTCGAAACCTCAAACATTTTTCCCCCGGTCTCTTTCGAAATCTGTTCCAATATTTTTTTCCCGTCAACCCGCGCTTCCTGTGGCCTCCCGCCGCCACGTCGCCCCGTCCCAAACGGCCCCATCTGCATCGAACTCCGTCCGCCATATCCTTCATCGTCCTTAAACAAAATCGAATAGACCACCGTATCCGCTCGCTGCGCCGTTTCGATCGCGGTTGTTATCCCCACTTTGCTTCCATGATCAACGCCGTCTGAAAGAATGATCAGCGCTTTGCGCCCCTGCTGCTTGCTCATCAAATCGTCGCCCGCCAAATAAACCGCATCGTAAAGCAGCGTCCCGCCGCCGTGTCCCGAACCTCTTCCGCCCCCACCGCCACCGCCCCGTCTGCCACCGATTCCTCCCCCACCGATCCCACCGCCACCAACTCCACCGCCTTGCCCTCCTCCTCCACCACTTTGCCCGCCGCCGGAATTCGCATCCACCTGTGGCGTCTGCAGTGACTGTAGCGCCGCTTGCAATTTCGGCCGCGACCCAGTGAAGTCCTCCAGCAACTCCACCTCCCTATCGAAGTGAATCACGAACGCGAAATCTTTGTTTTCCCGCAGCATGTGGTCCAGAAAGCTATAGCTCGCGCTGCGTTCTTCCTCCAACACCCGGCGCTGGCTCAAACTCGTATCCACCAGCAATCCCAGCCGCAGTGGCAAGTCCTTCTCTCGCGCAAAGTAGTTCACCGTCTGCCGACGGCCGTCTTCCTCGACCACAAAATCCTCTTTGGTCAGGTTCGAAATAATTTTGCCGTGCTTGTCGTGCACCGTAACCGGCACACTGACGGTTTTCACATCCACCGAAATCTTGGGCGTGCTTCCCTGCTCCGTCATGGTCTGCGGTTGCGCTCCCTGACTTCGCGTACCCTGTTGTCGTGCCTGCGTTGTCGCCACGACGAGCGCCGTCAAAATGAACACACCAGAACACAACAAATCTCTCAAGACGGCTCGCCTGCCTGACCGATCCTTAACCATAGCTATTTTCATTTCACTCCCGACCGCACGGCGCCGGACGCTGGCGCCCTCAGACCACTACACAACATAGATGCAAATCACCAGTCGGCGGACGCCTGCCTAACGAGATCCTCACGCAAAGTCCGCCAGAGCAGACACACTCGCACTGCACCCCTCATTCCCTTGCACATTTAAAGTAGTTCCCGGAATCCGTTTTGGCGGAGGGCCACTAACTCTTTATTGCAGGGTTTATCTTGGCTTTGAGAATTTGCCTTCTATTGTCAGCCGACCAACTACGATCCCAGCCGGGGAGAAAAGTCCGTCAAGCTCATAAAGGTAGAGTCGATTCTTTCAGCCAGTTTGCCGTTTTCTTCCGACTTTGCTTTAACGCTCTTCCACTCCGGATCGTCCTGAAATGTCTTCCAGTTTTCCGTCGCTGCCGTCCGGTTGGGATGCTGCAAAATATATATCAGCGTATTGCCCTTCTGCGGTTCGTCCACAGGCGTCCAGTAAGCCACACTCTTCATCCCATGCCGCGCAAAAAGCTTGTCAGTGTGGTCGCGAAAACGCGCCAGCAACTCATCCAATTTCCCAGGCGCAGCATGATATATGCGCAATTCGTATACCGTTTCCATCCCAGCCTCCTGGCCATTTCCACGCGCCGCGCCCAACAATGGCAAGAATGGCACCGCGGAAAGCGTTTGCAGCAATGTTCTTCTGTTCATGCTCGCGGATTTTATCAGAGACAATCCGCTAGAGGGGACCAAAAAAATAAATCAGCCCAAGCCGCATCTTCAGTCAGGCCCGTTAACATTTATCAATATAAGAGGTACATTATCCTCGTCCCGGAAGATTGCTGAACCATCGTCTTCAGCTCTGCGAGGCTTCGTCATGCGCCCCACTCTATCCCTGCTAGCAATATTGGCCTTTCTCTGCGTTCCCAAATCTTATGCCCAGACGGAGCCCCCACCCTTGGCTCCCGGAGCGCGACCGTCAGGCCCACAACAACCTGTCCAGCAGTATCGTGTCGAGGATGGCGGAACGCGCGAAGTTCTGGAGAGCATCGTAATCCCTCCCAAGGCCAACGCCCCGTTTTCCTTGCTGCTACAAACCGAATGGGTAAAAACTTTGCCGGACGGCGGTACCATCACTTCCGAAAATCAGCGCCGCATCGCGCGCGACACCAGCGGCCGGATTTATCAGGAGCGCTGGTATCTAGTCCCTAAAAACGGAAAGCTAAAATCGCAGATGACTACCATTCAGATCTCCGACCCCAACGCCCACACCTTATACAACTGCTTCATGCTCGATGGCATGAATCAATGCGTGTTGAGCGGTTATTCACCCTCCACCAGCGCGGTCTACAACTTTCAAGGACCGCCCACCGGAAAGCTCCCTGACGATGTTGGCTCGGTAATCCACGAAGATCTTGGCAAGCAACTTATCGCCGGAGTTGAAACCACCGGCACGCGCGACAGCGTCATCTACAATCCCAATGTTTTTGGAAATGACCGCAAGTTGACCATCGAGCGCGAATTTTGGTATTCGCCGAAACTAGGGATCAATCTGATTTCCAAGCGATCCGACCCCAGAATCGGCGCGCAAAACTTTACCGCAACGCAACTGATTCTTTCTGAACCGGATCCAAAATTATTCGACCTCCCCGAAGGATTTAAGGTCGTCGACCGCCGTCAATCACTTCCCCCAGAAAATTAGCATGGCGTTACTGCAAAAGTAGCCCCATACATAGCGAAGCCGAGCGGCGTTCAAAGCTCTCCGCTCGGCTTCGCATTTCAGCATGTGAACACTTCAAGGAAAACGGCGTCGGTACCGCATTATTCCGGCGCCATCGCTTTTCGGCGGCTAGGATTTGTAGCTCGCGTCTGAGCTTTGTGGGTCGCGGCTTTAGCCGCGGCAACAGCGTTGCCGGTCTCACCGGGCTTTAGTCCCGGAAGTTAGGAAACCAAACCTACGCCACCTTGCAGCCACAACACGAATTAAACCTTCCTAGGTGACCGCCTTTATTCAGTTCTATCTGAACAACACGAATCGCTAACGCTCTTTGGCTGCTCATACGTTTTCTTGGCGTCCACAACCTGGTTCTTTTCATATTTGTCGTGGTGCCGCACCCACGACATAGAAAACGCCAGCCCCTCTTCGTCGCGTCCCTTCGGTGCCATATCAAGAAAATTGTACGCTCCGATCAAAATGTCCAGTCCGCGCCCGTAAGTGGAATAAGTGTGAAACACCTCGCCCGTTTCGTCCTTGTAAAACACGCTTGCGCCAGGCGCCTCGTCGGGAGGGAAATTCTGCATCGTGTAGTTGTAATACACCTCCCCTTTGGCCCTGTCCTCTTTGGTGAACGCCGCTTGATAGTCAAAATTGAAATCCGTCCTATACGACGAGACCCACTTGAAGTTCCAGCCCATCCGCTTCTTGAACGCCTCGATTTGCGCCAGCGGCGCCCGCGAAACCACCACAAACGTCACATCGCGCGCATTCAAGTGCGCCACGCTTCCATCAAAGTGGTCCGCCAGCAGAGAGCAACTCTGACAACCTTCCACCCAGTTCGGTCCCAACATGAAGTGGTACACGATCAATTGGCTGCGTCCCTCAAACAGATCAGCCAACGTTTCCTTTCCACCTGGTCCATTGAACACATATCGCTTCTCTACTCGTTCCCAGGGCAATTCACGTCGCTGTCGGCTAATCTCATCACGCAGCCGTGTGAATTCCTTCTCCTTCGTCAACAATTGCTGTCGTGCCGCGAACCACTGCGCCTTCGACGTCACTTTCGGATTTGCTGTCTTGCTCGTAACCGAGATAGCCATTGTTGTTTCTCCTTTTCTTATTCTTATGACGAAGATGCTCGGCACTCTTTTCCGGACGAAAACTTCTCACCACCAGCGCCGTCAGTCCTCCCGACGACGTAACTCCCGCGGCCATCGCCGCAGCACTCATCAAGCACACTGGACACATAATCGCTCTCCGCAAACTTTTCTTAACGTTTGAAAGAAGCGGCTTGCTTCCCTTCGGCGCGTCGCCGCACCTGTTCATGAATGTGCTTCCAGCCCTTCCCCATTCCCTCTCGATGCTCGTCGGGAACCAGCCCCAGCACGATGTGGTGAAATTTAATCAATGTTCCCCCCTCCACTTTGCTCAGCCGGTACTGCAGATTCGACACCGCCGCATACGACATAAACAGCGGCCCGGTAATTTCCAGCAGAGTCGGCCGCTTAATCGCTTGCACTGTTCCCCAGAAGTGTCCGTTGTCGTCGCCCAAATCGCGGTACCATCGCCCGCCCGGCCGCGCCTCGAGCTTCATTGGCATCGCCGTTCCATCCGGCGTGGTATTGCCTTCGCCGATTTGCTCCAGCAGCGCCTCAAAGGTATCTTCCAACCCAGCCCTCACATGAATTTCCTCAGTGATGTGCACCGTCAAGTCTTCAACCGCTAGTTCCTTCTTCATAGCTGCCTGATTCATGGTCCCTTCCTCCTTAGCAAAGTTTTTCTTAACAATTAACGTTTCACTACTCCATTTGTTTCAAGACTGACTCTTGTTCTCTGCTCTTGCTTTCACCTGCAACAACTGGTGCTTCCACAACCGTTCAAACATACTCGTCCACTCATGCAGCGGCCGTATCGCCTCCGCATTGGCCCGATACATCATGTGCCTGCCGTCCCGTCGTACCTCCACAAGCTTCACCTCCAGAAGCACCCGCAAGTGCTTCGACACCGAGGGCTGCTCAAATCCCAACCTCATCACAATTTCCCCGACCGAACGTTCCCCAGTCGCCAGAAATTGCAATATCTCCCGCCGCCGAGGCTCGGCCACCGCATTAAACGCATCCGATGTGGTCGCCGCCCTCGCCATGCCCCAAACATTACATTCCCATATGGGAATATGTCAAGTCCTTTTTCCCGCTCCCACGACCCTTCGTCCTACCTTTTCTTAGTTCCACCGCCTTCGATCATGTCCCAGCGCCTTCGCCCAACTCTTTTTTGTGTCTCACCACCTTCGCCGTTTCCTCCCTCAACTCTCTAATAGCACTGTCATTCCGGGCGAAGCCGAGCGAATCTCTCTTCGCCTTTCTCCTTCAACTCGGATGCGTTGACTGACCCGCATTAACTTCGTTACCATCGCCGCGCATTTGTAGTTCGCAGCTCGCGCAATTTTCGCCTTTGAAGTACTCTTCGCTTTTGAAGTCGGGTGGCCCATCCTAGCGCTGTTTGCAAGGGTGGGGCTTTTTCTGAGCATTTTTTAGCCGCGACGTCAGAGCTGCCTCGCCGGGCCTTAAGCTCTGACGCCCGGAAATCCTAGGAGAACTTGCAGCAACAAACACGAATGCCCCCTATCCAACGCGACCGCCTAGAATCCTTAATGCATTCCGAACAAGAAAAATTCTCGACCGCCCATCCCAAATCCAAATCTCTCTTCGCCCGCGCCGGCAAATCTCTCCTAGGCGGCGTGCCCATGAACTGGATGGCCAAATGGGCCGGCGCATTTCCTCCGTTCGTCAGCGAAGCTCACGGTGCCGAAGTCGTTGACGTTGACGGTCATCGCTACATTGATTTCTGCCTGGGAGACACAGCTGCCATGACCGGCCATTCCCCGCAGGCCACCGTTTCCGCCGCACAGTCGCAACTCGATCGTGGAATTTCTTTGATGCTGCCCTCTGAGGACGCCATCTGGGTCGGCGAAGAATTGCAGCGTCGCTTCCATCTTCCGTACTGGCAGTTCGCGTTGACCGCCACGGACGCGAATCGTTTCTCAATTCGTCTCGCGCGCCACATTACCCGCCGGCAAAAAATCCTGGTCTTCAACTGGTGCTACCACGGCACTGTCGACGAAGCCTTCATCACTCTGGAAGACGGCGTCTCACGCGCGCGAGCAGGCAACATCGGCCCGCCGGTAGATCCCTCAATCACCACCAAAGTTGTGGAGTTCAACGACCTCGCTGCCCTCGAGAACGCCTTGCAATCCGGCGATGTCGCCTGCGTCCTGGCCGAACCCGCCCTCACCAACGTCGGCATCGTGCGCCCCGCGCCCGACTACCATCGCCAACTACGCGATCTGACGCGTAAACATAAAACGCTCTTGATCATCGACGAAACTCACACCATTTGTGCAGGCCCTGGCGGTTTCACGCGCGCCGAAAATCTCGATCCCGACTTTCTCGTCTTTGGCAAAGCCATCGGCGCTGGAATTCCCGGAGCAGCGTATGGCTTCACCCAAGAAGTCGCCGACGGCGTCTCTGCCGGAATGAATCTTGAGGACTGCGACGTTGGCGGCATCGGCGGCACGCTCGCCGGCAACGCCCTCTCACTAGCCGCCATGCGCGCCACGCTCGACAAGGTTTTGACCGAGGAAGCCTTCGCGCGAATGATCCCGCTGGCCGAAAGATGGACGGCCGGCGTGCAGCAAGCCATAACTAAATTCCAAATGCCCTGGCATGTGACCCGCCTGGGCTGCCGCGCCGAATATCTCTTTTCCCCAAATCCCGCGCGCAATGGCACCGAAGCTCACGACGCCATGGACTTCGAACTCGAACGCTTCATGCATTTATTCGCTATGAACCGCGGCATCCTGCTAACGCCATTCCACAACATGGCCCTCATGTCCCCCGCCACCACCGCCCCTCACGTCGATCGCCACACCGAAGTTTTCTCGCAAGCCATCCAAGCCTTGGTCACGTAGCTCGGCCATCGCTCGGACATGTGGAATCCCTGATCGGCACTTTGCCGATTACGGCAGTGTTTATTCCAAGCATCTGAGGTGCATCCATATCCCCTGCTCGTGTCGAAAAGCTGCACTTTTGACCAGGCGACAGCTAAACAAACGTAACTTATGCTGTACCTTGATATAACGCCTCAGGGGACTACATGATCGGCAGCCGTCGGTGGCAAGTCTTGACCTTGATAACGGTGGCGCTCGTCGGCGTTGTTTTGGAGTCTGGCTCCTCCGAGTAGGCTTCGTCACTCTCGGTTGTGTCTGCGGTAAGTGTATTCTTTGGCGTGGACGGCAATTCGCAGTTTGGTTCATTGTTCCAGCCAGGGCGCCGTCGGATGTTACGCCTTCCTTGACTTCAAAATGGCAACGCCTTCTCTTGTCAATCGGGTGTCTCCTCGGTGCTGCAGTCTGCGCAGTAGGAGTGTATTTGTGGCGTTGGTGGCCAGAGCAGTGGCAAGCAGGTCTTGTGTTTGTTCTGTTCGGCTTGCTTGTGTTGGCTCCAGTGACGATCAAGGAAATTCAATCTCGCCGAAACGTGGTGGCGCAAACCCGCTAACCTTGGGGATGAGTCTTCTATATAGCCCGGGCATTAACCACCTTACAAAAGCGTATCACCGCAATTTTTGAAAAATTATGAAATGCTCTCTGTCGCGTACTTCCTCGCAATAAAATCGGGCGCAACCGTGAAGCTTCGTCGGCAAAAAAACGTTTACATTAATTTGAATTGGGATTTGACTTACTCGAGACAACCAGCGGCAGGAATTTCACCCCTACCATCACTTGGCCGGTGGAGCGGGAGACGCATTAATCAAGCGTCTCCCCCCGCCATCGCGAAAACTCCCCAACTATCTCTCTTCGCGTCTCTCTTCGCGGTCCGGATGATTGTGGCGCCACTTCCAGTAGTTTCTCTGATCCCTGGCTCGCTGGTCGTTATACGCCCGGTAAGTTTGATGCCGCTCTACCAGGTAGCCCCGGTAGGCATGATCTTCGCGGTCATCCCAATTGTGGTAGTCGCGATGGTCACGATCATAGACTCGCAACTGAACCTCTTGAGGTCTTGGTGCCCCCATGACCACAGGCGCGAAGATAGCCCCAACCAACAACAATGAACCCATAAAGCCATATGTGCGTAGCACGATAATTCCCTCCAACCGCAGTGAATTGAAAACCCAGCCTGTATGCACTATGTTCCCCGCCCACAATGACGTATATCCCATTCAGCACATGTTCCTAAACAGCTACATCACTTCGCCTAAGATCGCTGTAAGAGCTGTAGCGGAGGCAGCGCGAAAGACATATTAGTCTGCGGGAAACCTAGGTCGTGCGGTAGGTCGGGAAGTTATGAGGGAAACCGTGGTTGATTATTACTGCCTTGTTATTGCTGCGCCTGCTGTTGCTGTTGCTGCTGAGCCCGCATCAACTGCGACTGGTGGTCCTCTTCCAGGAATTGCGACCATTCTTCATCCGCCGCGAACTCTTCGTCCGGCGGCAGCACCGCTTGCGATGGCGTCACTCGCACGCGCACCTGCAGTTCCGTTTCGGCCTTGCCTTTCATGGTTCCCATCGTCGGCGGCACATCCGCATAGTCTCTGCCCACCGCCGTGCGAATGTGCCGTTCCGCGGCGATCAGATTATTTGTGGGATCGAATCCCACCCAACCTAGCCCCGGCAGCGCCGCTTCCACCCACGCGTGCGTGGCCCCGTCCGCGGACCGGTCCGAGTTTTCCTTGCCGTGATAAAGATATCCGCTAACATAACGGCACGGAATCTCCGCTCTGCGCACCAGCGTAATCATGATGTGCGCGAAATCCTGGCATACGCCCTGACGCGAGCGCAGCGCGTGCTCAATCGGCGAATTTACCGCCGTGCTCTTCTTCACGTACGTAAAGCTGCGATACACTCCCGCCGCCACGTCCGTAAGAAACGCTAGCGGACTGCGCCCATCCCTATTTGCCACTCCAATTTCATTTGCTAAATCTTCCAGTTCCGGCGAGGTCCGCGCAAAATGGCTGGGCATCAGCGCGTCCCAATAATCTTTTTTCTCAGTCATCTCTTGAACGTCATCCCATGCCTTGTAATCCATCGTTTCCGGCAAAGGCTGCTGCTCGTCTATATTCACCAGCGCATCGGAAATAATCGTCAGTTGGCGGTGCCGCTGTGGCAAATCAAAATGATGGACCAGGTTCCCGCGCGCATCCGTGTGCGCAAAAATCCGCGCGCGCGGATTTACCGACAGCTGAAAAATAAAGCACCGCTGGCTGCCTTCGCTGCGCGGGTGCATACGTACTTCCATCATGCTCTGCCACACCGAGTGGCTGTAGCGGTAGCGCGTAAAGTGGCGGATGGCATAGAACATTACGATTCGAACGCGACCTCAATCGGATATTCGATATAAACCTCATTCACCGCGGCGTGTAAATCTCGGCACTGCTCGATAATTGCCGCTAAATACATATGTAAATCGCCGCGAATCACTTCCCCGATCTGCACATAAGTCACCGCCGATCGCAATCGCCCGATCAGTCTCTCAATCTTCCCGGTCCTGCGGCTCAGCGAACGGTTGCTGATGGAAGTCAGCGCGTGATGCATTCTGTCCAGCGAATAGCGCACCGAATATGGAAATTCCGGCTGCAGCAAAATAAAATCCGCGATGCGTTCCGGTTTTAATTCCGCGGTGCAAACTTTGCAGTACGCTTCAAAAGCCGCGCAACTGCTCAACAATCCCACCCAGTCCAGATCGTCGGCATTCTTATCCACCGAAAAATAGGCGTCCAGCAAAATGGAAAGATTACAAGCCCGCTCGATATATTTCCCCAACTGAATGAAATGCCAGCCTTCTCCGTGATTGATCGTCGTATCCGTGATCCCGTAAAAACGATAAGCTCCTTCGCGCACAATATTCACAATGCGCATGGCACCCGCATCATCATCCGCCTGCAAATCTGTCCCGGTCACTTCATGGAATAACTTATTAAGGTGCTCCCACATTTCCGAGCTGATCTCTTCGCGCACCTGTCTGGCGTTTTCGCGCGCGCCGGCAATGCACCTCATGATGGAAAACACTCCTTCCGCATCAGCTACCAGTAGAAATAAGGCCCGTTGCGGGTCCAGATTCGTGGACGTCGTCCCGCGCGCCAGCGAAGACACTGCGCGAAACCAGCGCTCGTCGCTTGAAAATTTTGCAGGATTCAGAATCAGCCCGTACGTTGCTTCCACCACCCGCGACGCGTTATCCGCCCGCTCAAAGTAGCGGCTCATCCAATAAAGACTGTCGGCTACGCGCGAAAGCATCGAGACTCGGACTTAACGCTCACGTTTTTCAATTTTGCAACACCCAGGTGTCTTTAGACCCGCCGCCTTGCGACGAGTTCACCACCAGCGAGCCCTTGCGCAGCGCCACCCGCGTCAGCCCTCCAGGAACGATAGTGATGTTTTCCCCATAAACGACATACGGTCGCAGGTCCACGTGCCGTGGCTCAATCGTTCCGTCCACAAAGCACGGCGCCGTGGATAAATTAATCGTAGGTTGCGCAATATAATTTCGCGGCTCCGCCATAATCCGGTCGCGAAATTCCGAGCGCTGCTCTGAAGTGCTGTGCGGTCCGATCAGCATCCCGTACCCGCCCGACTCACCCACCGCTTTCACCACGTATTGATCCAACTTTTGGCACACGTGATCGCGTTGCGCCGCATCGGACATCAACAAGGTCTCGACGTTTTCCAGAATAGGATCCTCGTTCAAGTAATACTTGATGATCTTCGGCACGTACGCGTAAATCGCTTTGTCGTCCGCCACACCCGTCCCCAGCGCGTTTGCGAACGCCACATTCCCAGCGCGATACGCATTGAACAATCCCACCGCTCCCAGCGCCGAATGCCCCTCAAAAACCAGCGGATCCAGATAATCGTCATCAATGCGCCGGTAAATCACATCCACGCGCTGCAATCCAAACGTCGTCCGCATATAAACCACGTTGTCATGCACCAGCAGGTCGCGCCCCTCCACCAGCTCAATGCCCATCTGCCGCGCAAGATACGTATGCTCAAAATATGCGGAGTTGTAAGAACCCGGCGTAAGCAGCACTACGGTAGGCTCCGTGCGTCCTTCCGGTGCCAGCGACTTCAGCGCCGACAAAAGCACCTGACTGTATTGCTCAATCGGCCGCACGCGGCATTTCCGAAACAGCGTCGGAAAAATATGTTTCATCACTCTGCGGCTGGTCAGCATGTACGACACGCCGCTCGGCACCCGCAAATTATCTTCCAGCACGACGAAGTTCCCCTCCGGCGTGCGAATCAAATCCG
>Ga0073928_10007127_pt1 | contig 14682 bp, 14 predicted proteins | sample PaiPotPPA55metaG_FD_76969 | JGI IMG/M metagenome (GOLD analysis project Ga0073928, IMG submission 76969) | Iron sulfur acid spring bacterial and archeal communities from Banff, Canada, to study Microbial Dark Matter (Phase II) - Paint Pots PPA... ... | reverse complement strand
TGGCGGCTACCTGCCGAGCAGGGTGGTCAGTGCCGCGCGCAGGGCCTTCTCCGGGTCTCGCGGCAACGTCGTGGACCGCCATCCGATGTGCTTGTCCGGCCGGACGAGGAGTGCGCCGTCCTCCTCGACCTCGCGAATCCTCGCCCAGTCATAGTAGAGGTCGGTGACCTCGCGGCCGGGCCCGATGACCACCGTTTCCAGGGGGATGTCGAGGTCCGCTGCCACAGCCGCCGCGGCGATCGCCCATGCCTCGCCCGCGATGCCGGTGATCAGCGTGAACCGGGAGTAGGGCGCGAGATCGAGGGTGGAGAGTTTCCGCGCCGCACTGCCGACCCAGGCGTGCGGCAGGTGCGAGCCGGGCACGGTGGACGGTTCGTAGTACAACTCGGGGTCGCGCGTCGGCTTCGGGCGGGTCGAGCCGTCCGAGACGACGGCGGTCGACGCGTAGAACTGACCCATCTCGACGCCGTGCGCATTGAACTCGTAGTTCTTCAGCTCCATCGCCTCGACGAGCGCCGCGCGCTTGGCGGCGCCACGCGGCGTGCCGGACTTGCGCTCCTCGATCTGTTCGCGCATCTCCGCTTCGTTCTCCGCCTCGGTCAATCCGAGCACGTCGAAGAACTGGCCGAACTCGCGGCTCGACTTGTTGGCGCGCAGCACGATCTGCTTCGCGACCGGCGCGCGCTCCTGGGAGTACGTCTCCAGCAGGCTGGCTTCTGCCTGCCCGCGCAGCACCGCGGCGAGCTTCCAGGCAAGGTTGTACGAGTCCTGAACGGAGGTGTTCGAGCCCAGACCGTTGGACGGCGGGTGGCGGTGGACGGCGTCGCCGGCGCAGAACACGCGGCCGTTCTGCAGGTACGTCGCGTACATCTCGTTGTTGCCCCACAACGAGGTGCCGGTGATCTCGACGTCGAGGTCGGGCATCCCCAGCAGGTTGCGCACGATCTGCGTGCCGGCCTTCTCGTCCACCTCGGGCGCCGGCTGGTTGATGTCGTAGCCCCAGACGATCAGCCACTCGTTCCACGGTCGGACCATGCGGACGAGGCCGGCGCCGATCCCGCCCACGTTCGATCCGGGCTGGATGACCCAGTAGAGGACCGAGCGGCGGGCCTGGACGAACGAGGCGATGTCCGCCTTGAAGGTGATGTTCATCGACCCGGCGACGTCCATGCGGCCTTCCAGCGGCAACGCGACGTCCTCGGCCACCTTGGACCGCGCGCCGTCAGCGCCGATGACGTACTTCGCGCGGATCGTGTACGTGGCCCCGGTCAGCCGGTCGCGCACGGTCGCGTCCACGCCGTCGGCGTCCTGACGCAGCGACAGGTACTCGGTGGAGAACCGGGTCTGGGTGCCGCGCGCGGTCGCGTTCTTGACGAGGATCGGCTCGAGGTAGGTCTGCGGAATGTCGCAGATCAGGCAGGGGGAGGACAACTGGTAGTCGGCCTCGCGAGCCGGGTGCGTGCCCCAGGTGCGGATCCGGCCGATCTCCTCGCCGGCGATCGACGTGCAGAAGACGGTGTCGCCGATCTGGTCGTGCGGGGTGGCGTCGGCGAGCACCTGCGATTCGATGCCGAGGTCGCGGAAGACCTCCATGGCCCGCTGGTTGGTGATGTGCGCACGCGGCGTGTTCGCCGTCCAGCGGTACTTCGTGATCATGATGTTCGGCACGCCGAGCGTCGACAGGCTCAGTGCCGCCGCGCCGCCCGCCGGTCCGGAACCGACGATCAGGACGTCGGTCTCCACGACCGCGCCGGCCGGGATCTCGGTCTCGGCCATCGCGTCATCGAAGTCAGGCATCGCTCACCAAACCAATCCACAGGGTCTGCCCGGATGCCGCCGCACGAAGCGCGGCGTCGACGAGATTCTCGCTGCCGGAGACCTCGAGGCGTAGCACATCGAGGGGTATCTGGCGGAAATGCGAAGATCGTCGGCGGCAGCGGAACGTGGCAGAGCGCGGCGGAACGTGGCAGAGAGCGGCGGAGTCAGGCCGTCGTCGCCGACACCGCGCGTGACGCGCGCAGGACCTCGCCGGCACGTAGGCCGAAGCGCGCGCGGAAGACGTGCGAGAAGTACGTCGTCGAGACGAAGCCGCAGCGTGCGGCGATATCAGCGACCGAATCCGCAGGCGCTGCCGCGCAGAGCAGCGCGTGGGACAGGTCCAGCCGACGGGCCAGGACGTATCTGGGGACGGACGTGCCGTCGGCGGCGAACACGCGGGAGAGATGACGCTCGCTGATCCCGATGGCCGCAGCGACCTGATCGGCGCCCAGACCCGGCGCGGTCAGGTGCTCCTCGATGAAGGCCCGGGCCGCCGCACGATAGGCGGCCGATCGGGCGGCCTGTGGCCCGGCGGCGAGGACTGTGACCAGCTCCACCACGGCGCGTTCGTCGGCCGGCACCGGTTGAACGGCCCGCGTGGCGCGTGCGGCGAGTCGGGCGAGTGCGCTCGCGTATTGATCGCCCTCGTCGCCGGACCCGAACGTCGTGACGACCGGCCGTTTGAGTGAACGTTCGTCGAGCCGCGCGTCGAGGGCGTCGAGAGCCTTGCAGGGCACTTTCACGACGAGTTCATCGAGGCCGTGCGCGAACTCTCGGGCGAAGGGCCGGTCTGTTTCGCAGATCACCGCGTTGCCGGGGCGCAGCGTGTGCGTGATTCCGCCCTGGACGAACGAGGACTCGCCGCGCAACGAGAGGTATACCGCGACCGCGTCGTATGGATCGGCGGTGATCGCGTCGGCCGAGCGCTCGATCCGGTGCGAGGTCGCGCGCACCCGTGCCAAGGTCGCGTCGGCGAGCCGGATCGAGACTTCGGACGCCTGCAGGGGACTGATCGCGTGGACGTCGAGCCGGACGAGCGCCGCGGCATTGTGGCCTTCCCAGAGCTCGACACGCCGCGAGGCGGGCAGGCCGACTGTCGAGAACACCTCGGGCGCCGGCTCGGCGGCCTCGGTGCGCTCGGCGTCCTGCCCGATCGACCGGCTCATGGCCGCTGCGCCTCCGCCGGGGCGAGCACGATGTCGAACCGGACGCTCGACCACGGCTGGTCGCCGAGATCGCGGCCGTCCGGCGTAGGCGTGCCCGGCTCGTGCCGCACGAAGTCCATCACCAGCGAATCGCGGACGCCGAACACGGCGTCCCTGGCCAGCAGTTCGTCGCCGCGCACGAAGATGTGCGTGATCAGCGGTCGCTTGTCCTCGGCGTGCACCATGAAGTGCAGGTGCGAGGCGCGCATGGGGGAGCGGCCGACCGCCGCGAGCAGCCGACCGACCGGTCCGTCGTGCGGAATCGGGTACGGAGTGGGGGTCAGCGCCCAGAACCGGTACGCGCCGGCCGAGTCGGTGAACAGGTGTCCGCGCGCTGCGACCCGATCATCGGGGTATTGCACGTCGTAGAAGCCGTCCTCGTCGGCCTCCCAGATCTCCAGCCGCGCAGCGGGCACCGGGCGTCCCTCGGTGTCGCTCACCGTGCCCTCGACCCAGCACAGCTCGCCGACCGCGCCGCCCGAGACGTCCCCGCCGAGCGGGATGAACGGCGCCCCCTCGACGAAGAACGGCCCGGTCACGGTCGCTTCGGTCGCGTTCGCGTGCGCCTCGTTGTTGATCGCGATGGTCTGCATAGACGCGCCGAGCACGTCCGAGAGCAGGATGAACTCATGCCGACGCTCGTCGCTGATCCAACCGGCGTCCTCCAGGAAGCCGATGGCCGTCTGCCACTCGCCCTCCGTGAGCCGGACCTCGCGCAGGAAGGCGTGCAGATGGCGGGTCAGCGCCTGCATGAGCTGCTTGAGCCGCGGGTCCCCGGCCTGCTCGAACGAGGCCAGGACGGTGTCTGTCAGCTCCTGCTCGCGCGCCGCCTGCTCCTTCTGCTGCTCCTGTCGCTGCGCCTGCTGCCGCAGGTCGGGCACCGTCGCCGTCGTCGCCTCGCCGCCGCGCTCGTCCACGCCCATCACCGGCCTCCACGTCGTCATAGGACCGTTTCCCCGCGGAACGGCGAGGGAACCGGCGCCATCTTCCCAGGTGGATCCCCGCAGCTTCGCGTGCGGCGAGCGTACATGGCGGAAATGAGTAGCTTCTCAAAGCCCGTGTCTGTATGCCCAGGCCAGGTTCGACGCGTTCTCCACATCCCGATCCAGGCCCCCGCCCCCTTGCGGCGGGGGTGGGAATGCGGCGACGCGCCTGCCCGACTCCTGAACGGCCAGGCGGATGGCCATCCGCCACGGCTCCTCGTCGGCGGGATGGACGTGGCCTGGGGCGAGATCTTCCCGGTCAAGCGCCAACTCGGGCGGGCAGCTTGGCAGATAGCGCCAGGTGTCGCCGAACCAGGCGGCGAGTTCCGCCAACTTTTTGCGGGCGCGCCATTGGTCCCACCGCAGGGTTGGTGAACTCAGCCCGGCGATGTGGACGAGTGCCGCGAACGCTGCCTGCGCCAGGTCTGCCTCGCAGCCGGCCGCGTCGGTCAGTCGTTCGATCAGCTCCCGGCGGCGTGCCGGATCGGCCGGGCGCAAGCCGCCGTAGATCGGCTGGCCGCCGAGGTTGGCGGTCACCTCCCGGCCCGACAGCTCACCTGAGCCGAGCACGGCCGTCACCTGCCGGGCAATCGTGTTGGGCAGATCGTTCCCCAAAACGTCCTCGAGCAGCAGACCGTCATCGCAGGATGCGAGCGCACTGAGCGTCGCGTCGAGTGCCGGATCGCCCGTGCCCAGCGACTCGGTGACCTTCAGGCGCCCGTCCACGCTCGCCTCGATCCGCCGAGCCCGCGCGAGATCGACCAGCTCCGCCGCGGCCAACGCGAAGGCCAGCTGCCGTGACGATCGCAGCGTGCCGTGGCGCTCATCCACGGCCAACATCACCAGGTCCGCCCCGAGTGTCATGCGGCAGATATACCCACGCCAAGCTTGATCAGTATCATGACGGTGGTTCGGTCGGCGAGGCGGCTGGCCGCCAGCGGAGGAAGGACAGGCACATGACGAATCCGGCTGAGCCGACACCGGGGGAGCACAATCGGCTCATGATGGAACGGGTCCGAGCGGGAGACCCCGCTCCCTACCAAGAGGGTCAGTACGTGCTGCGGGTCATGACCGTGCCCGGCCGCAAGTCCGGTGAGCCGCGGTCCCTGCCGATCGCGATCCCGACGGTCGCCGGAGAGCATTACCTGTGCGGCCCGAACCGGCGCCGAGACTGGGTGCGCAACCTGCTTGCGGCCGGCGAGTGCGAGATCGAACGAGACCCGTTGCCCCGCCATCGAGCAGTGCTGATCGAGAACGACACAGCCGCGAGCGCGGTGCATACGTACCTGGCCGCCCTCGGCCGACCGTCGACCGAGTGGCCGTTTCCCAGCGACGCGCCGGTGTCGGAGATCGCCACGCATGTCGGGGAAATCGCCGTGTTTCGGCTGGAGCCAGTGCAGTTGTAACGACGAGCGAGTGTCATTGACGCAGCCGTCGATCAGCTGGCCTGGATCTCGACGACGCGGCCGTCGGGGTCGGTGAGCACGTGGCGGCCAGGAATGAGTGCGGGCGTCGCGGTGGCTCCGTCGATGACCAGGCCCAGCCGCAAGTCGCCGGTCTGTTTATCTGGGCGGGACGGGTAGATCTCGAACACGGTGCCGTCGGTGAGGACGGCGGCGTGGTGCCGGGGTCCTTGACCGTGCTGTTCGGCGGTGAAGTGCATGCCGAGGTTGCTGTAGAAGCGGGTGCATTCCTCGGGCTGCGGGGAGTACAGGACTAACAGGGTCGCGCGAATCGCGCTCGGGGTGGTCATCGGGCTCGGAGCATGTCGACGCCTTGGCGGGCGAGCTCAGCGAGGGACAGGTTGTCGGCTTCGATGCAAGTGACGATACACCGTCCTGCCTCTGCCTGGAGAGTCCCGGGCAATTATCAGGACATTGCCATCGCCCGCAAGCGGGGCATCCCGGTCTACACCTCGCTCGACGGGATTCCCCGCGCCCCCGCGGTGTGCTGATCGCAGTCAACCTCACCCGCGTCCCAGCGATCGGGCGGCTGCGCGGGCGACCGTGGTGGCCAGGATCCAGCCTGCGGCGATCAGCGTGTAAGAGAGCCATTGCAGCGCGCCGGCGGGATTGAACGCGTGTTTCTGCCCGAGGTCTACGACCGGGAGAAGCAGATCCAATGTATATATGACCGGATTGAAGTGTGGTGCCTGCCCCGCGATGAGCGGCGGCGGCGGAGCGAGCGCGAACGTGATGCTGCCGGCAGCCAGCAGGGCGAGCAGCCACAACACCGCTCGCCAGGGCCGATAGCCGTAGGCGACGGTCGCGTCCTGAAGCACGCCCCACACTCGCCCGAGCACCGATCTGCCCGCGCGCTCCCGGCGCTCCTTCGCGTAGAGCACGGTCCTCGCGTTCGCACTCTGCCCGAGCGTGTTGTATGCCGCCGCCAGTTGTTCATACTGCTGTGATTGATGGTCCTGCGGATCTCGGTCGAGCCAACGCAGCCTGTCACGGGCCGGCAGATGCGGCTCAAGCGAGCCGTAGCTGAATCCGTCCAGCGCCAACTGTTCCGGCCAAATGGACGGATCGTCTACGTACTGATCCACCTTTGCCTGCCTCAGATCCACCAGGCCTTCGATCGGCTCGGCGGGATGCAATTCGAGCGTGGCCGCGCGCAGCGACTTTGCGTCGAACGCGACGCCGCCCAGCTCCGCGAGGCGTACCCCGTTGAACCTGGCGTAGCTGCCGACGCGTGCGCCGGTCAGCTTCACCGTTCCGAAAACGGTGCTGTCGCCGCAGAAGATGTCGGCGCCCACTTCGCTGCGGGACAGACGCAGCGCGGTATCGCCTGGACTACGCAGCTCGGCCTTGATGAGCCAAACTCGGGTGCCGATCTTGCATGTGCGCAGGCTCACCGGGCCTGTCGCGCGGAGGCGGTTCATCAGAAGGTGCCCGCCTATCGACGCGCCGTCGCCGTAGAGTGCGTCCCGGCCGGTCCCCGGATCCAGCCGCGCGCCCATGAGACCGATCTGCCCGGACGTCTGCGCGCCGGCGAAGCTGACTGTTCCGCCGTTGACCGTGAGGCCGGTGGCGTCGACGTCGGTGAGCGTCGAGCGGTCGAGGTTCAAGGCGATCCCACCCGGATTGGCGAGCGTCGCCCCGAGCAGGTTCAAGTTGCCGCCGATCCGCGTGCCGATCAGCCGAACCTCGCCTTCGGCACGTAGGCCCTCCTTGCCCCACAAGCCGCCGTCGACGGACATGCCGCCGGCCGACAGCGCCCGCCCGCCTGGTGCGCGCAACCAGGCGCCGCTCAGGTTCATCCAGCCGGATATCCGGGCATCGATCAGCCGGACTTCACCCTCGGCCTGCAGGCCCGTGGCATCGATCGCCCCGTCCACACGCAGATTGCTCGCGCGCACGGCCATTGACCCGGGATTGTGGAGCGTCGATTCGCTCAGATCCAGCCGGCCGCCGATGACCGCGTTGCGGAGCTGGACCATGCCCCGCGCGGAGAATCCGGCATTGCATTCCAACGGGCCCTCGACGATCAGGCCATCGCCCGCCAGGACGATCTCGTCGGCGCCGGAGCCCAGCGTGGCCCCGCGCAGGCAGATCTCGCCGGCGACCTTCGCACGGTCGAGGCGCAGGATCCGGGAGATCGTCGAGCCGGTGAGGTTGATGATGCCTTCCGTGCGCATCCTGGCCCCGTTGAACTCCGGAAGCAGGCAGTCGACCAGCCTTATCGTCTTCGTCGTGGCCTCGACGAAGCGCAACTCGCGGTCGAAGTAGCAGCATTCGAGAACGAGCGGACAGGTGAGGGTGGCGCCCATCAGATCCAGCCGCCCGACGATGCGCGCCCCGCGGACCCGGATTCCCGCAGCGTACCCGGCCTGAGCGGGCGTGGCCCCGAGGAGTAGGGCGGCGATCACCTCGGCGCGGATTACCCGCGGTTCAGGCCACTGGGCGCCTCGCTCGACGCTGTCTTCGTCCGGATCGCCCGTGCGAAGATCGACCCACGTTCCCCGTTGGAATGCAGTCGTGACAAGGCGTTCCGACTCGCTGAGAGCCTCTGGCAGCATGCTGACCATCGTGCACTGACGACTCGTCGGAAGCGAGCGACTTCAGCGGGCTGTCACTCCGTGGCATCTGACGCCGACCGCTTGAGTGGGCGCTGCGGTGTTGAGGCGTTCCAGCTGGCCAGCAGTTGAAGCGCATCGGCATCCCGGCTGCCGGGCGCGACGTGGCACACGATGAGGGACAGGCCATCATCCGCTGCCAGATCCATGGATTCGTAGTTGACGGTGAGCTCGCCGACAACCGGGTTGTTCAGGCGTTTGGAGCCGGCTCGATGGCGGCGTACTTCGTGTTGGGCCCAGCGGTGGCGGAAGGTGCCGCCGCGAGTGGAGAGTTCGCCGATCAGATCGGATAGGGCCTTGTCGTAGGGGTTGCGGCCGACTTCGGCGCGGAGAGTGGCTACGTTCTGGTCGGCGACGGCGTCCCAGTCGGGGTAGAACTCGGCGGCGGCCGGATCGAGGAAGGTGAAGCGGGCGGCGTTGACCGGCCGGGCCGGGCTGTTGAAGATCGGCGCGAACAGTGCGCGAGCCAGGGCGTTGCCGGCGAGAATGTCCAATCGGCCGTTGCGGATATAGGCCGCGACACCGTCCATCGCCTCGAGCATGTTCCGCAGCTGCGAGCGGATCGGTTGCCGATTCGCCCGGGGCGGGTTGCGGGACGCGGCGGCGATGGCGTTCGCGGAGCGCACCAGGTCGAACAGGTGGGCGCGCTCGGCGTCGTCGAGCTGGAGCGCGCGGGAGACGGCGTCGAGGACGGCGTCGGTCGCGCCGCGGGCATCACCGCGCTCGAGGCGGGTGTAGTACGGCACGCTGACCCCGGCCAGCAGCGCCACCTCTTCGCGGCGCAGGCCCGGCACGCGACGGGCCCCGGCCAGCGGGGAGTTCCTCAGCCCGGCCTGCTCCGGCGTGATCCTGGCGCGGCGGGAGGCGAGGAACTCGCGGATCTCGGTGCGTCGGTCCATAGCTCGACCCTACGGTCGCGCACCACATTTCAGCAGTGCTCAGGGGGTCCCGGTCAGGGTCCCCCTCGTGGTCGCGCCGGGAGTGTCGGCGGTGTTTGGCTTAAGCGGAGATCGGCGTCGAGCCTCAACCGTACGGCTGACCCCGGAAGCCGATTCCGATCAAGAAAAGGACGATGGTCCCAGGTCAGACGCCATCATGGCCGTCGACCTCAGCCAAGCCCATCATGCTGGGAGGCAGAAGAAATGATCTTGACCTTGAACAACGGCATCCAGATGCCCGCCCTCGGCTTCGGAGTGTTCCAGACGCCCCCCGACGTCACCACGGATGCCGTCCACACGGCGCTCGAGACGGGTTACCGACTCATCGACACGGCTGCCGCCTACGGCAACGAGCGAGAGGTCGGTGAGGGCATCCGTCGGTCCGGCCTCGCGCGCGAGGAGGTGTTCATCGAGACGAAGGTATGGATCAGCGACTACGGCTATAGCCAGACGCTGCACGCTTTCGACAAGTCCGCCGGCAAACTCGGCGTCGAATGGATCGACCTGCTGATCCTGCACCAGGCGCTCCCGAGCCAGTTCGTCCTGACCTTGGAGGCATATCGAGCCTTGGAGACCCTCCTCGCCGACGGTCGGGTCCGTGCGATCGGCGTGAGCAACTTCATGCCCGATCACCTCGGCGCCCTGATGAAGCAGGCGACTGTGCTCCCCGCCGTCAACCAGGTCGAGGTGCATCCCTACTTCACCCAGCCTGCTGTGCTGGCCGCCGACGCCGATCGCGGAATCCTCACTCAGGCCTGGTCGCCCATCGGCGGGATCACCAGCTACCGCGGCACCGGCACGAGCACCTTCGACGATCCGACCATCGCAGCCGTCGCCGCCGCCCATCGCAAGACCCCGGCGCAGGTCATGATCCGCTGGCACCTGCAGGAGGGGCGCTCCGCGATCCCGAAGTCGGTCCGGCCCGAGCGGATCGCCGAGAACTTCGACGTATTCGAATTCGAACTCACCGAGGACGAACTCGCGGCCCTGGACGCTCTCGACACCGGCGTACGCGGCGGCCCGGAGCCCGCGGACATCACCCTCGAGAACTTCGGCAGGGCCATCCCAGAAGCCTGATACAAGGTCCGGGGCACGGTGGTCGCCGTACGGTTTGGCGACGTGACGGCGCGGGCACGTCCCGACTCGGCGCCGGGTGATCCGTTGCCGGACGAGGGAGGGGCGCGATGACGGAGCAAAGCGCGGGGGCACGGTCGGCGGCGCGCGGCGGACGCGAAGCCCTGCGTCTGCTGCTCGGCCTGGTCGATGTCGGGCTGGAGCAGGCGGAGCATGCCGTCCACGCGGCGCGTGGGCTGCTCGGCCGCTCGGATCTGGGCGAGCTTGCCATCGATGTCCGGGCCGATCTCGGTGCACGTGGCGACGCGGTGCTCGGCCGGGTCGCGCCGGCAGCCGAGTCGCATATGGAGACGCTCGCCCGCCGCGCGCAGGCTGCGCGGGCGGATGGTGCGGATGCGTGAGACGGCCCTCGGTGCGGCTGCGAGTGGAGCCGATCTCAAGGCCCGTATCGACGCGGTGTTGCGCGAGTTCGTGGAACGCGAAGTGCGCCTGCTCGAGGGCGTGAGCCCGCAGCTCGGTCCGGTCGGGGCGCAACTGCGCGCCGCGGTCGCCGACGGCAAGCGGCTGCGCGGGATGTTCTGTTTCTGGGGTTGGCGGGCCTCCGGCCAGGGCGAGAGCGATGCCGCGGTACGTGCGGCGGCCTCGATGGAGCTCGTGCACGCGGCGGCTCTGGTGCACGACGACCTGATCGACGGCAGCATCATCCGCCGTGGTGCGCCGACCGCGCATGTGGCGCTGCGACAGGCAGTCACTGGGACCGGGAACCAGGGAGGTGACGCGGCGGCGCGCGCGTTGGCCATGCTCGTCGGCGACCTGCTCATGGCCTGGGCTGGACAGCTGTTCGCGGGCTGCGGCCTGCCGGGGGCCTACGTCTCACGCGCGAGACCGTTGTGGTCCACGCTGGCTCGGGAATTGATCGCCGGGGAATGCCTGGAGGTGCTGCGCACCGGCACGGAGGCGGCCGAGACGCAGGCGGTCGCCGTCGAGGACGCTGTGGAGGTCGCACGCTACAAGACTGCGAAGTACACGATCGAGCACCCGCTGCATCTCGGCGGCCGGCTCGGCGGGGCCGGCGACGCGCTGCTGCGGACGTTCACGGCGTACGGCGTGCCGCTCGGCGAGGCGTTCCAGCTACGCGACGATGTGCTGTCCGTATTCGGTGACAGTGCCCTGACCGGCAAGTCAAACCTCGACGATGTGGCCGGAGCCAAACCGACCGCACTCATGGCCTGCGCGCTCGAGATGGCCGTCGGCGCCGAGCGCGACGCGTTGCGTGCACTGCTCGGCCGAGGCGACCTCGATGCGTCCGATCTGGAGAAGCTGCGCGCAATCCTCACCGCGTCCGGGGCCAGGGAACGCGTCGAGACGATGATCGACGCGCGTGCCCGGGCAGCACGCCACGCGCTGGCCTGGTCGCCCATGCCCCGGCAGGCCGCTGATGCCCTGCGCGAACTGGTCGACGCCGTCGTCGACCGCGAAAGCTGACTCCCACAGATTCGTTCGGTCCGGATTGGAGAAACACGTGCCGGTGAACATTCCCGAACCGATGGCGGTCTTACGGCTGCGCGGCGACGAACTGGCAGACACCACGATCGACACCCTGTTCGCCGACAACGAGATCCATCACTTCAATACCCTGATGAGGAATTTCGAGACCGCAGGGCAGCCGGTGCCCGAGGACCTGCCGCAGGTGGCTCGCGACTACCTGGAAGCGACCTCGACTCCGCCGGACTGGGTGGATTGGGATCTGATGGAGACCGCGCGGCTGTTCTTCATCGACAACAACGTGCACATCTCCACCGCGCTCTCCTTCGCCTCGATGCCCGCCTGCTATGCGGTGCCGCACGTCGCCAAGCTGCTCTCCGCCACGCACTCGCTCGACTACCCGGCGAACCGGATGGCCGCGACCGGGCAGTTCACCGTCTACCTGATGCGCCCGGACGCGTTCGAGGCCGGCAGCCGCTTCATTCCGGCGGCGCAGAAGGTGCGGTTGCTGCACGCCTCGATCCGTCATCACCTGCGCCGCGCGGGCGCCTGGGACGAGGCGACGTGGGGTGTGCCGATCTGCCAGCAGGACATGATCGGTGGCCAGATGATGTTCTCGATCCAGGTGCTCGACGCGCTCGATCGGCTCGGAGTGCACATGACCACCGACCAAGCCGAGGCGTACTACTACGCATGGCGGGTGGTCGGCGCGATGTTGGGCGTGGACCAGGACACCGCACCGACCACGCTCGCCGAGGCGCGCGATTTCTCAGACCTCTACATGGCTCGCTACCTTGGCCCGTCAACCGAGGGCGTGGAGCTGACCCGGCAGCTCATCGATCTCTACGAACAGGTCGTGCCGGGAACTCTGCTGGATCCGGTGGTACCTGCGCTCATCCGCTACCTGATGGGCGACACCGTCGGCGATTGGCTCGGCGTGCCACACTCGCTGTTCGACCACGTGGTACCCGCGCTCCCGGCCCTCATGGGCATCCTCGAGAGTGTCCAGGAGGCTTCACCAATCGGCGGGATGCTGATCGAGCGCATCAATGCACTGACTACGATGTTCGAGCTCAGCTCACTTACTCGCGGCCGAGTCATGCACTATTCCGTCCCCGACCATCTCAAGAGCGAGTACGGCGTGCGCCCGCACCGCAACCAGCGTTGGACGCCCCCGCCGACCTCCCCGCTGCTGCAGTAATATCGGGCTCTTATGCCCCATCCGTGGGTTGTTGAGCAGGGAACGGGGTTGAGCTCCCATCGGGCTTAGGCGCAATGCCGTTGACTTTGGCTCTGGGTGCAGATATCCCCTGAGGAGATCTGCACCCATCCAAAACAAGCAGTGCTCTACAAGGTCTTGAGCTGCCCGACCCGTGAGAGATCCGTGGGGCTGTCGGTGATACCCCAGTCGGTTATCCGGCCGGTCGCCGCGCTCACGGTGACCGTCATGACGGTCCCGGTCGGCTTGTTTCCCACCGGTCCGGTCTTCGCTGTGAAGTGGCCCGTCATCCGGATCACGTAGACGGCGTTGTCTCCGGTCGTGGCCGTGCCGAGCACTTTGTCGGCCTGGGGGCGCGTTGTCGAGATGTAAGAGATCGAACTGGGTTTCGCGTCACCCGACGCCTGTGCCTCAGCCAGTCCGATCGCCCGCAGCGCGGACGGTGCCGCGGCCGCAGAGAGCGGCTTTGGCTGTGGAGTTGCAATGGCCGCCGCATTGGGGCAGTTCCCTGAGTAGGCGGCCACCCCGGTACCTATGCGGGTCCCCGTAGTGAGGTACCCGTTGAGAGGGCCGGCGTACGGGTTCCAGAGGGCCCCTTGGACCCCGTGCCAGTTCCAGTTCGGGTCCGCGTACTCGAAGTTGTCGGCCGCTGCGTTGAGGGCGATGTTCCCGGTTGTGCTCTCGGCGCCGACCATGCCGCCTTCGGCAAAGGCGCCGTTGTTGATGGATTCGTTTATGTATGATCCGCCACGGTAGACGTCCCAGTTTGCGTTGCCGAGCCACTTGAAGGCGATCTGCGTGTCGGCTGTCGTGCCTCCGCCGATGTAGTGACCGTGGTATCCCCCACCGTTGGGCCGGCTGTCCGCCCAGAACCAGCTCCAGCCGGCCGGTACGCCGGCGCTGGTCCCGGCTTCCAGCCCCTCCTCGACCCAGTAGGTGTCCGCTGTGGTGATGTTTTGGTTCGTGTACATCCACATTTCGAAGTTGAGTTCGCTGTTATTGACATCCGACACCATGATGCAGGGAACGTGCAAGTCCACTGCGATCTCGTTGAGCGGCGTCGCAGGCATTCCGAAGCCCGGGCCGAACACATTTACCAGGTAGCAGTGGTACAGCCCGTCCCCGGATTCGTACACACCCCCTGGGCAGTTCGTAAGGGCTGCCGCAGCCGGACTCGGGGAGTCCACCGCCACCGTCGTCAGCAGCGTGGCGAACGCTGCCAACACCGCCAGCCGTGCCCGCGTACGCCGCACTCGAACGAACGGACCAGTTCGCCCCGACACACTACTCATGCAGTGTCCCTCCGTGTTCTGTTGTCCGTGAGAATCTGTGCCGTGTTGGGATCTCACGGTGCTGGCATCGGGAAATTAGCATCCTGTCTCGTGGTGAAGAAGGTGTTCCGGACGGATCCGGACGGATCCGGACAGCAAATGCACGACTAATGCACGACGCTGAGCACTCAGCGCAGCAGTTCAGGCGCGAAGAGTTCCGCCCGTCACGGGCTGAGGCGAAGACCGGAGCGGGCAATCTCGATCGGTCCGCTGTACTCACTGCGCGCGGCGTCCATCGCCGCGTTCGGGTCGGTTCCCGGCCAAAGGTGGGTGAGTACCAGTTGGCCGACGTCGGCACGAGCGGCCTGCTCAGCGGCCTGACGCGCGCTCGTCAGATAGCGGTCGTCCTCCGTCGGAACGTGCTCCGGGTAGGTCGCCTCGGCGATCAGCAGATCGGCCCTGGACGCCAGTTCGACCACGGCCGGATCCGGCCCGCAGTCACCGGTGTAGGCGATCACCGTGTCGTCAGCCTCCAAGCGCATCCCGGCGTTGGGAACCCAGTGCGGCAGCAGCCTGGTTCGCACGGTGAACGGGCCCACGGTCAGCGATCG